>ERZ808044.1334-NODE-1334-length-14179-cov-3.516452_pt1 | contig 14179 bp, 10 predicted proteins | sample MGYA00380195_ERZ808044 | MGnify/ENA primary metagenome ERZ808044 (study PRJEB31490, sample SAMN06133423) | mouse gut metagenome | isolation source: Z7_2 | host: mice | place: China: Chengdu | collected 2015-05 ...
TACCAGCGGCGTGACTGCCAGCGCCAACAGAATTCCTATTACCCCTCCCACCAGGCTGGTACAGCTTGCTTCCAAAAGAAATTCCAGCAAAATCCCCTTTCTGGAACAACCAATGGCTTTCAGAATTCCTATTTCGTTAGTTCTCTCCTTTACCGTCACAAACAGCACATTCATTATACCTATTCCGCCCACGATAAAGACGATCGCCGCCATAGATATCAACAGCAGTGTCAGGGTCTCATTGGATGCGGATGCCGCATCCATTTTGCTTCCCGCGTCTGATATGGTAAAAGCGGTATTTGGATAGCTTTCCCTTAATTCGCTTTCCACATCGGCCATTACCCTGTCTACCGACGTTACATCATCGGCTATCACCGTAACCGTTGGGCTGATACTGTTCCCGGTAATATATTTAATACCCGTTTCATAAGGGATAAAAATTGCCGAATCCGGACTGATTCCTGACGCGACGCTGCCCATTTCTGACAGAACACCTGCCACCACATAGGCCCTGTCATCTATGTATAATATATTATCATATGCATTGTAGGCATTTCCAAAAACAGCATTTGCCGCAGCGGATCCCAATATACAGTACTTCTCCTTGTTTTCATTGTTTTCCGCAGTCAGGAATTCACCGATTGCCATCTCCAGATTACTGATGGCTGCGTAATTATCCAGCACCCCTGCCACCGTATAATAAGATGCCGCGTCCAGGTTCCCGCCTTCTACGGATGCCGTGGTGGAATAAGAAATAGTCACGTCAGATATCCCTGTGACAAAAGTCATCAGATCCTCCGCGTCTTCATAGCTTAAAACGACTTCCTCATTTGCCGCCGTTATTTCAGCAAAAAAGTCTCTTCCTCCTCTAAAGCTGCTTCTTCCCATGGAAAAACCAAAACCGGAATTTCCGCCCTCATAGGAAATGTCAACTGCGCCTGCATTCAGATTTTTAAACTGTTCTGCCACCTCTTCCTTACCGCCGGTACCTATTGCAATTACCAGCATAATTGTAGCCGACCCCACCACAATACCAATAGAAGTGAGAATTACCTTAAATTTATTCTGTGACAGATTCAGCCAGACAAGCCTGAAAATTTCCGATATTCTCATGATCCGCTCACCTTACTTTCTATCAGCACAGCATCCCCCTCTGACAGGCCTTCCACGACCTGTATATATATTCCATCAGAGAATCCTGTGACAATTTCTTTTTTTATTATGTTCCCGTCCTCTTCCCGGATTTTCACATAACTTTTGCCGTCTTCCGTAATAACTGCCCGTTTATATATATACAGGCTCTCCTCACTCTGCTCGGTTACAAATGTGAGATCTCCTGTCATTCCCTGAAAAAGTCCCGACACATTTCCTTTCACGGTAACGGTTACCTCATATACGACATTTCCTTTGGAATCCGTGGATGCATCCGAAATTTCCGTAACAACTGCCGTAAAAGTCTCTTCCGGGTAAGCTGTAAAATGGATATTCGCTGCTGACCCCAAAGAGATTTCCGCCCTCTCCTCTTCATAGACTGTTACGGACATACTCACATCATCCATGTCATAAAGTGTTACCAATGCACTGCCGGTACGAATACTGTCTCCCTCTGCCAGTTCAACGCCTGTAATGACACCGTTATATCGTGCCACTACTGCGTTGCCGCTTATGTAAGAACTGAATTCTTCCCATTTCTCCCTGGTTTCCTGATAGATTTCTTCCTGTGCCGCGGCATCTTCTTCCAAATACGCCAGTGTAATATCATAAGTTTCCTGTGCAGCTTTATATGCCAGATTCCTCAAATCATAAGTCTGCTTTGCACTCAACTGTCCCTGGGCCAAATTGCGCTGCGACCCATTATAATTTTCGGATGCCGTTTCCACATTTCCCTGCGCCTGTTCTATGCTGTTTTCCAACTGTTCAATCTGCTGCTTCAGAGAATCCACCGTTGCCTGTGCGTTCTCAGTCAATTCATAATAATACACATAATGCCCCACATCGGAAATCGATGTATGATCCAGGCTATATTGACAGTTTTCCAAAACCTGTACCGCGTCATTGTAGGAATCTGTAATATCTGCCAGGCGGCTCTGGTACTCGGCCAGAGAAGTTATGGTCCGTTCCAGCGTTATTCTATTATTTTCTACAGTGTCTTTCAGTTCCTGAATGGCGGCATTATATTCTGTCTCTGCATAGTCCCCATAAGCCATACTGCTCTCATAAGTATATTCCGCGGTCTGTTTCGACAGTCTCTGATCCGCGTATACAGCTTCCAGATCTGTCCTGGCTTTTTCCACATTGTCCTGCAGTTTCTGTTCCAAATCAGACACACTCTCTTCCGCTAATTCATACAGGACATCGCCTTCCGTAACCTGCTGCCCTACCGACACACGGACGGCGGACACTGTCAGGCTGGCGGCATCTCCTGTGTCGGTCAGGTTCCCTCCTCCTCCAAGCATTTGACCGAACAGGTCTAAGCCGCCGCCGGGAACGCCCATGCCCTCCATTCCCGACAACAGGCCAACGGCATTGGTTTCATTGGAATTACCTGTGGAATTTCCGGTATCCACTCTCTGTAATGCGTTCATATCCAAGTCAAAATTTTGCTCCACCGTGCCGATGTCAATACTGCCGCTTTTTGTGATTCCCCTTGTCAGTGTTCCGTATGCCACTTGTGTTTCTTTATAGGTATAGCTTTCCCGCTGGTTCCGTCTGTAAGCGATTATTGAAACAGCGACGGCCAAAATCATCAGGCAGCCTGCGGTTGTAAGCAGAACCCTCCCTTTCGTGGCCTGCATTTTTTTCATTTTCCGTTTCATGGTTTCTGATCCTGCCTTTCCTTAACTTATTCAGGAAAACCAGAGGCAGCGATGCCGCCTCAGTTCGGTATTCCGCCTCGTCCGGCTGTTCCGCTTCCTCCAGGCATACCGCCTCCGCCGGGCATACCGTCTTCGCCCCGTATTCCGCCTCCTTCGGGTCTCCCTCCTCCGCCTGGTATTCCACCGCCGGGCATCGTACCGCCTTCAAACCCTTCTCCGGGGATTCCTTCCATACCGGCGGCCCCGTCCGGCCAATCAGCTCCCATGCCTCCGGGTCTGTTCTCGGGGACATCACCATTGGTTCCCGAATCATTGCTCATTACGGCGTTCTCGGAGCTTACGCGGCTTGCCAGATAAATGGTATCTCCTTCTTCCAGACCGGACAGGATTTCAATGTTAATGCCATTGTCAATTCCAACTTCCACCTCCTTCAGTTCCATTTCTCCCTTGGGAGTCTTATAATAAACATAAAATTTCCCGTCTTTTTCTATAACCGCTTTCTTGGAAATATACAAAATATCCTCTTTTTGTTCCGTCACAAAAATAATATCCGCTGTCATCCCTCCATAGAGAAGCGATGTTTCCCCCTCCACGGCAATTACCACTGTATAACTCACCGTATTGCTCTCTCTGGAGGTCGCCGTGGTATTAATGGAACGTATACTGCCTTCATAAGAGGCATCTTTATATGCGGCGAAAGTAATATCAACCTTATCCCCAACCTCCAAATCTACAATATCTTCCTGGGTTACATCCACAGAAATGGTCATATCATCCGGCGTTGCATAGGACAGCATAGTTCCGGCATCCCGCAGGCGGTCTCCTGCCTCATAATTCACCTCTGTTACGATTCCGGATCCCTCGGCATACAGACAGCCATTCTCTCCCACAAATGCCTCAAAAGCCGACAGCTGCTCCTGTATTCTATCCTTTTCTTCCTCTGCCTCCTCAAGAGCCTCCTTCAAACTCTCCAACTGCGCTTCATAATTGATTTGGGCATTTTCACCATTGATGATGTTTTCCTGATAGGTCTCATCCGCGTCCAGCCTGCGAATGGTACTTCTTGCTGATTCTGCCGCCAGTTCTTTCTGCAGGGCCTCAATCTCCCTGGCATTATCCTCCAATTCCTGCTGAGCCCGGTTCAAAGCACTTTTCGCATTCTCATACTGTGTCTGCAAATTCAGATACTCTTTCTGCAGCGTCATAAAGTTTACAGCATTGTTACCCTCCACAGCAGGTTTTTCCGCTCTCGAGAAATCCTGATTTGCTTCGTCAAAATCTTCCGTGGCTTCCTCCACCTTCTCCTGCAGGGAAGCGATGTTGGCAATTCGCCGGTTTATTTCTACCTGCAATCCCGTGATTTCATTGCTGATGGACTGGGAAGAATTCTCATAAATTGAATTAGCATATTGCTGATCCAGCTTCCGGATTTCATAATCAGTTCCGGCTTCCAGAACAGATAAACTGTACTCTGCCTGGGCCTGCGCATATTCGGATTGTGCTTCCGCAGCGGCGCTCTTCAAAAGCATCCGCACATCCGATATACTATCCTGCGTAAATTTGTATAAGAGATCCCCCTCTGAAATTCTCTGACCGGGTCTTACATATACTTCTTCTATCTTTAAATATTTTTGCACCGCTTCATCGCCGTCTTCCTCCTGGTCCTCTTCTTCGTTCCCGCTGACATCCAGATCCAAATCATAAAGAACGGGGGTAATGCCGTATTCCAGAGAACCACTCTCCGAAACGCCTGTTTTCAGAATTCCCCGCTCAACGGTCTCTTCTTTGTAAATCCATTGTTCTTTTTCCAAAAGAGGCGCAATAAAGACAGTATAGCAGGCCGCCGACAGCAATAGACATCCGGCGGCAATTATTACCGCCAGCCTTTTCTTTTTTGTCTTTTTCATTTAGCCCTCCCTCCGTTCCCAATTTCCATATTACCGCTTTCCGGATTACGCGGAAGTCCTCCTTCCGTCATGGAAATCGCATTTTGAATCGCTTCCTCGTCCATTCCGAATATTACTGTTACAGATTCATTGGCCGGAACTGCCGCTGTATCACCTTTGAATTTGACCACAACGCTGTATGCTACATTTGTACGGCTGTCAGAATCAGATATGGGATTAACCTTTTCCACAGTCCCCTCATATCCGCCATATCCGCTGGTCTGAATGTACACCCGGTCTTCCAGAGCAATGCTCCCAATATCCTCCTGGCTCACCGATACTGTAACGGTCATTTCTTTCGGATTGCTATACACGAAAACAATACTTTCCGCGGCAAGGTTCCTTCCTGCCCTGACCATCGTCCGTAAAACAGTTCCGTCTTCGGAAGCATAGAAGTATCCGTCTCCCACGCTGTTTTCAAACAATTCCAGGTTTTCCTCCGCGTCTTTTCGATTATTTTCCAGCATCTCATAAGTTGTCTCCGCCTGCAAAAGGGCTGCCTCATAATCGCTTTGCGCGCTGTCCGCATTTGCCAAAGCCTTTTCATAAGTTACTTTTGCCTGCAGCAACTGGGACTGATAATTTTTTTCCGCCTCTGCCAATGCCTGCTCCAGTTCCGGAATCTTCAATTCCAAAGTCTGTAACTCAAACGCCCCGTTAACCAATGCGCTCTCGTAATCGCTTTCCGCCTGTTCCAATTTCTTTAACTGCATTTCCAACACATCATAAAGGGAAGCCAGCACCTGTATCTGGTCACTGCTCGGACCCGTATTCTGAACGGCATCGCCGCCGGATACAGTGTCCATACCTCTCATATCCCTGCCGCCCTGTCCCGTCACCTGGGACCATGAAACACCCCATTCATTCATCTTTTCCTTCAATGCTTCAAGCGTCTCATCATAAATCGCCTGATATTCATCCACCCTGAAATAACTTCTGTAGGAATCCTCATTGACATAGGACTGATATTCCGCGATTTCCTCCTGTGCCTCAAGCAGCCTTTCCTTTGCAGTGTCCACGGAATCCTGCAGTCCTGTCAGACTTTCTTCATATATTTCCTTTGCCTGTTCTCCATTCAGCAGCTTACTGTCCAGCTCATACCTCGCGTTGATTTTGCTCTGCTCATATTCAATCAGTCCGGAGCGGTATGCCAGATCAGCCTCTTTCAGTACCTGCTCCAACTCATCCCGCGCCTGTGCAACACTGGTTTCCGAAAGTTTCAAGACCCTGGTTCCTTCCGTGACCGTCTCCTCCGAACGGAGATTACTTCTTCTATTTCCAACTCGGTAACCAAATTTTCCACTCCGAATATCTCTTCCCTGATACCCACGCTGGTTACACCGCTTACCGCCGTCATATCTTCAGACTTGACAAGCGGCATTTCTCCCTCGGGTATGGTACCGAATGAAAAGGCCGGCTTTCTCTCTCCGCCGGCTTTGAAATAGAAAATTCCCGCAATAACCGCCGCCGTGAGTATCACAAAAAAAATACCCCCAAATAGAACTATGCGCTTAACTGTTGCTTTCCTGTTCATTTGATTTTCCTCCAACCTCCTTTTTCAGATCAGCCTCCTCATTATAGGATGAAAACTTGAAATGAAACTGAAAATACGGACTGAAACTATGAACATTCTGTGTTCTCCTGCCTGAAGCTGTGTACAGCCCCCAATTTTTTTAATATTGCATCCTCTTTTCAGCTTTGTTTCAGCTTTGATATGTACTATAATAAAAAAGAAAAGTGGGAGAAAGCATTATGAAAATACTTGTAATCGAAGACGAAAAACTGCTGGCAGATTCCATTCAGGCCCTTTTAACCAAAAAAGGCTTTGAAGTGGAAGTCGCATATGATGGGGAAACAGGCAAAGAGTATGCGGAATTGGGAATATATGATCTTTTGATATTGGATGTAATGATGCCCAAAATGAACGGCTACGAAGTTGCAAGAAAAGTGCGTGCTACGAAATGCGGCACCCCCATCCTGATGCTGACCGCAAAATCCGAATTAGAGGACCGCATAACCGGTTTAAATGCCGGCGCGGATTATTATCTGACCAAACCTTTCGACACCAGAGAGTTATGGGCCTGTATCAACGCCCTGCTGCGTCGCCAGGGAACACAGGTAAATGAGGTCGTTTATGGCAATACCTCTCTGGATCTGTCTTCCGGGATGCTGGTGTGCGGAACAAATTCCATTCGTTTATCCGCAAAGGAATTTGATATTATGCGTTTTTTATTACAATCCGGCAGTCACAATCTATCCAAAGAAAGCATCCTTGCAAGGGTTTGGGGATATGATTCAGACGCCGTGGAAAATCACGTGGAGGTTTATGTAGGTTTTCTGCGTAAAAAACTCTCCAGCATCGGTTCCAATATCCGCATAGAGACCATCCGCAGAATGGGGTATCACTTAGAGGTAGACTGATCATGACCAAAAAACTCCGTCATAAATTTATCGGGATCATTATGAGCATTGTAACCATTATGCTCTGTGTCATTATGTCCATGATTTATTTGTTTACGAAAAGGAATCTGGAAAGTGGCAGTATTAATATGATGCAGAATCTTTCCGAAAAACCGTTTTTGCAGCATCTCCCCAATGAATTGCAGAATGACATGCGCTTTCCTTACTTTACCCTACAGTTAGACCCACGGGGAAATCCGATTGCCGCAGGCGGCGGATATTACGATCTTTCTGATGAAAACTTTTTGAAAAGCCTGATTGAAACCACTTTGTCCGCCGATGCCCCCACAGGTATTATAGAGGAATATAACCTTCGATTTTTACGTAAAAAAACCGCAGGCAGCCAGATTTTTATCTATGCGGATATTTCCGGCGAACTGGCAACCTTAAATAATTTATTGCGGAACTGCATTTTCATTGGCATCGTCTGCTTCCTTGCCTTCCTCTGTATCAGCTTTCTATTGGCAAATTGGATTGTACAGCCGGTAGACAAAGCCTGGCGTCAGCAACGTCAGTTTATTGCCGATGCTTCTCATGAATTGAAAACTCCCCTGACTGTCATTATGACGAACGCAGAAATGCTGCAGAATATGGATTATGATGAGGCAAGTCATTCGACATTTTCTTCAAATATCCTTGTCATGTCCAGGCAGATGCGCGATCTGGTGGAACAAATGCTTGAGCTGGCCAGAGCCGACAATGTACAGGATGACATGGTTTTTTCCTCTTTTGATCTCAGCCGGCTTGTTTCGGAAGCTATTTTGCCGTTTGAACCTGTATTTTTCGAACGGGGACTTACATTACACACAAATATAACCGAGAATATCCGAATAAACGGCAATCCTTCCGAACTGCACCAGGTTCTGGATATCCTGCTGGATAACGCGCAAAAATATTCCCATGAAAATGGTTCCACATGGGTCACTCTACAAAGACATGGTAAAAATCACTGTTTGTTGACCGTTGCCGACGAAGGTGAAACAATCCCTCCGCAGGATCTGTACAATCTTTTCAAAAGATTCTATCGGGCCGATCAGGCAAGAAGCCGCAACGGCAGTTTCGGACTTGGACTCTCTATCGCCGAGTCTATTGTGAAGCGCCATAAAGGAAAAATATGGGCAGAGAGCAAAAACGGTATTAATACCTTTTTTGTGGAATTGGGGAAATTAGGATCGTGAAAAAGGCATCTTGGGAAAGATGCCTTTACTTCTCTCTTATCAGATATGATTGAGCAGCCACTCAACGCCGGATTCTTCCTGAGGTACTTCCGGATCTTTATTGGTCATGACAACGGCAGCGGAAGAATCTTTGCAGTTGATTTTCAGCATGCACTGCCCGTTCTCCCCCCATCCTTTAGAGACAATCGTATCTTCACCGTACTTGAACAAGCCTAAACCCACCCAGGGAAAATTTTCAACCGGCTTCATCATTTCCCTAACGGATTCCTGGCCTAAAATACGCCCCCGTCCATTGAAAGAATCTATAAAATCCCTGGCGATAACCATAAGTTCTGCCGGTGAACTCCATAGCCCGGATGCCGCAAGATCGGGGTTTATGGGATATTTCCCCTCAATGGGCGAATCGTCTCCTTTATATCCCGTGGCCAGATTTCCTTTCCGGGAAAAGAACCGAATTTTTTCCCGGGTCCCGAAAAAGATGTCTTTCAAGCCCAATACAGCAAAAACAAGTTCTTCTGCCAAATCAGCAAATTCTTTTCCGGAAACTTCCTCCAGCATTAATTGCAATACACAAAATCCTGCGTCCGAATATTCAAAAACGGTTCCCGGACTCTGCCGCACAAGCGCAGGAAGATTATTATAGGTCGTTGAACCCTCTAAGATTTCCACTAAACCGATGGCCTGATCCGTCAGCCTATGTCCATAAAAGCCGTCTTCGCCATCTACGATTCCGGATGTATGTTCAAGTATATGTCTGATGGAAACATTGCTTTCATCCCCATTCAGATCAAGAAGTTTCCATCTTGATAAATAGGAGTTTACCGGTTGGTCAATCTCTACGACTCCCTGTTCGGAGAGTTTCATAATACAAATAGCGGTGATAAACTTGGAGATTGAACAGGCCGGAAATATGGTATGTTCATCCACTTCGGAATGACTTTCCCGATCCGCGGCCCCATGGAATGCATACTTGGCAGTTCCGTTCTTTTGAATATACCCGCAGCCGATTCCGGGAAATCTTTTTACAATCTCATCTACCATACTTATAACATCCTTTCAGGTTAATCTCCTTACTTATCTTCACAAAACTAAATTTGCATACTACTGTTTCCTACTCGGTAGTTCCATCCGCATAAACGATGGCCGTAACTTCATAATCAAATTTCAGATCCGCAAAATCCGTATTATAAACCTTGACATTATCGTCCATAAATTGGTTAATATCAAATCCCAGGTCAGAAAAAGATACACTGGAACCAGCGCCAATGGTCTGACCTGTAAAGTCCAGCCCCAAGGACATGATTTTCTCATCAAACAAGTCTTTAATGATAAGTTTTCCCTGTATTCCCTTTATGTCTTTCTCCGTTAAATTAGACACCTCAAATGTGAATTCCACCCGAGGAGAATACCTGTTCGCCTTATAATCTATCTCCAGATTCTGTTTGCCCGTCACGCTCACAGAAACCTTTGCATCCTGTGTCTGTGCTTCCGAAGATTCCACCGTGCCTGAGCCGTCAGAAAATACAATATTGGTCACTTCATACTCAAATTGCAGATCCGCAAAATCCGTTGTGTAAAATTTGACATGCGCGTCCATGAACTGGTTTATATCCATTCCCAAATCATCCATCGTGACGGACCCATTGGCCGGAATACTGTTCCCTGTAAAATCACAAGTCATTGCCAGGATTTTTACTCCAAACAAATCCTTCACCGTTAATTTTCCCTGAACACCCTTGATTGTCTGATCTGTCTGATTCTCGATATTAAATGAAAGCTGGACTCTGTCAGAATATCTGCCTGCCTTTATGTCCTGGGGCAAATTGGTTTTACCTGTTACGCTGACTACCACCACATCCTCCAGTACAGGAATCGCTTCGGTATAAGAATGGCTGCAGACTTCACATGTATAGGTTTTTACGCCCTCCTCTTTAAAAGTAGGAGCTTTTGTAACTTCTTCTCCGTATACATGCGCCACTTTAGCCACACTCTCGGTTTTCGTGGATTGACACAGAGAACAGGTATAGGTCTTCTCACCCTCTTCCGCACAAGTCGGATTCTTTGTGACTGTTCCTTCGTCAAACTCATGTTTGCATTCGCCGCATCCCATCACAGACAGCATCAAAAAAACAAAAATACCCCACATAACTATTTTTTTCATTATACCATTCCTCCCTCATTTTGTATCTTAAAAAATTTTCTCTACAGCGATAATGCTATTTATTTTTTAATTGGTTATTTATTACAAAGAAATATACAACTGCCACGATTGCCAACACAATATTTAAATAGCATCCCAGGCCGATGCTCGTAGTCGATATATCCGAATTGAATTCCGTCAACACAGTTCTAATATTAAAGTAGCACAGAATTGAGGAGACTGCATAGGATACGGTCTCTATCGCCAATATCACTTTTAATGTACCCGGCTTTAATCCTTTTCCCATGGCTCCCACAATTCCTGTTATAAATACCGCCAGATTCGTGATGATTAAAAGAATCGCCATATAACCGGCTAAACTTGCGGTGCCATTCAAACATTTCAGCAATCCGTACCCGGAATAACTTACGTCAGAAGAGCCAGAATAAAGCAGGCTAATACTGATTTTAAAGTAGTTCAGCCCCAGAAAAACAAAGGACACCAACGAAAATACGCACCATATATACAATTTCTTTTTATGTGGGTTTTCAGTTGTCGGTACCTTCTCTTCGTCTGTCTTTTTTTGTGAAGCATATACCACTGCCTGCACATTGGCTGCCTCTTCATTCGGCCCCGTACATGCGCCGCATTTAGGGCAGGTAACGCTTCCATCCGGAATTGCTTCTCCACATTTTAAACAAAACATTGTTTTCCCTCCGTCAATCCATTATAGTGATCTTACAGTCCTTGATATTTATATTCTTGGGCACCGACATTCTGATTGTAGTTGATTCCCCGGGCGCTAATCCCTCTAACCCCACCGCATATGTCCAGTCCGTGTCTAATACTGTACCTGACGAATCCTTAAATGCACCTTTAATCTGCACATAATCATAGGTCTTCTTTCCGTTATTGGTCACCATACCGGCACATACTGTATAAGAGGAATTGCTGGTTACCACAATATTTGAAAATCCCAATGCTGTTTTTGCTGTCTAGTAAGAGGATGTGTACGAAAAACTGTCCTATTCCTCGTCGGCGTTATCCGACCATGTTCCTCCCTTTCTATATACCTTTCCATCTTCGTCTTGTATATTTCCATTGCTCAAAACAATATATGTATCGTTTACTACTCTAAATGTTCCACTCTGGGGATTCCATTCTTCTATCATAAAATTCAGATCGATCCCCAGACTTATCCATCTCAAGGTAATAGCATCCTGAACAATATGAATTTTTTTTTGCGCAGTATATCTGTCGTCAAAATGTGTCCATGTGCCCTGCATTGCCCTTCTCATTTCGCTTACCGAATCAAAGGTTGTTCTATTGCTTAATTGAACGGTACGGCCGATAACACAGGCGAATACCAGGCATAACGCTATCCCTATGCCTAAAATAAGTTTCCTTTTTTTCTTTTCTCTGTTTTGCCGCTTTTGTTCGACTTCTCTGTTTTCCCGGTCTTTCTCCTCACTGATTCTGTATTCTTCTGTCAGTTGTCTTAATCCTTCTTCCGAACAAGCCCTCATTACCTCACTTTTATTTTTACGGCATAAAGAACAGGTATTCTTTTCGTGTGTGTTAAATCTGCCGCAGGAGCAAACCCAACCCTGTTCACATTCTTTAGGTTTGAATCTGGCATTTATATCAAACATTTTCTGCAATGCGCTTAATTGATATCCATCATCAATCTCTTCTAATTCCAGATTCAAACTGTTATTCCCATCATATGAAACCACGGAGCCATCCGCATAGCAAATCTGGCATTCTTCCAAATCCAGTTTTTTCATATTGACGTCTGGCAATACCGCTCTCAGTTCCACAGCCTTTTCATTCTTAGGGATTACAAAATCCTGGATAATCAGAAAAAATTTCTCTTTTCCATTGACCAAAACAATATCGCCAAAAGAATTGTAACCGCATGCATTAAATTTAATTGCCGTAATATCTCCAAATCCTAAATTGGTAAAAGAAATTTTTGCAATCGCACTACCTCCTTCGGTAATGATCTCACATTTCAGATTTTCCACATGAGCATTTGTATCTATAACTCTGCTCACAGCCCCCATAAATATCACCTCACAACTTTCCTGGGCAATGTCATATACCCCATTATTTTAGTATAGATAAATTATGCACGTTTACATTATACTCTATATAAACATTAATTTCAACAAATTTATGCAAGAATATATTTCCTGACATAATTAGAGCAGGGGCGGGAATTTTCATTCCCACCCCAAATGTTCCTTAAGGCAAATTTATTTTCTGTCCCACACGAATCCTGTTCTTATTGCCAATCTGAGGATTGACAGCAAGAATATCCTGTACCCGAATTCCATATCTGCCGGCAATCCGCGAAAGAGTGTCCCCTCTCGCCACAATATAGCCGTTGTTCGGTTGGGTCGTTGTAACAGTCACCAGATAATCCGCTCCTCCGCTGATGCAGAACATGGCCTGCCCTTCCTCTATAATCTGGAAAGAGCCCAGATAAACCAGTTTGCCCTGCTGTGTATCATAACGGTACAGATTAGCATATTTCCCGGCATTTTCACTGCCCAGAGCCAGGTGCATGTTGACCACCGTGCCAAACTCCTGACGGCTTACCATGGAAATCTGCCTGTGGACTATGGCGTCTTTTACCGTATTCTCAGCAACAGCATCGGGAATTGTGTCCGCCTTCTGGGAAATCCTCAGATCCAACTCCGTCCCCAAAATCGTATAAGGAATATTAATGCCGTTTACGCTGAAAGTTAATCCCTCTTTAGTATCCATTGCCAACGTCAGGTTTCTGCCTGCCAACAGCTGCAGGACAGAGATGGGAACAACGGTCTCTCTTCCGGTGGTAACACCAAGCAGCTTACTCTGGCCCAAAACAGATTCAGGCTGAACAATTTCCTTGCTCAAATCCGCTATAACCTGATCCCAGTCCGCAGAGGTTTCCTTGGGAGCGCTGGCCGCCTGGGGCCTATGCGTTTCCTCCGGCTCAGGTATCTCCTGGTCGGTGAGATCTTCTACCAGTCTTGCGGTTCCGAACACGCCGGGAGAAGACCAGCCCTGACCGGATTCGTCATACCAGCTGAGAGTACCGATCCGCTTCCCGCCCTCCGCATCGTTGATCTGCAGTTCAAGACCTATTTCCATATCTTTCACAGGTGCGATATCCGTCCATTTAAACGCCGCCTCAATCACATATCCGTCAGCCGTGGTCTTTGCTGCGGAAACAATATTCTCGGCAACACATTTAACACCGTTGTAGCTCTGCTCCGCCGTATAGTTAATGCGATACTGCTTGTCATCCTCTTCATAAGCGACGGATTTGTGATTGTTCTCATCAATAAATACTTCCAGGGAATCCTGCTCATGGGCCTGGGAAGCAGTCTTGTCAAGAGCACTGTCCCTGATCTGTGCAAAGACATACAGGAACTCCTGGTCCCACATAAGGCTTGCCTGGGCGTCGGCATTGGCGCCTGCGCGGATGGTCAGCGGAACGGTTACGGCCTTGTCCCAACTGCCTTCCATCACTCCATCCACTACTGCGGTCCCCATGGGAATACCGGTGTAGGGCTTTAAAGTCGCAACTGCGTAATACTCGCTGCTTGTCTCCTGAGACAGGGTGGTATCATTATATGCCACCTTCTG
>ERZ808044.1337-NODE-1337-length-14146-cov-14.120904_pt1 | contig 14146 bp, 13 predicted proteins | sample MGYA00380195_ERZ808044 | MGnify/ENA primary metagenome ERZ808044 (study PRJEB31490, sample SAMN06133423) | mouse gut metagenome | isolation source: Z7_2 | host: mice | place: China: Chengdu | collected 2015-05 ...
CGCATTTTATATATTGGGCAAAACAAAAGCGACCAACTTTTTCCACGGTTGATCGCCTTTGGCTTGACCAATATTTTGTTATTTTATTGGGGAACATTTATCTAAAATATTCCTCCACTAAATCTTCCAGTGTATTTTCTTTTGCCGCCTTCGCTGCATCAGCCTGAACAAAATTCGTTGCCTCAGATTTCAGCTGCTCATCAAATCCCAATATATAATTTGTCGCGATTAAATAGATAATCCGAGTTGGAGCCATGCCGTATACCTGGTGTTGCAGGATATGCCGGATGCGTCTGCCATCATCTGGGAACTTTGCCTTCATTTTCTCTGAACGGAACAATCGCTTTACAATCTCCGTAATATAAAGCCCTGACTTCATATACAGGTCTGCAAATGTCTTTGTTGGGTCATCAAAACATCCCGGATTATTTTTCTCCAACTCGTCCACCATCTTTTCCACTACCCACCGTGGCGTAAAAATCTGGTTTGTTTTCTGCGGAGGGATATAATCAAAAATATCCTCGGTATGTGTTGTGCCAAAATAATCTGCTAACTCCTGCTTCTTCTTCCAGAATTCCTCAATGGAATCATTGAACACTGTTTCATCAAACAGATGCCCGGAAAAATATTCCTTTTTCCCAGTTTCCAGGTTCGTGTACTCGCCGCCATCCCGAAGAAAACGGAAGTCATCTTCTGTAATTCCTGTCACTTCTTCAAACACGTCCGCTTCTGTATATTCGTCAAAATTTCGTAGTGTCAAATGGCCATCTCCATATGCCATGATAAAACTGGGAATTGTCCTCGCAAATCCCCGCAGATGCGCACGGATAGAATCTTCGACGGATTTCTTTTCTTCCTCCGCTTTATGCTTTTCCATGCGTTCAACCAGTTCCGCCGGTTTCTCCTGAACGGTATCCTGCACAGCGGTCTGCGCCGCATCCGTCAATGCGCGCAACGCATCATCCATGCTGGATTTATATTCTTTCTCTGCTTCCCTGACCTCCGCCTTTGTTTCCGCAGCCTGCCGTTTCCGGTCAAATTGAGCCTTGGCGATATTTGCCTGCTGGATATAGTCCCCATGAATCTGCTCAAACTTCCTGTCAATCTCGTTTTCCACCTGCCGCTCCATACGGTTCTGGATACCTTTTTTTACTTCATAAGCTTCCGCTGCCGGGGCAACGACTTCCTGCCGAATCTTCTCCTTGACCTTATCGGCCAGTTTTTTCACAGACTGTTCTACCGCTGTAAAACTGCTGCTTTCCGCGATGTGGGATAGCTGAGGTTCAAACCCTTCATTCATTTCCTCATAATATTTTTTCCCAAACAGCCCCTGGGCTTTTCCAATGATAATCTCTTCTGGTATATCAATTTCTCCATCCTCATTCACGGGTACTTCAGAAATATGCCGCAAATTTTCCTGATCCCTCTTTTTCGGATCTTCATGTGCCGGAGTAAGTTTCCCTACAATCTCCTTCACAATACCCGGAGCGCCAAATACGTTGCCGATATTCTGGAACAGGAAATTTGACATAAACCCATGCCGGACAACTTCCTGGCTTTTCAGCCGCCTTGGAATGGATAAAACCTGCGCCGCATCCAGCTCCACCATATGCCCCTGGTCATCCTCCCCCAGCACTGGGAAAAAATTCAAGAGCCTCCGGATATTATTTTTCCTGGCATCGCTTGTGCCCTTACCGTCCGCTGTATCCGGCGAAAGGTTATTTGCGAATTCATCAAAAATAATCAATGTCCGGGCAGGGTCAAAATCAAACACATATGCCGTTTCCTTCCTCAGCCGCTGTCCGTTTTTCGTAACAATACACGGGTTCTGCGCCCGGAATGCCGCCTGCATATAAGACGAAGGGCTTTGCAGATTGCACAGCATCAGCACCCCGCTCCATTCCGGTATGGTAACGCCCACTGTCAGCTGCCCAACGCTTAACGTGATTGTTTTATCATGATTGGCAATCGCATTTTTTACCCTTCCGAAAGCCTCTTCATCCGCTCCTTCATCATCCAGTCGGCCATCACCTGCCGCCAGTACAATTTCATAGTCGCAGAATACCGGGTCTTTCTTTAGCAGTTTTGCCAGTGCCTTTGCGCTTGCAACCCGGTTTAACAGCCATAGGGTATGCGGCAGTTCATCCCGTAATTCCGGCGTCGAATATGGATATTTTTCATTAGACGATAAAACATGTAGAAATTTTTTTATTTCCTCCTCATGTACAAAATTCCCACGGTCATTTGTTGAAAAAAACTCATTCAGGTCAAAAGCATAATCCACGCTGTCATCTTCCCCAGACAGGTCAACCCCCCTTTGAACCTGCTCATAAATCATATTTGACAGCTGATATGTATACATGGCAAGGCGGGGCAGCTGTTCATACGGATTGTACTCGTTTCTGTCCCAGGATTCTCTGGCTTCCTGTTCGTCCGCATAAGACCAGTTAAAAATCTGATCGCCCGAAAACCGTTCGCTTGCCAGTGCCTTAAATGGCGTTCCAGAAAGGTACAATGTATATTTCCGGCTGATATTTCGGAATGCCCGGTCTGTGCGAATGGTATCTACACCTTCCTGCGCTTCGTCCACGATCAGCAGGTCAAAATCAATGCCTTGTTTTTTCTTTCCATCTTCATCAATATATTCCTTTGCTATCCACCCTAATTTTCGTACAGCATTATTGCTACTGCTAAAATATACAGAACTTTTTAGCCCTTGCAAGGACTCAAACGCTACCATTCCAAGCTCTGAATTTTCATTTGCCCGTAATGTTTTCAAATAATCTTCCCTACTTAAAACGCCCTGTTTTCCTTTGAGCGCATCGGTATCTGACACAAAGGCAAGCCCACCACGCCAGCCGATGAACTTACGAAAATCGTCCGCCCATGAATTTGCAATACTCGGACGATTAGTAACAATCAGCACCTTTGTGAACCCCATCTGCCGGATCAAATCATAGGAAGTCAGCGTTTTGCCAAAGCGTGGTTTCGCATTCCATAAAAATTCAGTTCCACCGCTTCGGAAATACTCCGCCGTCATCCTTACCGCATCCTGCTGTTCCTTCCGCAAATCATAAGTGCATCTTTCTTCTAATTTTGTCAATGTCCTGCCTGCAAAGTCATTGAAATAGCTTAACAGCCGCCCACCGTTCGCATGGAACCATTCTGTTCCCGGCTCTCTTTGTACCTGCTCCGCTTCCAGATAATCATGGAATTCATGGTCAGTGAAATATTCGCCGGAGCCGTCTTTGAACATAGCATTGTCTTTCCATGCCAATACCCAACGGACATCTGCCGTGTGCGTCTGCTGCCGGATTCTCTGTTGTACCGACTGTTTCTCTGTATAGCCTACTTTTGTCCAGCCGTCATGATAAGAAATGCCTGGTGTATTGTAAGCATAGATCATTGGAACAACTCGTTTGAACGATTTTATCTCCACTGCCATATCACACCATCTCCTTTATATGGGATTCAATAAAATTGATTTCAATTTCATCCAAATTGTATTTAGCATAAAGCTGTATATCAATCTTTGTGATAGCCTTATTCCAATCAATATCCGAAGCAAATGTAAAATCTTGAAGAGGAACAAAAGGAAAAACTTGTTTTGATAAATTGATCGAACTCATCGCTAATAGTACAAGAAATCGAACAAACTTGGTTTTCAAATATTTTAATGTATTATTTGCTTCTTCAACAGTATCATATACACCTATCATAAAGTATGAATGTGTACATACCTCATTTGGGCCTATCACTTTTATTGATGAAGTAAATACTCGAAACATACCACTCTTGTCTGGTTCACCAGCATGTTCCGCTCCTGTTTTACTTATTAATACTTTATATTTTGATATATATTCTTGTCCTTTTTGAATCTCGCTTGCATCAATATATGTTATACCATTACTAGCATGTAATATTAGTTGAGCATTATTGTTTCGTTTTGAAATTCCTCTATAATTTGTATTTAGGCCAAATGGCATTAAAGGACTAATTATCGTTTCCATAGAATTAAACTTAAATTGTCTAATTTTGTGAATGATTTTCACAGCTTCATTATATCTTACCAAAACAGGGAACTCATCTAAAGGGCGCTGCATTGTTGTTACATTTTTTCCATTAACATTAGTAAAAGAACAATCTCCACAATAATCCCTATCCCACAAAAAATAGCAAACGCCTCCACTAATACTTGAATTAGGAAAACATTCTTTTGCATTTACATAATCTACCAAATATTTTAATTTTTTTTCAGCCATCATTGCTATTCGGAAAGAGTCTAGCCCCATTCCTCCTGCAAACCAACGCGACGGAATAATCAATGAAATACCTTGGGGGTCTAGCTTCTTTATCTGTTCCACAAACAGATTATATAACGGCTTTGCTTGTCTCCCAGCGCCTTCTGTTTCCTCTTGGTATGGCGGATTCCCTATTACAAAATCAAACTTCATTTTCCTGCCTCCTTTGTTTACGTTTGTATATTGCAAACTATTTCCTCGCCGCCAATCATAAATACGGCAGTGAGGTTGTTCGTTTACTTTTTCCTGATACTCTTCATTTGCAATCCACTCAAATAAATTAAATTGATGAAATTCTTCTTCAGCTTTACAATACGGGATTGTTCCACTTAGGCCATCCATCTGCCAGATATTCCATGCAATTATTTTCACAATTTCCCGATATTCAGCTACAAAAGGTTTCCGTTTCCATCGCGCATACAGATGTTCCTCAAAAGTCATTAATAGATTAACCCGTGCAATTAACACGTTATCGCCTTGAAATTCGTATCCATAAGTAGACTGAAAAGCACGGATTACCCACTTCAGCCATTCAGCTTCATCATAAACATTTTCATTTACGACCTGTAACTTCCTGTCCAGAATGCCTTCCCGGTTTTCCAACAGAATACTTTCTCCAGTAGACACATCATAGCGATTCACAAGATACGGAGCTTCACCACAGGTAATCTCCAATCGCCTCGCATCTACATAATCTTGCCACTTGTGCGTTGACGAAAATGAAATATATTCCTTTGACTGCTCATCACTACTTGAAAAAGCACCTGTTTTCCCAAACCAACTATCATCCGCATATCTGACCATCTTCTGGCAGATCCAGAGCGGTGTAAACACCTCGGCATGTTTTCTTGTCCTATCTGATTGCTGCTCCATTGCTTTTCTGGCTCGTGTTTTAATCACATCTGAATTTTGTCCGGTAATCAATGGCTCCTTGATTTCTTTATCACGCTGATATTCAGCCCCCTGTTCCTGATAGGCATCTGTAGCCCAGATAATATTTGTCCTTGTGGTTTTATCTACAAGAAGCTGTTTGAGTAATCCCATTGAGTGGAGCCTTAAAATTTCATCCTGTATCCCGACAAGCAAATTAGCTCCTCCTTTAACGCTTCAAGAAACGAATTACAAAATTGTGTACGTTTTGATAAAGGTAAAGTGGCTACCCCCAAATACGGATTTCTAGTGGAAAAACGGGGATTTTTATAGTATTATAAAAGAGATAAATATTAAGCGGGCACTTACAGGAACGTACACATTTCTGTAAAAATACCCGCTTAGAATAACTTGGCTTTTTGGTAAACCTCCGCCCGGTAACGGAAGGTGGACAGCGGCATACCGCACATTCCCGCCGCCGCTGTTCCCGTAGCTTTCCCAGATTTCCAGAGCTGGTAGGCTTCATGAAAATTTTCAGGGAGCGGGCTTGGAGGCCTGCCGAAACGCACTCCTCTGGCTTTTGCCGCCGCAATCCCTTCCGCCTGACGCTGCCGGATGTTTGTCCGCTCGTTCTCCGCTACAAAAGACAACACCTGAAGGACAATGTCACTGAGGAATGTCCCCATCAGGTCTTTGCCCCGCCGTGTATCCAGAAGCGGCATATCCAGCACCACAATGTCAATCCCCTTTTCCTTGGTAAGTATCCGCCACTGTTCCAGTATCTCCCTGTAATTGCGCCCCAGCCGGTCTATGCTCTTGATGTAAAGCAGGTCATCCTTTCTCATCCGCCGTACCATCTTCTTATAAGACGGGCGTTCAAAATCCTTTCCGGACTGCTTATCCATAAAAATATTCCTTTCCGGGATAGCCAGTTCCCGGAATGCCAGCCTCTGCCTGTCCTCGTTCTGGTCACGGCTGCTGACCCGGATATATCCATAAATGTCCGCCATATTTCCCCTTTCTTTGCCGTTCCGGAAGAATGGCTCCTATCTCCGGCAATTTATCTTTTCAATGTTTTACTGATAGTTTATACCACGCCATACGTCATGTTCAAAAAGACAACTCTGAACCCAGCAATTTAAACACAGACCGCCTCGCATCCGCAATTCCCAGCAGCAACTTACTGTGTCTGGTTTCCCTCATTCCATTAATCTAACGTGGCGGACATTTTGTCCGCCACGTCCCCCTCCGCGATATGACAGGGAGACAATCCAGGTAACGTTAGCAGCATTTTTCCGCCATGTTGCCTGCGCATCCAACCTTTTTTCAACATCTGATCTCAGGCAGTATCCTGTACCACCTGGACAGGCTGGAATCCATGCTCCTTTGCATAAGCCCTCGCCGCCGCACGCCGTTCCTCACTGTACGGCGGCACAAACCGGATAGAAAGCCGGGATTTATCCAGTACATAAGTCACGCTTCCTTCCGGCGCACTCGCCTCCAAGCGGCACAGAAGTGGATACTTCCTGCTGAACTCCGCCAGCCTGCGCTTCAAATCCTTATTAAAGGTATAGATGCTTGCTTCCGGTTCCCCTTCGTTGAAACTTATTATTGTTTCCCTTTCATATTTAGACAGTTTCATAAACACCTCCGTTCCTGCCGTCCCTACGGCATTGATTATCTTTTTATTCATTTACTGCTCCTGTATATCCCCTGTGCCTTTTGCCATCCAGTCAAAAAATGCTTTCTTACTTACCTTGATCAGCCTGCCGCTCCGAAATGCCGGGAACCCCGGCGTGTGGACCAGTTCATAGGCGCTCACCCTTGAAATTCCCATAATGCGCCGAATGTCCGACACATCCAGAACCAGAGGGAGGTCGTCATAGTTTTTCAGCTTCCTGTTGTCACTCATTTCTTTGCTCCTCCAATTTGAATTGATAAGTTCCTGCTTTTCATTTGAATGTTTCCTGTTGCCGTTCTGCCTGCCAGCCGTTATCCTCAAAGCCCCATTACTGCGGCGTATCCCGTATTGGCACGCTCCCCGTTTTTCCGGCTCCCGGCGCTGCTTCCCCTTGCGGTCATATCACTGTCAGACGGTCATTTACTTGTCAATGTACTGCACGAAACGGAATTACCATGCACAGTCATCATATAGTCTTTACCTTGACAAAAACAATACTTCTGCGTTACTATGGGTGTAATAGATATAACTAAATTTAAAAATTACCATAAATCTATAGAGGGAGATAAAAATGGAAATGGATTTTGTGCGGCATGAGCCGTGTTATGACCGGATTCTGTTTGTCCTGTCCCTGGACAGGCGGAAAAAGAAGGAGCACATCCTGATCGGTGATGGGCTACAGATCCGCTTCCGCCTGCATGGGGGCATGGATGCGGATCTCCTGTGCGATATGACACGCCCGCTGGGAACTTTCCTTGCGGAGTTTGAGCATGACCCGGAGGGGGAATGGAGCCGTCTGGGGCTTGCCCCGCTGCGGGAAGCCCTGCATTCCAACCGCTGGAAGCAGCCGGCTCTTGAGCAGTCCGCCGGGGAGTTCCTTTCAAAAAAATACCTCACCGGCGATCCGGTGAGGATGTATGCGGCTTTCCGCATCTGGAACGGTTATTTACTTGCAAGGGAGCCGAGGGAAAGGGCAGAAGCCTGTGACCGTTTTATGGATAAAATGAGCCGTTTTACACAGACGTTCCAGGAAAGAAGCCCGCTCCGCTTTGACCCGGATACGGGAAGGCCAGAACGCTTCCATATCTACAGCCGGGTATTCGGTTCTGTACCTACGGAAGAAACAAGGCTCGACCTCTGGTATCCGGACAATAAAAATGCCACAGAGTGTGTTGCCGCCTATGCATCGCTTTATCCGATGGCCACCTATTACCTGAACCGGCTGGACGACTGGGGGCTGCATTTCCGGAAATGTAAAATCTGCGGGCGGCTTTTCCTGGCCGAAAGCCTGCGGTATGAACTGTGCAGCGACAAATGCCGGAAAGCGCAGGCACTCCAGAACAAACGGGAGTTTGACGAAAGGGCCAGGGATAACAGCTATGACCTGGTCTATAAAAACGAGTGCCAGCACTGGCGCAACATCATCAATAAGGCAAAGAAAAACCCGAATTTCCCGGCTGGCCGGTTAATGGAAATGCAGGCCGCTTTTGAATCATTCCGGAAAGAAGCCCTCCAAAGGAAACGGGCAATCAAAACAGAAAAAGCCAGCCCGAAAGACTTCACAGACTGGCTGTACCGGCAGGGCAGCATCCTGACTGACTTATTGGATGAATCCTGACCGGACAGGCAGCCTCTAAAACAACGGATGCCTTTTTAGGGGCTGCCGGAAAACCGTCTTGATTTTTTACCTACACGTAAATCAGTTCCTCGCGGATAATCTCATCCGCACGGCTACGGATGGAATTACAGCGGCGCACCCATTCAAGCTGGTCATCCGCTTTCAGTCCCTCCGTAACGCCCTCCGCTTCCATCATCTGCCGGATGACGGCATCCAGTCGTTCCTCCGCCTGTTCATCCAAGTCAGCAAGATATGTCCACAACCTGCTCATAAGAAGCAGGCTGCTGTAATAGCCGGAATGGTATTCTTTCAAATAATTCCGACACATCCGCCCCCAGCGGCCGATGGGGCGCCTTTCCTCCGGCAGTTCCAGCATGGGGATATAATAATCTCCGACAAGGACATAATCAATGCCATTTTCGTGGATATACTTTGGTAATTTTCCCATCTTCGCTCTCCAATCCTAATGCTGTTTTTCCCCGGCAGATTTTAATATGACAAGCTCGTCATGCCGGCAAATAATGGTCAGCTTATCCCCTATTGAGAAACCCAGCCCTTCCAGCCACTGTCCCTGTAAGGAGATACGGGGGACGGGCTCATACTCTTTTGTACTCCCTTTGTAAACCGTTAATCTTCTTGCTTTCATTCCTTCCATATGTCCCTCCTGTATTTGTGAAGAAACCAGATGGTCGTGTCCCTGTCCGTCTTTTTCTTTATTTTTAAGGCATCTGAACTCTTCACAAACAAGTATGGCATATCTTTTCCGGTCTTTTGATAATTTAAACCGTAGGACTGCGACGTACCCCTAGTGTCAGAGGTATTGTAAAGGTCTATCGTTTCCTTACCCAAAATTTCCGCCATCTCTTTTAAAGTGGTCTTTTCCTTCCCTCCGAGGAATAAGGTGGTATCACAATTCCCTTCAATGGTGTCGGCGTTGTCCTTATAAATCGCTTTAAGCTGTGACTTCGACTGCAAGATAATGGAAGCCGATATTTCCCGGCTCCGGATTGTGGCAATCAGCTTCTCAAACTTTGGTATCTGCCCGATGTTCGCAAACTCATCGAGTAAGCAGCGCACATGGACGGGCAATCTCCCATGATACACATCGTCCGCCCTGTCACAGAGCAGGTTGAAAAGCTGCGTATACATGATAGACACGATAAAATTGAACGTGTCATCGGTGTCGGAGATAATGACAAACAACGCTGTCTTTTCATCCCCAATCATGTCAAGTCCCAACTCGTCATAGCTTGTCAGGTCACGCAGCTCCTTGATGTCAAAGGGGGCTAAACGTGCGCCGCAGCTAATTAAAATGCTTTTCGCTGTCTTGCCCGCCGCCAGTTTGTATTTTTTATATTGCTTTACTGCAAAATGCTCCGGCTCTCTTTCCTCCAGCTCATCGAACATCAAATCAACGGGATTTTTAAATTCCTCATCGTCCTCCCTTGCTTCGCTGGCATTTATCATGTCAAGCAAAGTAGTGAAATTCTGTTCTTCCTCCACGCACTCATACCAGATGTACCCGATCAGTGCGGTGTAATAGAGCTTCTCGGCTTTCACCCAAAAATCCTCGCCGGATTGCTGCCCCTCCCCTTTGGTGTTTAAGATGATTGTGTTTACGAGTTTCAAAATGTCCTTCTCGCTCCGGATATAAACGAGGGGATTATAGTGCATGGATTTCTTGAAGTTAATGGTATTCAGCACTTTCACCCGGTAATTGTTCTTTAAGAGCATTTTTCCGCACTCTACTAACACTGTACCTTTCGGATCAGTGACAACGTATGATGAGTGCATCTGCATAAGGTTCGGCTTTACGAAAAACCTCGTCTTGCCCGAACCAGAACCGCCGATAACAAGGATATTTTTATTCCTCGCATACTTCGGCTGTTTTGGTCTGCCGGACATCATCAGTCTTTCCGTTTCTGTGAGTAACACGTTGTTCTCAAATACCGGATCGACATAAGGCTCAATATCCTTTGCATTGCCCCACCTCGCAGAACCGTACTCCATGCCATGCCGGAACTTCTTGGCGTTCTTGGCTTTAAAATACACCACAAGGCGGAGCGCAATGCCACATCCTGCGCCTATCAGCAAATCTTTTGGGTGGAAACTTGGTAATGGGTTGGAAAATAAATCCTCCATCCCCGCCATGACCGCCATCATCTTTGCGGAAGCGTCCTGACCCGGCGATACCCGCCACAGCCACGCTATTTTGTCGCAGAAATACCCGGCAAGCACATAAGGGAGATTCATAAGGAAAAGTTTCTTTTTATCTACATTCCCCGTCTTTGCCTTGAGCTTTTCAGGGATTGATTTTAAGTCTTTGGCAATGCCTTCTACGATTTTACTCATAATGACTGCCCCCTGTCCTTTAAGTGTTCCCTTGCCCTCTCCCGGTTTTTGTTCTTCCCCATCTGCTCCCGGAACTCTGCCAGCTTCTCCTTTACGGAGATGCGGTTATGCTTTTTCTCATTAACTTTTACAAATTCCCTGAATGCCTGTGTTATCACGTCGGCATCCTTGCCCTTGAAAAATACCATGTACTTCGGCGGTTCAACCGTCTTATCCTTTTTCACAGCAAAGTCTACATTGTATTTCCTCGCCACTCTCTCAAAGGACTTGATGTTGTTATCCGTAACCTCAATGCTCGAAGCACCCATACCCTGACCGACCAAGTCTTTCACTGACATTTTCCCATGAGATGCCTGTTTTCCCTGTTTCCGGCGTTCCAGATACATCTTCATTGCCTTTTTCAGCACGTCGGTAGTCAGCCGGGAAGATTTGAACACAAGGACAATCGTTTTCTGTGTCACTTCCTCCTGCATGGTTTTCCTCCTTCTTTTCTTATTGCTGTACTCCCGTCAGGGTGGGACGTACAGCCTGTGAATCAGATATTTCATAATCTCTCCTTTCACTTCTGGACAAAAAGTCCAAAAGTTTTATAAACGCAAAAAAGGCAGCTACAAACCGCTGTTTACGGTCTATAACTGCCCTTACGCTGTCTGCCATATTTCATTATCTGTACCGGATCACCGGACACTGCTTCGTCTTTTTCCCTATCTTCCTGCGCTCCAAAGCGAAAACCATATCCCCGGTACGCTCAAAATACCCGATGTCTTTTTTCCAGCTCATGCCGCATTTACAATGCTGCAAACCGATAAACTGCTGTTTCATCTTCCTTCCGCAGTTCGGGCATACTTTTTTACTCATGCCTTTTTTCTTGGTTTTCGGCTTGTCTGCATCTTCTTCCTTTTTCTCTTTCCTTTCCGGAAGTCCATTCTCCGCAATCATCGTTTCATAACGTGGCAGACGGTAAAGATACAGGCGGTACACTTCATCAAAGGAAGCCTTTCCTGCTATCCCCTTTACCCTCTGGTAAATCTGCCCCGCAATTTTTTCACTGTCCTCTCCTTCCGGCAGCTTATCATGATCCCTGTAATAATCACAGGTCTTTTCAAACATACAGTCTGCTATTTTTGCTTTCTGCTTCTGCTTTAAGTCTTTATATGTCCTGTCCGCCCTTTTCAGTCGCTTCCTGTTTCCCAAACACACCACTCCTGCCTTTATCCTGATACGGTCTATTTTAACAGAAAACGCCCCGGAATTGTAAAAAATATCCGCCGCCTAACCGAAAGCGTCTTCACACCGGGAAATGAAATATTTCTTCTTTTCCAAGATTTCCTCCTGCCTGTCTTTGGAAAGCGTCTGGAATATCTCGTCATAGTCAAGCTCCGCAAGCGGCGTACCCAAAACAGGCGTTAAGACTTCATGTTCATACCATATCCGCCAGAGTTCCTCAAACAGTTCCAGACAATCCGAAAATGCCATTGCCGAATCAAACCCCTCGCCTTCACTGAACCATTGCAGACGGACAAAGCCAAATCTCCCGGCATCCGCCACCATCACATCAGTCATCTCATACAGCTCTGCAAACGCATCCGCTACTTTCCGGCACTTCGCCCGCTGTTCTTCCGTAATAAATATTTCTGCCATAGCGCACCCTCCTGATCCACTTCTGGACAAAAAGTCCAGAAGTTATTGATTCTCTTTTAAACAGTAAATCGTGCAGAGGTCAGCATATAACACGCCCTCCCCACATTGTATCGTGTCAAACAAAAGGCACTGGAACAGCACGTCACGCACAGCCGCAAGGCTGGCAATCCCCTGTTCTTTTTCCGAAAAGCCTGTGCCGGGAATATCCATATCCGCTGATGCCGCCCGCCTTGCCAAAATGCAGTGCGTGTAAAGTCCGAGGATATATTTATCTGACATAGGCAAAGCGAATGTTTCCTGCCCGTCATATGTCACCCTGTATTTTTCCTGTTCCCCTTCCGGCAGTTCAAAAATACACCGTACTGTTTCCAGATAAGTATGCCCGTCAAAATCCGGCTTTATTTTCTTTCCGTACCTTCGGATTGCAGAAAAGATGTTATTCCGGTCAATAAAAGAACGGGTTCGCTTAAAAGCGGTTTTCCTGCCTTTTAAGTCCATGTAAACATTATTCCCTGTCCCCTTCCCGGCAAACCTGCCATAATCGCCAGTCCGCAGCAGATAGGACAGCACCTCCAGCAGCTTTTCTTTTGACGCAATCTCTTGATAAGGGGAACTGCTAAACTCTATCCTCACAAATCTTAATGGACAGCTCCCCTTTGCAATCTCCCGTTCCATTACCCGGTCAATATCCCTCATGGATTCCATTTATCCATCTCCTTCCGCTTTGGGCTGGAACATTCCTTTTTCTTCCCACCCGCCGCCATACATATCATGCTGTACCAACTGCTGGTAATAATGGTTCATGGTATTAGGCGCATTGTAGAGGGCAGTCACCATATACGCCCTGATGTTGGTTATTCTGGTTGTGGTGTCCCTCATGCACCCAATGACATACTCCAAATGGGAGCTGTTCAGCTTTAAAAACTTTGATTTTACAAGCTCATAAGGGTAATCTTCCCCATTGACCTTTACTGTCTTACGCTTCACGCACACTATCTCGCAAATTACTTCATACAGTTCCTCATACAGCCCCCTGTCACTCCAATCGCCATATTTCATGTGATGCTCGTATTCGATATTTCCTTTGATGATTTCCATGTAGGCGTGGGCATCGTCCATCACATCAATCATACCATTATCCGGCTTGCCCGGTTCCTGTTTTTCTGTTTCCCTATCCGATTGATTGATAGGATTGGTATAACTCAAATCAGTATAATTAGTATTGTTATAATTAGGGTTCGATTTTTGAACTTCCAGAGGTTCGTTTTCTGAACTTCCAGAAGTCTGCTTTTTGAAACTCTTGAAGTCTGCTTTTTGAACTTCCAGAAGTTCAATTTCTGAACTTCTGGAATCCTGATTCTTGTACTTCTTGAAATTCAGTTTCTGAACTTCTGTGGAAACATCAGTGTTTGCGGGTTCTTCCGCTGTGCTTTCCCCACCTGCGGACGGCTCTGATAAGACGAAATTCTTGACATATATGATGTCCGGCTTTCCCAATCCCTGCCTTTTTTTCTCAATCAGACCAATCCCCTTTTTGCTGTCAAGCTCCGCAAGCACCTTTGCACAGGTGGCTCTGGCGCACCCTAAATCTTCCATGATGTTCTCAACCGTATAATGGATATACGCCCTGTTCTCATCATCAAACCAGCCGTTTTTCATGGATAATGCCATCCTGTCAAGCAT
>ERZ808044.1338-NODE-1338-length-14131-cov-5.039491_pt1 | contig 14131 bp, 15 predicted proteins | sample MGYA00380195_ERZ808044 | MGnify/ENA primary metagenome ERZ808044 (study PRJEB31490, sample SAMN06133423) | mouse gut metagenome | isolation source: Z7_2 | host: mice | place: China: Chengdu | collected 2015-05 ...
GGAGGTGCTGCACGGCATTGACCTGACGGTGCGCAAAGGCGAATTTGTGGCCATCGTGGGCGCGTCCGGTTCGGGCAAATCCACGCTGATGAACATCATCGGCGCGCTGGACCGCCCCACGGAAGGCACCTATGTGCTGGACGGCGTGGACGTAGGCACACTGCGCGACAAGCAGCTCTCCCGCATCCGCTGCCGGAAGATCGGATTTGTATTCCAGACGTTCAACCTGGTGCCCCGCACCAGCGCGCTGAAGAACGTGGCGCTGCCCATGATGTACAACGGCGTGCGCGGCACGGCACGCACACAGCGCGCCCGCGCGCTGCTGGATATGGTGGAAATGGGCGACCGCGCGGGCCATGCGCCCAGCCAGCTTTCCGGCGGGCAGAAGCAGCGCGTGGCCATCGCCCGCGCGCTGGCCACACAGCCCGAGATGCTGCTGTGTGATGAGCCCACCAGTGCGTTGGACCCGCTTACGACGAAGTCCATGCTGGCCCTGCTGACGGATATCAACAAAAAGCTGGGCGTCACCATCATCATCATCACCCACGAGCTTTCGGTGGTACAGGCCATCTGTTCCCATGTGGCCGTCATCAGTGAGGGGCGTCTGGCAGAGTCTGGCGCGGTGGCGGATGTGTTCGGCAGCCCGCGCAGCGCTGTGACAAAGCTGTTGCTGGGCAGAGAGGAGTAAATACAATGGCGGAGTTTTTCAACGAATACGGCGCGCTGCTGTGGGAGGGCACGCTGGAAACCTTATATATGACGCTGTTTGCCACGCTGTTTGCATATGTGCTGGGCCTGCCCAAGCTGCCAAGGGGCAAAGCCTGGAGGCTTTATGCATCCACGGACGACCAGGCGAAACCGGAAGAAGAGTCTGAGGAGCCACTGCAGAAGATTACCATTCCGCCAAGAACCATCGTACTCTATACGACGAAGGACTGTCCGGTGTCTGCAACCGCACAGAGACAGCGCCGCAGACGAGGCAGGAACGCTGTCGGAAAAGAATCAGGGAAACGGGAAGTATCATCATGATCAAAGCATGGGAACATTTTAAAACAATTACGCATCACAAGCGGCTGGTCATGGAAGGCTGCTTTAAGGTGGGACTGTATCGGCAGGGAATCCTGCATGATATGTCCAAATTCAGCCCGTCGGAATTTCTTGTGGGCGCCAGATACTGGCAGGGTAACAGAAGCCCTAACAACGCGGAGCGGGAGGCAATCGGCTATTCTTCTTCCTGGCTGCACCACAAGGGCAGGAACAAGCACCATTATGAATACTGGATCGATTACAGCTGCCACGGCATCGAAGGCAGTATGGCGCCGGCGCCCATGCCGAGACGGTATATCGTGGAGATGTTCATGGACAGGATCGCCGCCTGCAAGGTCTATCATAAGGATGCCTATACCTGTAAGGATCCGCTTTTGTACTACCAGTCGTCACAGACACCGCCGCCACTGCATCCGAAGACGAAGAAGATGCTGGAATTTCTTCTGCACATGCTGGCTGACAGGGGCGAAGAGGAGACCTTCCGCTATATCAGAACAAGGATTTTAAAATAAGTAACCTTCTCTCTCTTTTTTGCATAGGATAAGGTATGAAAAAAAGGAGATGAGAATATGAATTGTAGTATTATTCTGTTATTTTTATTATTCTGCGGCCGGAATGGCTGTGGGTGCGGCAGAGATACAGGATGCGGCTGCGAAGAACCAAAGCCCGTCCCACCGCCGTGCCGTCCGAGAGAGCGGGAGTGTGGAAGAGAACGTGAATGCGGCAGGGATCGCGACTGCGGAAGAGAGCGTGAGTGCGGCAGAGAACGCGACTGCGGCAGGGAACGTGAGCCGGAGCGCGATTGTTCGTGCGGCAGCGATTCCCGGTTTGAACCCCGCTTCGAGCCGAGACCGTTTTCCGATACCGGATGCGGATGCAATGACAAATAGCGTATACGGGTAAGTAACGGCGCTGCCCTTTCTTTTCGGTTGACGGGAGGAAAGGGCAGTGTTAAACTGTTTTTGATAAAGTGTGTAAGAATACCGAAAGATCCCGGGAGGATTTTTCGAGATGGAGGAAGACTATGTTAGACGGAAATAAAGTATTATTCAGCGGAATGCAGGCGACGGGCAATCTGACACTTGGCAATTATCTGGGCGCGTTAAAAAACTGGGTTACGCTGTGTGACGAATATATGTGCTTTTACTCGGTGGTCGATCTGCATTCCATCACGGTGCGGCAGGATCCGGCGGAGCTGCGGAAAAGGGCAAGGAATCTGCTGACTTTGTACATAGCGGCGGGGATCGATCCGGAGAAGAACTGTCTTTACTACCAGTCCCATGTATCCGGCCATGCAGAGTTGTCCTGGATCCTGAACTGCTTTACCTATATGGGAGAATTAAACCGCATGACACAGTTTAAGGACAAGGCTTCCAAACATGCGGACAACATCAACGCCGGGTTATTTACTTATCCTGTCCTGATGGCGGCTGATATCCTGCTGTATCAGGCGGATGTGGTGCCGGTGGGCAAGGATCAGCTGCAGCATCTGGAGATCACAAGGGATATCGCGCAGCGCTTCAATGGCGTTTACGGGGATGTTTTCACGATTCCGGAGCCTTATCTGGGCAGGACAGGCGCCAGCATTAAAAGCCTGCAGGATCCCTCGAAGAAGATGTCCAAGTCCGATGAGAATCTGAACGCCAGCATCTACCTGATGGATGACCCGGATACGATTATCCGTAAGTTCAAGCGGGCAGTGACAGATTCGGAGGCTTGTGTCCGCTATTGTGAGGAGCAGCCGGGAATCCGTAACCTGATCGATATTTACTGTGCCTGCACGGGGAAGACGCCCCAGGAGACGGAGCAGGAGTTTGCGGGTAAAGGTTACGGCGATTTTAAGATGGCTGTGGGCGAGGCCGTTGTCGGTGTCTTGAAACCGCTGCAGGACAGATTCCATGACCTGTCCGGCAACAAGGACTATATTGATAAGATCATCAAGGAAAATGCAGAGAAGGCGGGCTATTATGCCACCAAAACGCTGCGCAAAGTACAGAAGAAGATCGGTTTTCCGGAGAAGATTCGTTAAATGACATAAGAAAAGGCCATGCTTTATCCGAAGCATGGTCTTTTCTTATGTGGTATAGCAGGTATGCCGGGTATTACAGTCGGTGTATCTTTCGTCATCCCTGGAAGACATCCGTAAAATAGCCGGCGGCGGAGATCGGTTCACCGCCTTTTGTCAGGTGGCTGGCATCTCCGATGACCTGCGCCCGGAACTGGGCGATATTGCCCCGGCGTTCTTCCGTACCAAGGATGGTTACGGAGGTGGGAGCCAGATAGAGGCTGTGGAACAGCAGCGCAGGGGATATGCCCAGCAGATGGCTCATCATCACACAGGTCACGCCCAGATGGCAGAAGATCACGATGGTGCTTTCGGTCCTGTCCGCCGGGCCTTCTGCCATGTGCGGGGCGGTGGCTCCGGAATCCGTATACGGTGCCTGGCCGCTGTGGTTTTCGTTCAGATAATGATTGCCGTTTCTTTTGTAACCATAAGAGGCAAGGATATCGTCGATGCCTTCACAAACCTGTGTATAAGCGGGAAGCAGCTCGGGGTTGGAACGGTAGATTTCCGTTTCCTTCCAGCCTTCCCTGTCATACATCTGGGGAATGTTCGTCCAGTATTCCGGCATGAAGTCCCAGGGTACGCCGACCCGGCCGGTGACGGGATCTTCGATCGGATAGAAGAATTCCTTCATCCAGTCATGGGTAATGGCTTCCCGTCCAACCCGCTCGAGGGTGTAGGAGGCGGTTTTCTGTGCCCGGCCAAGGGGCGAACAGTAGAATTGTGTCACCGGCCAGTTTACCGTGCGGTCCGAGAGCAGCTTTGCCTCCCGGATGCCTTTCTCCGTCAATGTGTCATGTTCATAATCAGGATCTCCGTGTCTGACAAAAATAATTTTCATAATGTTTTCCTCCGTAGATTACGCTTTAGCAAAATTTAATTAGTGTTTTTGTTTATTATAGTATATAATAACAGATATGTATAGAAGATGTATCGCATTAATTTCACAGGGAGGAGAACTATGTTCGGCGCGAAGAAGAAAACAATGGAAAACCTGCATAAATTTGACAGGGGCAAAGGGAAATCGGCAGTCGGCATCATTATAGCCATAGCAGTTCTGGTCATTTTGGTGAGCGGATCTTATTATTCCATTCAGGAGGAGGAGCAGGCGGTTGTCTGCACGTTCGGGTCACCGAAGGCGGTCACCACACCGGGTCTGCATTTCAAGATCCCGTTCATTCAGACTGTCAATAAGGTGAATACGACGATCCAGGGCTTTTCCATCGGCTATCATGATGATGGGGAAGAAGACGATGCGATGATGATCACATCGGATTATAACTTTATCTATGTGGATTTCTATGCCGAGTATAGAGTGACCGATCCGGTCAAGGCTCTATACGCCTCCCGCAATCCGGAGGAGATTTTGAAAAATATCGCCCAGAACTGTATCAGGACGACGATCGGTTCCTACAGTGTGGACAGTGTCCTGACCACGGGGAAGAACGAGATCCAGTCCAATATCAAGCAGATGATCCTGGATAAGCTGGAGGACTATGATATCGGTATCCAGCTTGTGAATATCACGATTCAGGATGCCACACCGCCTACCGCGGAGGTGGAGAACGCCTTTAAGGAAGTGGAGACAGCCAAGCAGGGGAAAGAAACGGCCTTAAACAATGCCAACAAATACCGCAACGAGCAGATCCCCAACGCGGAGGCCGAGGCAGACAAGATCCTGCAGGATGCCGAGGCGGCCAGACAGGAGAGGATCAACGAGGCCAACGGTCAGGCGGCACGTTTCAATTCCATGTTCCAGGAATATGCGAAATATCCCGAGGTGACGAAGAAGAGAATGTTCTATGAAGCGATGGAGAATATCCTGCCGGATGTGAAGGTTGTGATCCAGAGTAAGGACGGAAACATGAATACGATTCTGCCGCTTGACAGCTTCGTGTCGGAGGAGGGTGACTCTTCCGCGGCGAAGACGGGTGGTTCAATCAACAGTACTGTGAATACGCAGACAGAGGATGACCAGGCAGAGGAATGATCGCGGTGGTTTGGAAGATTGTTTTAGGGTCGGAACAGGTTTAGAGGCAGATTTGTGCTTGTGTCCAAACGCAGATCGAGCAGGAATGGGAGATTATTATGGCTGATTTTAATCAAAATTTTAATACAAATAACGGCGCCGGAGACTTTGAGCGGTTCAATTCCGACGGCACAAGGAAAAAGGGGAAAGGGGAGAAGAACAAAAAAGGAGCAGGAGCCGGCATTCTGCTGGCGCTCATTGCCGTAGTGGCTTTGATACTGCTTGGCAATTCCATGGTGGTGACGAAGCAGAACCAGTTTAAGCTGATCAGACAGTTTGGCCGGGTTCAGCGCGTGGTGACAGATGCAGGCCTGTCCTTTAAGATTCCATTTATCGAGTCGGTGGACACGATCCCGAAGGAACTTCTGCTTTACGATCTGCCGTCATCGGATGTCATCACGTCCGATAAGAAGACGATGATCGTGGACAGCTATGTGCTCTGGCATGTGACGGATCCGCTTAAATTCGCACAGACGCTGAGCTGTTCGGTAAACAATGCGGAAGGACGTATTGACGCGATCGTATATAATGCGACCAAGAATACCATCTCCAATATGAAGCAGGACGAAGTGATCCGCAGCCGTGACGGCAAGATGACGATCACGGTGGACCAGGATCCGGAGGAAGTGAAGAACAACGACATGGTCATCTCTGAGGAACATGAAGAGGTGGTTGAGATCACTTCTCTGACGGAAGAGATCATGGCCCAGATCAACCATGTGGAGGAGCAGTACGGCATCGAAATCTCCGCGGTGGAGGTGAAGAAGCTGGATCTGCCCGACGACAACAAGCAGGCCGTCTATACCCGTATGATCTCCGAGCGTGAGAATATCGCGGCCCAGTATACGGCGGAGGGCAAGTCCGAGGCGAAGATGATCGAGAACACCACGGATAAGGAAGTGTCCATCATGCTTTCCGATGCGCAGGCCAAGGCGGAGGCGACTGTGGCAGAGGGAGAAGCCGAGTATATGAAGATTCTGACGAATGCCTATTCCGATCCGGCGAAAATGGATTTCTATTCGTTTGTTCGTGCGCTGGATGCGCTGAAAGAAAGTATGCGGGGAGATAATAAGACTATCATCCTGTCGGATGATTCGCCGATCGCGCAGATCTTCAACGGACAGTATTAGAGCGACGAACGTAGAGGTTTTATGTATAAGGGCCGGCGATAATTTTTGACGGACAGATTAGTGTGACGCCGGGTGCCGTAGTGCGGTATGGCGCCGTTTCAGGCAGGACAGATGAAGACTACATTTTGAAGGGGAATTTTGGAGCAATGAAATTAGACAAATTTTATGAAGAATTGGATTCCTATTTTGCAAAGCAGGAGATTGATAAGGTGGATCCGTTTCTTGTGGCTTCTCTTGCGCAGGCCAAAGAGGAAGAGGACTATGGAGCCTATATCGGCATTTGCAATGAGATGATCGGATTTTACCGCAGTGTGTCGGCTTTCGAGAAGGCATATGTGGCGGCGGAGGATGTGCTGCTTCTGATGGAGGAGCTGCAGATGGAGAACACGGAGCACTTCGCCACCACCCTTCTGAATGCGGCCACGGCTTACCGGGCGGCGGGGGATTATGCCACCGCGCTGCGCTATTACAGACAGGCGCTGCAGATCTACAGCGGTGTTCTGCCGCCGGAGGATTACCGGTATGCGGGGCTTTATAACAATATGAGCATCCTGCTTGAGAAGACGGAGGAGAACGAGGAAGCGATCGCCTGTGCGAGGAAGGCGCTGGCCATTATCGAGAAGCTGGAAGGCGGCGAGATGGAGACAGCGACGACGCTGACCAATCTTGCGCTGCTGTATTTTAAGATGGGAGAGGCCGGGCAGGCTAAGGAACTGTTGGAACGGGCGCTTTCCCTGTTTGAGCGAAGCGGTGAGAATACGGATGCCCACTACAGCGGTGCGCTGGCCGGCGTAGCGGAAGCCTGGTATCGGATGGAGGACTATGAGAAGGCACTGCAGTATTACGAGAAGGCGCTGGCCGAGGTTAAGGTGCATTTCGGGGAAAATATGAGCTACGCCATTCTCTGCGAGAACTGTGCCGCAGTCTGCGAGAAGCTGGGCAGTCAGGAGAAACAGGCGTTTTATCTGCAAAAAGCGAAGGAAGTGAAGGAAGCGATCAAATGACAAAAGGATTGGAATTGGCGGAAGCATACTATAAGGCATACGGGCAGGAAATGCTGCGGACGAAGTTTCCCCAGGTGATCGGACAGACCGCCGTGGGGTTGGCAGGATACGGCTCGGAATGCCTGGGATTTGACGATGAAGTGTCGATGGATCATGACTATGGTCCATCTTTTTGTGTATGGCTGCCCCGGGAGGTATACAGACAGTACGGGGCACAGATGCAGGCGGCCTACGAGGCGCTGCCGCAGGAGTTTATGGGCTGTAAAGGACGTGTTACGGAGGAACAGGGCAGAGGGCGCGTGGGTGTGCTGTGTCTGGAAGACTTCTATCTGGGGATTCTCGGGCGGGATACGGTCCCGGAGACGGATGCGCAGTGGCTTGCCTTGCCGGAGGAGAGTCTGGCGGCGGCCACGAACGGTAAGGTGTTCGAGGATCCGTTGGGGAGATTCAGCGGGATCAGGAACGGACTGCTGCAATATTATCCGCAGCGTGTGTGGATCCGCAGGCTGGTGCAGGCGCTGGCGAAGGCGGCACAGGCCGGGCAGTACAATTATGCCCGCGCCATGAAACGCGGGGAGCGGATCGCGGCGGAATTGTCGCTGGCCGAATTTATTCAGGAGAGTATGAAGATCGTCTATCTGCTGAACCGGAAGTATGCGCCTTTTTATAAATGGATGCACAGAGGGCTGCGGGAACTTGCCGTCTGTTCGGAGGTGGGAGACATGCTGAACCTGCTCTATCAGATTCCCGATCCCGCGCAGGCATGGGAAGGCGTGCAGGCAGAGGACTATCTGTATCATCTGAATACCAATGACGGCAGGGTGCTTGTCATCGAGGCGGTGTGCAGCGTGATCGTGCAGGAGCTGAATGCGCAGGGACTGTCGACGCTGCAGGATAATTTTCTGCAGAATCATCTGCAGACGCTGTTGGAGAAGGGTTGAGAAGAGAGTTAAAATGGCGTACAGGATATTGATCATTGATGATGACGCTGCACTTCTCAAAATGCTGCAAAAATATTTTGAAATGCAAAAATATGAGATCATCACGGCGGAGAATGGTGCAGAGGGGATGGAGAAGTTGAAATTCCAGCCGGATATCATCCTGCTGGATATCAATATGCCCCGGATTGACGGGATTGAGGTATGCCGGAGGATACGGGATAAAGTAACCTGCCCTGTCATATTCCTGACGGCACGGGTGGAAGAACAGGATGTTGTGAACGGGCTTTCTTCCGGTGGCGATGACTATATTCTAAAGCCGTTTCGTTTAAAAGAGCTTGAGGCAAGGATTGCGGCGCATCTGAAACGGGAGGGCCGGCAAAGAGAAAGGACCGAATGCTGTTTTCAGGGCGAGTTAACCGTTGATTATAAGGCAAAGACCGTGCAGATCAACACGGATTATGCCTTGAATACTGCAAATAATATTTTGTATAATCCCATAACCAAAAGCAGACTTGAATTTACCAACAAAACAAGGAACAAGTCTTTTACAAAATACCATACTACCCATAATGGAATACCTACCATATAGGGCAAACAGAGTGACAGTAGTGGCAATATGCCATGCCTTGTAATGTCAAAGAGTATCAGTCTCGTTGTCTGTTTCTTTTTCTTCCATTTTCTTATTGTTGCTATTGGATATACCGCCGCTGCAACCAACACTAAATATGCCACATTCAGTAACAGGTGTTTTACAGTATACAGGCTGCCTGATACATCATATTGTTCTCTGCCCCAAAGAGCAAATATCACATTTTTGCTTATAAAGTTTAAAATAAACAGAAACTGTTAATATATTATTTTTATAACTAATTTCCTTTATACCACCCTCTATTTTATTTAATAACTCTTTTACAATATATAACCCCAACCCTGTATTCCCGTTTGAACGTGATGTATCTACTGTATAAAATTTTTGAAATAGTATATTAACATCTATATTTTTTAATTCTGATGTAGTGTTTTTTACTGTAAAGATACCATCTGCGTCCATCACAATTTCAATATAATCATTAGAATACCGTATTGCGTTTGTAACCAGGTTATCAATAATTCTTTTGCAGGCAACAGCATTTCCGGTTATCCATACAGGAGCATTTTCTATTTTAATAGTGGGGGACAGTTCTTTTAATTCGTTATATTTGTTAATCAGACAGTCGGTTACAATTCTGTTTACATCTATTTTTTCAATTCCCAGAATATAATCATCACTTTCTATCAATGACAAATCATAAAATATTTGCACTAGTTCTGTTAAATAGTCTGTTTTTGCCTGAATAACAGAAAAGTAGTGTTCCTGTTCTTCTTTATCTTCACAATCTTTTAAAAGTGTTAGATATCCTTGGATTGATGTTAAAGGCGTTCTTAAATCATGGCTAATATTAGCAATAGAGTGTTTTAATTGCTCTTTTTCCTGTATAATCTGGATATTTGTTTTCTGTTCTAAATGTTTTTTTTCGTTGATGATATCTGCTAATTTTTCTATTTGCTTATTTGATAAGGAAATTCGCAGTTTTTTGTTTTCGCTAATCTGTTTTGTTATTTCACAAATTTGGCGTTTCCATGAAAAAAGAGAAAATGCCAATATTATATTTAATAAGACCAGTAATAAATACATCATTAACATTCTCTCCTTCGGTGAATTTCAGAAAATATTTTCTGCTGACTATTCGTTTTATAAAAATTACTTAAACTCCTGTTTTCTGACAAGTATAACAGACAGGGGCAGTAAAAATAATAAACTGAAAATAAAATATATGATTATTTCATTGATTAGCCCATATTCAAGCCGGAAAGTTCCCATGTTCATCCAATAGTATAATGGATTGAGCCAGACTAAATATTTTAATATTGCATGACTGTGAAAATCTTGCCATATCCCGGTATATATTACTGCGCCGCCCAAAGTAAATAAACACATGACAGTTGCAATAATACCGGTATTTTTCAAGCAGATGCATATAGTAAGGCAAAGTAAGATAAATGAAACCAATACTAAAAAATTTAATCCGACATAACTTAAATATTGTGCCACCTCAGTTGTGTCGGGGAGATACCCGGTCTGCAAACAAGTAAACAAAAGTGTAATGGTATTGAATATAAAATAGCAGACTGCATTATATAAAACAATAACAATAGTCTTTGCAAAGTAAACTTTTACTCTATCTATTCCATAGGCAACAGGGAGTTTGATTGTACCCGTAGAGTAATCATAGCAGAAAAATTGTATGGTTAAAATGAGGGTAACAATCCAGAGAAATACATTGCAGGATATACAGGATTGCATAATTTCGCTAAATTTAGGTGTATCAATGTTTTCAAATGTAAATGCAAAAAAGCCAATAATTCCTTGTATGGCAGCATTTGTTTCTTCATCTCCCTCTGAAACGAAGAGCTGTGTTCCCCCTGCGGACAGGCTGAAACTCCCATACAAAATCAGCCCTGCCAAAAAAAGAATTGGAACCGCTATAAACAGTTTGGAATATTTCAGTTTCAGAAATTCAGATTTCAACTGATTATACATATCTGCACCCTCCTATTAGATTTTCAAAATAGGTTTCTAATTCTTCCCCTTGTACAGACATTTCTTCAACAACAATGCCATTAGAAGAAAGCGTTTTTGAAATAGTATGTGTTTCTTCCAGTTTCTCATATATCCTTATAAAATTGTCTGGATATACAGAAAAATTTTTGATTTTTAGCTGTTCTTCCAAAACAGTAACAGTTTTTTTCGTATCGTCTGTTTTCAGTTTAATATGCCGCTTACATTCTTCATTTAATTCTTCTGCCGTAATTTGTTTCAGCAGCTTACCATGATGTAAAAAGCCATAACAAGTTGCAAGCTGGTTAAGCTCACTTAAAATATGGCTTGAAATCAATATTGTTACATGGTTTTCCTGGGCTAACTTTTTAAGCAGCTCTCTAAGTTCAATAATACCTGTTGGGTCTAATCCATTGACAGGTTCATCTAAGATTAGAAATTCCGGCTCACCCAAAAGAGCAACAGCCAATGCCAAACGCTGTTTCATACCCAAAGAAAAGTTATTTACTTTCTTTTTTTCCGTATTATTCAGTCCGACAAGTTCCAATGTTTTTGAGATACATTTTTGGTCTGGAATGCCCCTTTGTACCCGCTGAATCTCTAAATTTTGTTTTGCAGTCATATCTTTATACAATGCAGGCATTTCAATCGTACAGCCAATTTTAGTACGTTCATGCTGCAAATAATCTGTTTTTCCGAACAGAGTAATGATACCGCTGCTTTTAAATGCTAATCCCGTCAATATACGGATTAGGGTAGACTTTCCAGCGCCGTTTTCACCGACTAACCCATATATTTCTCCCCGGTTAATTGAAAAATTAACATTTTGTAATACATGGAAATTTTTGTAATTTTTACAAAGTTCTGTTGTTTGACAAATAATCTCTGACATTTTACCAACTCCTTTCCATGCTAATTTACAATCCAAATCTAAAAAAAATCTAAAGAAATAAAAATTATTTCAGTTTATACCCAATCCCCCATACAGTTTCTATATAATCAGTATCCGTATGCTTTTTTATTTTTTTCCGAATGTTACTGATATGCGTGTTGATTGTATCATTATCGTAGGCATATTCTTCCTGCCAGATTGATTCATAAATATTTTGTTTTGAAAAAATTTTTTGCGGATATTGTAACAGAAGGATTAAAATTGATAATTCTGTTGATGTAAATTGTACGATTGCTCCTTTTATATAGGCATTACAGTTTTCGATTTTAATATCCTTATACTTTAAGTGAATATCCGCTTTCATGGGAGCAGTTACACTTCTTTTTAAGTTAGCCTCAATCCTTGCAAGTAACTCAAAAAGGTTAAAAGGTTTTGTCATATAGTCATCTGCTCCCAAACGCAGTAAATCTATTTTGGATTGTACCATTGTTTTTGCAGACACAACAATTACAGGAATATCTGTATATGTTCTTAATTGCTTTATCACACTATCGCCATTTAGAATTGGAAGCATTAAATCCAAAATGATAAGGTCTGGTAAAAATTTCTGGCATAGGTCTATTCCCTCTCTTCCATTAGGGGCAGAATACACTTCATAATTGTGATTTATCAGAAACTTTGTTATCATGTTGCAAATATCGGTATCATCTTCAATGATTGCTATTTTTTTCAATTTTATATCCTCCATATAAAGTAGGGTATACTTTAATTTTGATTGCTTAAAATATGCTTTCATTATACGGCATAATAGAAATGAACTCAAGGCAGAGCATGGAGTATCAATAAAATGTATTTGTAACTTTGATTGGGAAAATAAAAAATACTGGGGAATGGCACTGTATAAGATAGCTTGCTTTCTGCTTTTTGGTTTCTTTGGTTCGGAATAGTGTGGTGCTGGCGGTCTATCTCTTGTTTTCGGCTACTTGCTTCTTTACCGTACATGAGCATTATATCGGCCTGATATTTCTGCTGATCTGCGCCGCACTGCTGGCTTTGAAACAGCTTACCCTTTCGTTCCCTGTATCCCAAAATAACAGAAAATCTGCCGATAAACTAAGTGAGGCTGAAACGGAATCCCGATTTTGATATAAGTGGTTTTGCCACGGGGGAAGAAGGTGGAGATTCATACCACGGACATGGAGGATGTCATAGAGTCATATGCCACGATGATTCTGCCCTCAGATTATGGGAGCGTAAGGATTTTTGCAAAACTGGCACTGACCTTGTGCATCCTGACCATTCTTGTAGTGTGCTGTTACAGGGCGGCTGGAAAAATAAAGGTCTTCCTTGTGGCTGCTTTTCTTGCAACAGGGGAGCTCAGTTTTTTTCTGGCATATAATGTCTGCGGGCTGGGAATCATCTTTATTCCGTATGGGTGTGGTGTCTGGAAAAAGGATATATTGCATCAGTTGACATTTTTTACGGATTATTCTGGAGAAACAGGTCAGCAGCCTGCAGGAGCATATGGGGGAGATGGAGCGTGTCTATTCCTGGATACGGGGGATGAGGCACGATATGAAGAATACGATCTCCGTCATCATGCAGCTTGCAGCAGGGAAGGAGGACGGACTGCAGGTATATCTGGAGGAACTGACCAGGACGATGGACAGACTGGAATTCCGTTTTAAGACAGGGAATACGGTGGTGGATGTCCTTTTCTTTGAATGTTTCTATTTTTACACAAAGTATTCGTTATGACTCCCTTTTTGTGTAAATGTGAAAATAACTGTTTTTGTTTTTACTCAAAACAGTTGTAAATACTACCATTTTGCTCTATAATAAAAACAAAGGCGGTGATAAAATGGATTTATATAAAGAACTTGCGGCTATGCGCTGCTTTACGCGGGATGGACTTGCCAAGCTGCTCGGCTCGGCTAGCGCGGCAGCCTGGCAGATACGAAAGTTTTTAGAAAAGGGGTATATTGAGCGGGTTCGCCGTGATTTGTATGTGGTTATGAGTTTGGAAACCGATCAGCCGATTCCAAACCGTTTCCAGATTGCCTCTAGTGTGGCGGAGGATGCCTACGTTTCCCATCATAGTGCGTTTGAGTATTATGGCTATGCAAATCAGGTGTTTTATGAGGTGTATGTAGCAACAGGAAAACGGGTACGGCCCTTTTCTTATGACGGGATTGATTATTGCCCTGTGAGTCATAGGGGAATAGAAGGTGTTGTGGAAATGGGAAATGGCGTTCGTGTGACTTCCTTAGAACGGACAGTAATTGACGGCATTGCGGATTTTGAAAAAATTGGCGGACTTGAAGAGCTGCTGCGCTGTATGCTGCTCATTCCATCTCTTTCACCGGATCATCTGCTTTCTTCCCTGGATTCATATCATTGCGGAAAACTTTATCAAAAAACCGG
>ERZ808044.1342-NODE-1342-length-14109-cov-3.579247_pt1 | contig 14109 bp, 13 predicted proteins | sample MGYA00380195_ERZ808044 | MGnify/ENA primary metagenome ERZ808044 (study PRJEB31490, sample SAMN06133423) | mouse gut metagenome | isolation source: Z7_2 | host: mice | place: China: Chengdu | collected 2015-05 ...
CTGACGCATACGGAATAGTCCCCATAGGTAGCACGTAAAATCTCATCATATTCTCCGGGTACAGGCACCATAAATCCCTCAAAATACATCTGCTCTACATGTTCAAACCAAGATGCCTGATAAAACTTGCCAAATCTCAAATAATCCAAATACATGGATAATTTATCTGTCTTATTTCCACTGCCGGATAGGACAATTTCGTTTGCAAGCCCCCAAAGGCCAGCCGCCAATTCATTTTGTCCATCCGTAGAAGCGGTTTCAGATAAACCACTTCTGTCAATTGTTACATCACACTGTTTTTCCAGAAGATTCAGTATTTCATTCAACTCTTTATTTTTTTCCCCACTCTTTGCCAGTAAAGCTGCCTGTCGCGCTGCTTTAAACAAATGAAAACGCAAAGAATTTTCTTCTCCTTCTTCCAGAAAATCCAAGGGGAACACATCAATTCCAACTATAAAAGGACACCCATGAAACTGCTTTAAATGCTCTGGATCCATACTGATAGAATCACTATTTGTAACACAAGAGTGATATTCTGGATACCAGTTTTCAAGCAATGGACTTCTTACAACATATCCCTTAGGAAGCTCCTTTGGAAGATATTGAAGAAGCAGCATGTAGTCATCTCTTTTTAGGCAGATATCTATATCATCATCCCAAGGGATATAACCTTTATGTCTGACTGCACCAAGCAGAGAGCCAAAGGCCATATACCAATTAAGCCCGTGTCTTAAGCATACTTTAGCAATTTCACTTAAAACTTCCAGCTCTGCCGCCCACACTGTCTTCATGGTGACATCTACCTGAAAATCTTCTCTTATTTCCGTCTGAAAAAAATTATCTGCAAAACTTAACATTTTTCCCCCGCTTCCATTTTGCGGATCATCTCTCTCATCTGCTCTAACTGTTTCTGATACATAGGATAGCCATGCATCGTTGCATTTCTAACTCTTGTATGATAGTCCCCATAAATTGTTTTCAGAACAGAATCAAATCCTACAGGTACTGGTACCCCAAACCCCTCAAAAGCCGCATAATCTACTTCTTCAAACCATTCCTTTTGATAAACTTTGTGATTCCAATTAATATAATCCATATACATCACAAGCAAATCACTTGTTTTCTTTCCATACTGCATAACCACCTGATTGCCCAGCCAGTATAATTTGGAAACAAGTGCCTTCTTTTGCTCCGGTTTAAGAAGTTTTTGCTCAAAAGAAATATCACATTCATTTTGCAGAAAAGAAAGCGCCTTCTTTAGTCTGACAAAATTTTCAGGTGTCCTTTCTTCTTTATTCACCATAGTAGCTGTGGTACTAATTACATCAAACAGCTCTCTCTCTTTTTTTTGTGCTTCTATATCCTGTGGAAAATAGTCTAACGGAAATATGTCCACACCAACCACAAAAGGACAACCATGAAAATTTTGTAACCGTTTCTCTTCAATGCTTACCGAACTGGCATTTAGTACACAGGAATGAAATTGCAGATAACCCAATTCTGTTAAGGGACTATGAAGCAGGTACCCTTCCGGCAGTTCTTTTGGCGCAATCTGAAGGAAACGCATATAATCCTCCCGTTTCATCCAAATATCCATATCGTCATCCCATGGGATAAAGCCCTCATGCCGAATCGCCCCAAGCAGTGTTCCATAGGCTGCATACCATGTTATATCATGTCTTTCACATATTTCAGCAATTTCACGAAGAACCTCCAGTTCTGCCGCCCACACGGTTTTCATGGTGGCATCCACGAGGAATCCTTCTATTTCCTGTGCATCAAAAAACTCTTTTGGAAAGTTTAACATTATTGCTCCTTTAGCTCTTCCATACGTTTCCGTTTAGCCTCTGCAATCAACTCTTCAATTCTGGCGTACTTCTCTTCAAGCCCTCCTACCACCTCACGCATATGCTTGAGCTGCTTATTATACAGAGGATACTCATGCATTCCTGTTGACATTACACGAATATTATAGTTTCCATAAATCTTTTTCAAAACCTCATCATAGCCTACAGGAACAGGTATTAGAAATCCCTCAAAAGGCTGCTGGACCGCCTTTTCAAACCACTCTTTTTTATAAATTTTATGATCCCATCTGGCGTAATCCATGTACTGCACCAAGTAATCGCCATCTTCTTCATTATAGCATGTACATAATTGATTGGCTACTTTATAAACAGCCGAAATTAACATTTTCCCTTCCAGCTTTTCCCTTTCAAGATTCACTCCACATATATCTTCTATGGTGTCTAAAGCATCCTGTAGATCTTCTTCATCTTCTTCTGTTCTCTCCTCCTGCTTTAGCAACATAGCAGTCAGACCAAGAAGATAAAAAATTGAATGCTGCCCCTGTCGTTCTTCTTCATTATTGGGTAAATAGTCCAACGGAAAAATGTCCACACCTACCAGAAATGGGCAGCCATGAAACTTTTGAAGGCGCTCCTTTTCTACACTAATTGTATTTGCATTAAAAACACAGGAATGAAACTCCTTATACCCTCTTTCCGTTAAAGGGCTCTCTACAATATAGCCTTTAGGAAGTTCTTTCGGCGCGATTGCCATAAATTTATCGTAATCTTCCCGTTTCATCCAAATATCAATATCGTCATCCCAAGGAACATAACCCTCATGACGGATAGCTCCTAACAATGTTCCATATGCGGCATACCACTGCAGCCCATGTCGTTCACAAATTTCAGCAATTTCCCGAAGAACCTCCATCTCAGCCGACCAAAATATTTTCATGGTTTTATCAATGGTAAATCCTTCCCTTACTTCTTCCTCAAAAAATTCCTGTGGAAAATCTAACATATTTCTTCTCCTTAAAAAATTAGGAGCTGACTTTCGTCAGCTCCTATGGTAGTTTTAATTAATTTGCAACGATTAACCCAGAAGAGACAATACACCCTGATTGGTCTGGTTAGCCTGTGCCAACATTGCCTGACCTGCCTGAGCAAGGATCTGGTTATTGGAGTACTTAACCATCTCTGTAGCCATATCTGTATCACGGATAGAGGACTCAGCACTTGTTGTATTCTCTACAACGTTATCCAGATTGTTAATTGTGTGCTCAAGTCTGTTCTGAATAGCACCCAGTTTAGCTCTCTGCAGGTTAAGGTTCTTGATAGCAGTCTTTACACTCTTGTTCAATGCACCTGCTGCACTCTGTGTCTTAGCGTTACCACTAAGGCTAAGAGATGCACAACTCATTGCTCCGATGCTCAGTGTAATAAACTGTGACTGTTCTGCACCTACCTGAAGTTTAACACCTGTTGAGCAGCTACCATTTAAGAGCATTCTCTCATTAAATGTTGTGGTAGAAGCTACACGGTCGATTTCACTCATAAGCTGCTGTACTTCCAGATCAATGTAGGAACGGTCTTCTGACTGAAGGGTTCCGTTTGCACCTTTAACTGCCAACTCATTCAGACGCTGCAACATATCATGTACTTCATTCAAAGCACCTTCTGCTGTCTGCACCATGGAAATACCATCCTGTGCGTTCAAAGAAGCCTGTGTAAGACCTCTTACCTGACGTCTCATCTTCTCGGACATTGCCAAACCAGCTGCATCATCTGCTGCACGGTTTACTTTGTAACCAGAAGATAATTTTTCTGTTGACTTAGCCTGTGTTTTTGTTGTCAGTCCTAACATTCTGTTAGAGTTCATTGCTGTAAGATTGTGTTGTACTACCATAATATATTCCTCCTTGAATTTAATGTCGCTTCCCTGCGACCATTTTTGTTGATTGTAATGATTCCTGAAAGTCGTACGCTCCTCCAAGAGTCATTACAGAATAGTAAAACTGAAACCTTTGTTTCCCGGAACTTTTACTCTTTCAGTTGTTTGTTCCGCTTTACTTGTATTATATATCGGATGCTTCTCCAAATACTTAATACCTTTTTTAAAAAAATTTTTTATTTTTTTTGATCCATAATTTGTGATGATATGGCACTGGTATCGCTCATGCTCTTATAATAATTAAGTACTGTCTTTGACGCCTGCCTTCCCTGCCGAATTTCACTTTTTTTCTTTGTAAAATAGTCTTCGACCAGCTTTTTATTCCTACTTTCCTGCGCCTGAACAGAAACACTTTTTTCTGTCACCTGAGAAATTAAATTCTGTATGCGTTTAATCTGCTCTTTATATGCATCTTTATTTGTATTCAGCTGCTCTTTCACTCTGTCATACAAAGTTTCAAATCCCTCATCCAAATCTGTCAGCTTGCGGATCAACCCATCTTTTTGTTCCATATTGGCGTCCAGTTCTTCCATTGACACCTTTTCCTTCTTTAAAAGACTTTCCTGCTTCACAGTATAGTCTTCTATTTCGTCAAGCACCAATATCTTTTTTTCCAGACTCTTTTCTAATATTTCCAGATAATTTTCAATCATAGGTTTCCTTTCCCACGGTTGATGCGCATAACTTCTTTCCATGTATCACGGATCGAACGCAGATGTGTATTAACTTCCTTCAGAATTTCAGGATCCTTTTTCATATTTGCCTGAAACAGCCTTCTTTGAAGATAATCATACATACGGTCATATTCTTTCGCAACTGCATACTGCATGTCGAGTGTATTTCTAAGGTAAGCTATGATATTCTCAACCTTGACTATATTGCTATGAGTCTTCACAACATTTTTCTGCTCGGCTGCATCAATTGCTATATTGCAGAATTTAATGGCTCCCTCATAAAGCATCAACGTCAGCTCCGCCGGTGAGGCGGTCATTATTTTATTATTATTATATTGCGCAAAAGCATTGGGCAATGCCATCTTATCAGCCTCCTAATAAACCTGTCACCGCACTGGCATTAGACTGCATTTTTGCAAGTGCCGTTTCCATTTTACTGAATTTTTTATACCATTTATCTTCATATTCCGCCAATTTAGCTTCCATTTCTTTGATCTTAGTGGTGTAATCATCATAATCAGATTTCATCTTCTTATCATCATAGAAACTTCCAAAAGAACGGTAACCATTCACTGATTTAGACATATCAGTCATCTTTGTATCCAGATTTCTAGCCAGCTTTGTAAAGAAAGAAATTACAGTATCCGGATCATTGCTGATCATGGTTTTCAACTTATCATCTTTATTCATTGTAGCTGCATCATCCGAATCACCAGCAATATGATATGCATGACGCTCATTATCTGCTGCTTCAAAATATCCAAGGGGTTCAATTCCAAAATCAAACAGATACATCGTTTTGCCATTTATATCAATGCCTCCAGCCATAATGCTGCTCATAGCAGTAGTGACACTGGATATGTTTTCATCTTTGCGAAGAAGAGAATCCTTAACCTTCTGCTCCCACTTTTCTATGTCTTTCTCAGACATAGAAGCTTTTTCTTCGTCAGTCAGTGGTTCATAACCCTTAGCACTGTCAGCATTATACAATTTATCCATTTCATTGAGTACTGCATTATATTCCTTCAGGAAATTCTTGATCATATCATAGATACCATCTGTATCCTGTTCGGTCGTTACAGTAATCTCTTCATCTTTATTGGCAATTAATGCAGTAAATGTAAGTCCATTAATTTCAAAAGAATTAGTATCATTTTCATATCTGGCACCATTTAAGTAGATAACTGCATCTTCCCCATTAATTTTGGTTGCAGTCCTGTCAGAATCAACTGTAATGCCATTCTTTATAACATCTGCTGCATAGGACGCCTTATTAAAGTATCTGTCTCCAACTTCATCCTGAAGCTTGCTCGTAGCAATTGCTTCATATGTGCCATCTCCATTATCGGTAACATCGATATAGCTATTTACCTTAGCCAAATCATCTGTATACTTAGCAACATTATCCTCCTGCGTCTTAAGCGCTGTTGCATCTGCCTTTTTCTCTGTAAGGTCAGTTGCTTCCTTTTTAAGTGCTTCAAGCTCCTCTTCTGCTGCTTTCTTCTGGTCAGGATCTGTAATATCCTTAAGCGCTTCTTCCTTTTCCTTAATTACTTTATTCTTTTCTTCTAATTGACTTGCATAAAAATCTGCTGACTCCAGAGTAGTATCCTTATATTTTTCATTGATCTCATCAATCTTGCCCTGAGCCGCTTTTATAGAATCCTGCAGACTCTTATACTGATTCAGATAGGAATTCTTTCTGTCTTCCACATCCTTATCAATCATTCCCTGCATGTTAGCCAAGGTAGCTGCTCTGTCGCCTTCTACATAGTAATCAGCAAACTCCTTATATTCTTCCATAGTCGCTTTGTCTTGGGTAATGTCTGTCTGTATGCCAAGGGCTTTTAATGCACTGGCACCCACACTGTCAGATGCAGTAATGCTAAAATCATTTTTAGAACCCGACTCCTTGGAACTAATGCTGAATCTCTGCCATTTCTCATCAAAACTGGCGTTCAACCCTGCATTCTTAAGCTGGGTAAGCACATCAGAAATTGTTGTGTCACCATTTACTGCAACATCAATATCCTTACCACCTGCTTTAATATTAATAATGCCATCTCCGCCTGCGAACCCTTCCAAGTCACTTAATTTGGATAATGCGGTAAGTTTCTTTCCACTGTTGCCCTTCACTTCTGCGCCTGTTAAGTATCCGTTTTTTGCTAAACTTTCTATTCTTAAAGACTGAACACCATTAACCGCATTTGCTCCTGTAATAACACTGACAGCACTGCTGTTTGAAACCTTAGTAGTTTTCTTAGTATAAGCATCTGAAAACTTCATGTTTGCCAAGTATTTCTGCTGAAGGCCTCTAAGCTTGGTATTTAAGTCCTTCCATGCCTCCTGCTTCCAGTTTAAAGATGTCTGCGCTTTTTTCTGCTTATCAACTTTAGTCTGCCTTACCGCCACTAATTCCTGAATAATAGATTCTGTATCAAGTCCGGACATCATTCCGGTCATACGTAATGCCATATTCTGCCTCCTTTATCTTCTCTCATCTACAAGAATACCTGCAAGTTCCCATGCCTTGGCAATCATATCCAGAGTCTTTTCAGGGGGGATTTCCTTGATTACTTCCTTGGTGTCCTTATCTACAATCTTGATCGTCACCCTGTTCGTCTTCTCATGAAATCCAAAAATTGCTTCGGAATGAGACATATTCTTATTCAATTGTTCAACAGCCTTGCGAATCTGCTCGTTGTTTGATTGCTGTTGTTCAGTGAAACTGCCATTTTGACCGTCTTGACTGCTCTGTCCGCTTTGACTGTCCTGTTTCCCTGTTTCAGCTACTTTGACAGTTGTAGCGTCATATGCAGTTACCTTCTCCGGTGTAGCAACTTCCATGTTCTCTACCGCTGTCTTCTGCACAGGCTTAGCCTGCTGTGTTGTTTGTGCCTGAAATGTCATAGCACTGCTTAATGGTTCTATTGCCATTATAAATCACCTCCATGTGATGTAATGAAATTAAAACTTTAGAGTTTTCCTGTCTTCTTTAGTATATATCGGAACAAGTTGTAAAAAATTTATAGTATTCAAAGAAAAAAACTCATGAAAATGGTAATATGCTTAAAAAAAGCCGTACTTACGTACAGCTTTTAATACATTTCTGAAATTCATTCCTATACAGCAGTTCAGAAATCTAACTGACTATCCCAGCAAATTTCTTAATGCTTCCATTCCGCCTGTATTGACCGCGTCCTTATTTGCCTCCTGGATCTGCTCATAAACCTCTTTTCTGTATACCGGAACATCCTTTGGTGCGCTGATGCCCAGCTTTATCTGCTCTCCTTTTATTTCAAGTACGGTAATTTCGATATTATTATTAATAATTAAGGCCTCATTTTTCTTTCTGGATAAAGCTAACATTTATTCACCTGCTTTCTTTGCATTCAAAATATCATATATAGGGAATTTAACCGCATATCCTTCTCCATCTATAATGATCTGACACGCTTTCTTTTCAACCACATTAATAATGATAGGCCCTTTTAAGTTCACACTCATTTTCGTCAGATCACTGGGCACGGTAACTGTAACCATCACCAGAACTTCCTCAGGCTGCAATTCTCCGATAGGTTTTAATAATTCATCATCTACCTCAGGATTATAATCCGGTTTTACTAAAAGGGGATCCATAACCGGCATTGCAAATGCCGGCTCCTGTGCAGACTGCAGCCAGTGAATAGAACCGTTTCCCTTTTCCACATCATGTACCAATGCAAAATCAGTTAATTCAGGAAATCCGATAATTCCTAAAGGAAAATGAATTATCTTTTCATCTGCTATTTCAATTTCTCCAAACACCTTCGTATTAATTTTCATAACCACTCCTATCTGCGTATCTAACACGCCTGCATTAAATAAAATTCATTAGCGACGTCTGCATAATTTTTCCTGTTGCCATCAAAGCTGAATTGTAAGTAAGCTCTGTACTGGTCAGTTTAATCATAACATCAGCAATATCTATATCTTCATTTTCCGACTGCAAAACCTGGAAGGTCGTCTTTTGATCCATAAGACGGTTACTGATCAGATCAAGGCGTTGGCTTCTGGTTCCATTATCAGTGACAGCCACATTGGTATCATCCAGATATCCCTGTGTTTTCGTAATTGTACGCTGCAGCATATCATGTACATTCTCACGAATATAATTATAGGCTTTTTCTGCAGCATCATATTTTTTCTTTACGTCTGCATATTCCTGGGTTCCCTCGTCCAAACCTTTCAAAACCTTATCCAAATCAATTTTTGTAGCATCGATTTCCGCGAGTTCTGCAAGTGCTTTTTCAAGGTCGTCAATATCCCTATCCATACCATGCGTAAACACTTCATCTGCAGTGGTATTTACCTGTATTTTCTGGTTATACCCTACATCATATTCTATAGACTGTTTTACCCCTTTTCCGGTAAGATATTCTTCATTATATTTAATCGTCTTGGGATTACCCGCTTCGTCCTTTACGGTGCTTTCACATGCAAAATAATGTTCCGGCCTCAAATCGCCCTTCTGCCACTGATCCTTTGTATAAGTAACCTGTAGTTCAGTATCGGTTCCTCCAAGATCTTTAACAGCCTTTTCCATTCTTTCATATGCCTTATCGCTGAAAAGAAGTTCTCCCGTTTCCGGCACAAAAATCACTTTATCTGTACCAGCGCTATTTGCTGCAAGTATTTGATCATATGGGCTGGGAGCACTTGCGCTTGATACCGTATCGGCTGTAAAGGTTTCTGTCGCTGCCGGATCTGCAAATTTAATCTCCACATCATTATTAACCGGCGGCTGTTTGCTTTCCCCTTTTAAACCATTATAGGAAAGCCGCAATCTGTGAATATTTCCATTAGAAATATCCTGCTCCTTAATGTTATCATACTTTGTATCTGTATAATTATCTTTATTTAAGCCGTCTAAACCGCCTACATTTGTATGGTTAACCGTATCAAAATCCGCAATAGTATTTTGTTCTGTAATTTTATAAATAGGATAACCATCCTTCTGCTGTTCCTGAATCTCCTCTGTAAAGCTCAAAGTGGTATCTGTCCTATAGCCAGTAAAAACATAACGTCCTGCATAGTCCACATTTCCGGTAGAATAAAATTCATCCCTTAAGGATTTCATCTGCCCAATGATAATATCAAGATCTTTTGTTCCCAGATCCTTATTGGCTCCTTTATTTGCCAGTCGAATCATTTCTGTCAGAACCTTAGTAGTTGTATCTAATGCCCCTTCTGTAACATTAAGCCAGCTTTCAGCGTCGGGCGAATTTTTCTCGTAAAACTGTGTCAGTTCCGTAACATTCGTCCGAAGGCGTAAAGCTCGAATTGCTATTACAGGATCATCAGAAGGTCTTGTGATCTTTTTCTGTGTGGACATCATAGTACTTAATTTATCCTGCAATATTTTATTATTGTTGATATTATACAGAGAATTATTCTGCATAATCTTATTGGTCATTCTCATATAATTATCCTCCTAAAACATTCCTACACCCCTGTACGTAAAATCAACTGATCATAAACTTCCGTCAATGTCTGTATCATCTTAGATGCCAGTGTATAAGCATTCTGAAATTTTACCAGACTTACTGCTTCCTCATCCTCATCTACGCCTGAGATTGAAACCCGCTGATTGTCAATACTGTTTCTCAAGCCATTAAACACTTCACAAAATGTAATGGCATCACTTGTATTTAAACTGATATCTGACAAAATTGATTCAAGAAGCTGCCCTGCTGTTCCGTTACGGAAATTAAACTTATCCCTGCTGGCAAGAAGTTCTATCACTTCATTAATCTTTCCACATTCTTCCACACCCACTTCCGCGCTGCTGCGGGTTCCTAATAAAGACGCATCTTTAATTAGTTTGGAATTAATTGTAAAGTTTCCTGCGGTCAGCTCATAATATCCATCTGCATCAGTGAAATCAGCCATCGTATATTCTGTACCATTTCCACTAAGTCCAGTAAATAAGTTTTCTCCCAACTCATTATTGGCATTATATCCACTGGTAAAAATGTTATTGATTGCCTCTGAGAACTGACGGATCCAAGCATTCATCTGTTCCATATAATAGGGAATGCCCTGATACTTAATCGGAGCCTCTGTTCTTGCTTCCGTCCCTGCTTTTGCCGGATCTACAGGCGTATTGGCATCCATTGTAAATTCATAAGTATAAGTAGGCGGTGTCGTAGTATTATCCTCATTAAACTTCCAACTATCATAATAATAAACGGTATTTCCAATGGTAATGCTCCCGCCGGTATCAGATAAAGTGCATTCACGCATATTTTTCAGGTATTCCTCTGTCACCTGAATCTCTACCGTAAGGCCATCTGCTGAAACAGAAGTTGCAATACCATTAAAGTTTGCGCCATTGTTACCATCCCTTAACTGCGCCAGACCTTTCAGCCTTCCATCCATAGAAGCATTGGCAAGGCTGAATTCGTTGCCATTTGCCCACATAATCTTATACAAACCATCCGCATCTGTCTGATTTACCTTTTGGTCTGTAGCTCTCGCCATATAAGTCAGGGTGTTATAATCATTACCGTCTGTCAGCACCTGCCCGCCTGCGATCCGAACCAGATATCTGGTTGCGCCAGTCTCTCTATCTGGATTATTAGGATCTGTAATGGGTACTTCCGTCACATCTACGTCCACAATCTCAGACAACTCATCTATCAACAGCTCCCTTTGATCTCTAAGCTCATTGGCTGTAGTACCCGAAAGCTCAATCACATTTATCTGCTTATTTAATGTGGCAATCTTTTGTGCAATAGAATTGATCTGATCCACGTTCTGCTTGATTTCCAGATTAATATCCTGCTGAAGCTTCTGCAAATTTCCATACATATTATTAAAGTAATCTGTAAGTGATTTTGCGGAAGCAATAAACTGTGCCTTGGAACTGTCGCTGCTGGAATTGGTGGTGACAGACTGAAGGCTTGCAGCAAATTTATTAAAAATAGTTTTGAATCCACTTACATTGTCGTCATCAAAATATTCTTCTATGGTTTTCATGTAATATTCTTTTACCTGATATTCACCATACTTGCTGTTGTTATTCCAGTATTTCACGTCATAAAAGCTGTCCCTGACACGCTCTATGGCAATGGTGTCCACGCCTGCTCCCGCACATCCATAAGTAGTAAACGTACGAAGTGCATTGTTTGCCTGCTGTACAACCTGCTGACGGCTGTATCCAATGGTCTGTGCATTAGAAATATTGTTTGCTGTGGTATTCAAGGCTGCATTGGAAGCCCGAAGCCCTGAACCTGCAATATATAATCCAAAAAATTGTGAAGGCATTTACTTCACTCCTTTCTTATCTTCCAAGCGTGTTAATGATATGCTCCAGCAATTCACTGATCACATTGATATACCGGCTGGATGCATTATAAGCATTTTGGAACATGACCATATTGCTCATCTCTTCGTCAGAAGAAACACCCAAAACCTGTTCCCTTGCTGCTGCAATACTGTCAACGGTAAGCTGCTGATTTTCACTAATTCCCCATAAAGCAGAGCCAGTATTTCCCACTTGGGAAATCAAGTTGTTATAGTAATTAATAAAATTGGTAGCTGTTTTTACATTAGGATTTAATGTATATGCTTCTTCTGTAAAAATCCCCTTCAATATATCGGCTGTTTCCTGATCAATTGTTCCATCCGGTTTCTTAAATCCCAATAGAGATGGCGCCTGTTTAATGGTTCCATTGATGATAACATTTTCTACGGAAAAGTCAGCCGGATCCGTGCTGCCTGTCATTGTATTAAAAATAGTATATGCCTGACCAGTAGCTGGATCTCTCATGTAGGTTGAATTAGGATCCTTTGCACTCTCTCTGTCTGCTGCATCTGCAAACACTTTATTTATGGCAGTAGTCAATTTGTTAACCAGCTGATCAAATTCAGCCTGCACATTCATTACGATAGACTGCTTAATATCTGAATCATAATATGCAGGATCCAAATCCTTATGGGTAGCCCGCCTGTCTCCTCTTGCCACCAGCATAGCTTTCAAAGCCCCAATATCTGTATTTCTGTCCGTGGAAATAATCTGCTTCATGTTAAAAAGCTCTGCGCCTGCTATATTAACCTCTTCTATACCGTTAACAATATTTGTCTCTGCAAGCTGCTTCCAGTAAGGCGTATAAAATCCTGTTTCCTTATCTGTGTAAAGACAAATTTCATTATAGGAATCGGCTTTTACAAAATCCTTGCCTTCCAGACGAATCAATACATTTCCATCCGCATCTTCCCGCACATCAATATGTCCCATAGAGGCCAATTCATCAATAAGCTGATTTCTTTCATCTTTCAGATCATTGGCATGTTCAACTTTACCTGCTTCAATTCTAGCAATTTCCTGATTCAATTCTGATATACGCTCAGCATAGGCATTCATGGTATTAACCTGCTGCATCACCTGATAATTTAAATTATCCTGATACTCGCAAAGTCCGGTATAGACTGCCTTAGCCCTGCTTAAAAATTCAGAAGAGCGCTGCACAAATACACCCTGGTTTACAGCATTTCCGGGATCCTTTGCCATTTCCTGAACTGAAGTCCACAGATTTGAAATTGCATCTGCAAAAGCTCTTCCCTCCAGTTCCTGAAAGAGGTTTTCTATCTCCTCTACTGCAACTGCAGAGGTATCATAATAAGCACTTCTTCCAGACTCTCTTCGATAAGCTTTATCAAGGAAATAATCTCTGACTTGTTTTACCTGCGTATAATTAACACCAAGACCTGTCTGCAGATATGCATTAGCAGCGGCATTCTTAGATATGGTATTATAATTGCGGGTACCAAGCTGAACCTGCTGCCTGGTATACCCGACAGTATCCACATTTGACATGTTATGCGCTGTTGTATTAAGCGCATTTTGACTTGTTTGCAATCCACTTGCACCAATATATAAACTTCCCATTAAAGACATATTATCACCTCATCACCTTTACAAGGATTACTGTTTGGCATCAAAGCCTCTTCCATCCACTCCCATAGCTGCCCCTGTGTTATAAGCACCTTTATTATAATTGGCTGTTTCAGGCGCTGTCTTCATTGCCTGCAGCATATTCATGTCAAATTCCACCATTTCCAGCGCATTTTGAATCAAAACTCTGTTTTGCTCATTTACGCGCTTTACTTCATGAACGGCGTTGCTTAATTTGTCATGTACTTTAGCCAATTTCTGTTGCTCCTGCGGTCTTGCCTTAAGCATATCAACCAAGTCTGCAAGCATCAGTGTGTTAACATCCTTGTTAATTACATTGGCGATATCAGTAAATACTTCTTGCCTTTTCTGTTCTAAATGGCTAATCTTACTGACAACGATTTGTTCTTCATCCGTGAGTTTGGCTAATTCTTCCAGTTCACCAGCCACAATGACCGGCGTTTTTTTTGTGGATAATCCCAGCAAGTTTTCATATTCCCGGCTTTCCAGATCTAATACTTCAATCAGATTTTCCATCAAACTTGCCACTTGGATTACCTCATCTCTTCATATTTTTGAAACAATTTATCAGCAAAATTTGCCGCACTGACTTCATAAGTGCCTTCCTGAATCCGGGCTTTAATAGAAGCTGTCAAATCTTCCCTGATATCACTGCTTCCTGCCACAGCCTGTTTCGCAGTCTGAATATCCTTGCCTAAACTGGAAATCTGCAAGTGATCAGAAAAGCTTGTATTA
>ERZ808044.1344-NODE-1344-length-14075-cov-3.494213_pt1 | contig 14075 bp, 8 predicted proteins | sample MGYA00380195_ERZ808044 | MGnify/ENA primary metagenome ERZ808044 (study PRJEB31490, sample SAMN06133423) | mouse gut metagenome | isolation source: Z7_2 | host: mice | place: China: Chengdu | collected 2015-05 ...
AGTATCTTTTCCGCAAACGTGTCCTTTATCATCTGTCTCCTGATGGCATCCGGTATTTGGTGCGGCGTAAAAGGATTTTTTGCCCGCACTGATTTATCCCAAAACACCATATGGATGTGCGGATGCCCCTTTTCCCCATGCACCGCAGCCGCCCATTGCAGATTCTCCCGCCTGATTCCATTCTTCTCCGCAATCGTCATCATATGGTTCTCAATATATCTCTGCCAGCTCTTCTGATCCTTCAGCAAAAGTTCCCTTGCGGTATCTTCCGCAAAGGACACAACGCTGCGGTACATGACGATCCCCCTTTTAGAGTTAGCATACACGGACTTCGCCACATCTCTCCAGTCTCCAAATTCTGTGACCAGCCCCGGCTCCATTTTACCAAACAGCCCGTGATTCCCTCTTTCATTCTTCAGCACTCTTGGCCTGGTGGCTATATACCGAACGTGGGCGTAGTTGGCTCCCGGCGTGTCCTTTATATTGGGATGACGGTGGCGCTGCTTATATACTAAGATTGACATGTCCGTTACCTTATTGTATTACTGTTCACAATTTCTTTCCTGTTTTCCCGTGCGCCCTCGCATATTCTGCAGTCATGGCTGTATACCGCATAGTCTCCTCCAGCAAACCTGCTATCCCTGTTTTTCTGCTGGAACCCCTATGATCAAATTTTCGGTAAAACTCATATTCCCCTCCCGGCTTTGGCGCAAGCATATCCAGGAACTCCCGATTGCCATATACGCAGACACGGGCAACGGCAAGGCACACAAAATTTACAGCCCCCAGACTGTCATCGGCGCTGACTCGTGATAAAACAGCCTCCCCCATCTCATTCAGCGCTCCCATCGTGACTCGAAGTTCTTCGCTTCCATGCGCTGATATTTTCGACGCAGGTTGTTTAATACCGATACCCTCAATCTGTGTAGTAAGTTCATTTATCTTAATAGGAAACCGTGTATGTAGATGGTTATCTCCGTTCTCTATAAAAACATCAATCATTGACTATCTCTCCATTTCATCAAACCCGGTTTCCCTCATGGAATCCTCACGGTCATGCTCTCCGGCCATTTGCTCCAAATATTCTTTCGTCTGAGCCGGATTAGTTACCATTATCAGTTTCTGTTCCCGATAGTCATAGCTGTATACTTCATCCGACAGTACCTCATCCGGCCTCACTTTGGTTCTGTTGATTTCCACCACCATATGCTGGAGCTCCTCGGCGTTCAATTCCCCATTATCTTTAATCAGAATAGTTTCATGAATACTACTGGGAAGAATGAAGAAACTGCCCCCTGTCGCCTCCCCAATTTCCTGCAACAGATTCGGATAAAGCAGAACTGTAGCTCCATGGACTCTAACATCGTTTGTGAGAACATACTGTTCGTAAGGCTCAAGTTTTTTGCCCGATATACTCTCATTTTCATCCAGACGCAGGGCATTTATAAGGTTCAGCATTTTGGGAGGAAAAATTCTCTCTGTATTCTTTAACGCCAATTCATATAAATCATCCCTTGCAACTCCCCATATCTCCGCCATACCTTCCTTTACAATAAAGCTGGCGTTTCCCTTTTCTTGATTTTTGTCGCACAGCACACGCAGAACTGCCGTGATGTCAGTGTCAGGTATGTCCTTATGTACAATGTCTTTCAAATACTCCTGATTATTCTCCTTATTCTGCGCCGTTACATACAAGCTGTCTTTTACGCTCTGAAAATTTCCCACTTGGACCTCCTGCCACTGCGCACTTTCCGCCATGCTTCTTAAATGTGTCTGTGAAACTGCGGAAAGAATTTTATCCATTTCCCAGCCTTCCTGATTCATCTGGTAAAAATCATACAGATAGATATTGGGAACTACTCTGTCCCCCGGGCGTTTGATACACAGAGCATTCAGTTTCTGGTCATTGTTTTTTATTACCTCCTGAACCGTTACCTCCGCCCCTGCGTATTCCTCCGGCAGATAATCCAAGATCTGCCCTTTTACCTGTTCTAAAAATTCTACAAATGTCATGACTTACCCTCCCGTTTACAATTTGTCTGCCAGCCCCCGCAGGTTTTCCGTATCCTGCAAAAAGCTGTTGATCTGAAAATCCTTTTTTTGCATATAATCCACACCCAGCCTGACTGCCTGTGAAACCATCTGGTCAAAATCATCCTCACTCCCTTCATTGGCAAGATTCATAAGTACCTTGATAAGAAGGAAAAATATTGCGCCGTTGATCTTGCCTATCTTCATGAGCATTTTGGCGATTCGGTCTGTATCACGGTCTGCAATAGCCTTGATTTCATCCACATGGTAAACCGCTGTCAATTCCTGGCGAATGATTCGGGCAATAAAATCAATGTCTTCTCTACTGCCCTCTATGGAAAGCCCTTTTTCTACATAGCCCCGCACCAGTTCCGATGTGGTGGTATGGTTCCTGGCCGCCAGCTTATCCAGCGCCTCCAGAGTCCTGGCCGTAAAGTTAATAGAGCGCTTCTGTGTAGGCTTTTTGATGCTGTCACCTCCCCTGTGCAGGCTCCGGCTGGAATATTCTTTGCCTGCCATCGGGCAGGGGGTTCCAGCCAGAACACCTTATCATTAGCAATAACCCCGTTGCAGGCTTTGCCTGCAAGCTGTTTCACGGCGGTGTGGAACCCGCCTATTCCCGCCTTGGCAAAGCCAATCAGAGATTGGCTTGCGTGCAAAAGCACAGCGCCAGGTTTTGGCGTGCCTGCGGCACACCCGTCCGCAAGGCGGCCTCTTCCATAAAAACGGGAAACAAATTGTCAACGCTCTATCTCTTCATCCTCCACTACATCCGCTGACGGTTCCTGCAGCACCCTGGTTAAGGATGCAAGCGTCTCCACCTCTTCCTCCGTCAGCACCAGCTCCACATTGTGTTTCTCATAAATTCGTCCCCGTCCGTTCAGCATCAGGGAACATTCGGCGGCAACCCGGGCCATCTGGAAGAATGCGTCAGCACCCTCCTGCAAGGTCTTTCCCGTGGCAAACCGTATGCTCCTCTGACCTCCGCCCTCAACACTGTAGACCAGATCAATATCCAGATAAACTCCCTCGCTGGCTCCGAAGTTCGCAACGCACAGGGCAAAGTCAAAATCAGGCAACTCCTTCTGCCTTGTACGCATATCCATACTGTATTCGAAATACTCATCCGGCAGCATCCCCTTATCTTTCAGATGCGCCTCCAGCTTATCAAAGGTCTCCTTTGCGTCCGCCATTCCGATCTGCCTGACACAGCGCTGTTCGTCCGGTTCGCTCCACCGATCCAAGTCAAATGACTTTATTTTTTCCATGAGAATTATCCTTTCTTTGATGATATCGTTCAGTTCTTCCCTGTATCCTCACGGTTCCAATCCATCTTCTTCCGCCTCCTGCCCATCCAGACTCTGCTCCCCCTGATCCGACCGTTTATAGAGGAACGTAAGCACCTTGTTAAAATCCTTCTGTGACGGGGTTTGTATGGATGTGGTATACCCAAGAGAGGCAAAATATTCCTTTGCCTGCGCTGCCCGTATCTGTCCGTGGTTATGAGGGGTGCCGTCCACCAGTTTTCCGTCCACATCGTTGTCATAACAGAACACAATCTCCCTGACCTGTGGATGATCCTTTAAGAAGTGTTTCAGCGCCTTATCAGAAAGACAGCCTTCCGAAATCCGATAATCCTTTCTCCAGTCAATCCCTTGCAGCTTGCAGAGCGTAGCATGGCTCATGGCATCAATAGGCGCCTCAAATTCATAAACCCGACTGCTCCGCCCCTCCATAAGAAATCCATAGGTCTTGTCCGAATTTTCCACGTCCTGACGGAAACTGCTGTCCGAACTGGAGCCGCGCAAAGCGCAGTACCGGGGGTTCCCCCCACTGTCATATCCCACAAACGCGCAGTTCCTGAGCACTCTGCCGTTTACTTCCTGTCTGGCCTGATACACCCTGCCCTGTTTCAGCATGGCCTGCACAATCTCCGGGTCAATCCTCCTGGTCTTTGTCAGATAGGCAAACACCCTACGGTCGTCCGTATCTCTGGGCGGGAGCCACATTTTTCCCCTTTCCGCCTTTTCCCGGGGCGTCACGATGTGCGTGGCCTGCTCATACGCCCTGCACCCCAGAACCCGCTCCATAGCATCCCGTTTTCCCAGTGCCAAATAGCGCATGGCAAACTCCACAATATTGCCACCCTTTTCCTCCGTGAAAGAATAATAGCCACGGCCATGCTTGAACAGATATAATCCCCCGCTGTTCTTCACATGAACCGTGGCCTTGTCGCTTTTTTCAATTTCAAAACCGTTGTTGACCGCAAAATCTATGATATTTGTATCATAAATCTGCCGCATCTGTTCTTCCGTAAAAGGCATCGACCTGCCCCGCTGCTGCACTGCCATATTTTCCTTTCCATCCACTCTTTACATGCGCTTACAAAATGCCAGAACCTTTACCTTTTCAGCCAAAAAATTCCTCATCCTCCTGTTCCTCTGTCAACTCTCCTGATTGTTCCTCCGTCTCTTCATCTCTGGTATACTCCGCATCTTCCCCATGAGCCTGATATAAGGTAAAGCCCTGGTTTTTAATGTTTATCAGCCACTGCTCAAAGAAGTGCCGCAGATCCCCGATCTGTTCCTCTGTCCGCTCGTCTGCCGTATAATAGATGCCCATATTATCCTGTCTAAAGGACAAAAAATAAATGGAGCGGTCTGCGTTCTCCAGCATAAATGTAATCTCTGGATCCCGCATCAGATCCCCTTCCTGAACATAATAATGAGCAATACTGTATTCATCTTCCCCGACCTTCTCCAGCACAAGGTCATCAAAGCCATCCTGTTTGAACTTCATATAAGTATAGGTGCCATCAAACAGTTCCCGGGCCAGTTTGTGTAGTTTACGGTATATACTGTAATTACAATCCCTATCCGTCTTTTGGTTTTCGGGCGTTTCCCCGACCTCTCCATCCGCAAACTCCAGCGCCAGATTAAGGGACACCTGTTCCTTTAAAAGTTCCGATAGTTTATCCTCCTCCGCAAATGGCCTTTCTGCCTGTGTCCTCGCCGCCTCAAACTGCTTTTGCAGGTTTTCCAGTTTTCTCTCCTCATCTTTTAAATACTTCGGTATTTTCTCCGCCAGCTTCTCAAGTCTCGTAATATTTCCAAGAACGGAATCACCAGCATCCACTTGATAATTTCCTTTCCCTTTCAGGCAAAGCAGCACATTCTGATACTCCTCTCTTTTCAAAATCACTTGAAAACCGGCATATGTCCCTGCGGATAAGATATCACCAATTTCATGCCCCAAGGCTGCTATCTGCATTTTCAGGTATTCTCCTGCCTTTGTACGCTCATTAAACATCCTGTGGTTTAATATAATGGCAAAATCATAGGTTTTTTCTTTCATATATAACGCCACATCCGCTCCCTGCTGATTTATCATCTCCGTACACCTTTTGATCTCCTGGGGATAATAATTTGTAATTCTAAACAGCAAGTCCGAACGCTCATTTTTCCAGGCGGATTTCAGAGTCTGCAAGCGATACACCTCATTATCCACCTCCATCTTCCGTTTAATCTTGGGATCAGAAACCGCAAGGGCCTTGAACTCTGCATACTGCAGCACCACCTCGTCCATGTCCTCACAACTCCGAAGGGCACTCCGTCCTGTCATAATCTGGCTAATATACTTTTGTTTCTGCTCCAAAATCTGCCATAGATAAGCGTCAAAAGTCTGTTCCGTGATATAATTAAAAATAGATACCTCGTCGTTCTCATTCCCGTGCCTTAAAATCCGTCCATTACGCTGTGTCAAATCAGCCGGTCTCCATGGAGCATCCAGATTGTGCAGGGCAATCATCTTGTCCTGCACATTCAGCCCTGTTCCCATCTTCTCGGTGCTGCCCATCAGAATCCGCACCTCTCCGCTGCGTACCTTTTCCAGCAGTTCCGCCCTTTTTGCGTCCGTGTTCGCATCATGTATAAAGACAACATCCTTTTCCTCCACACCCAAATCCAAAAGTGCCTCTTTCATGGCCTGATAAAAATTGAACCTGCCGTCCGCCTTGGGCGTCCCCTTATCACAGAAGATAAGCTGTGTGGAACGCCTTTGCGCCGTGGCATGGTAAATCTCCGCCACATTTCCGGCGCAGGCGTTAAGTTTGGTCTCCGAATCGTTCTCCAGCGTTTCATCCAGAATGCGAGGATCCACAGAGAGCATCCGCGCCTCATTTGTCAGCTTGAGAAAATTGTCCTCGCTGCTGTTTACGTCCTTGTTACGGATTGCCTCCGCCCTCCTCACCAACTCCTCCATAATGTCTTTCTGATCCGGCGTGATGGCTGTCTTTACCACCTGCATCTTTCCTGTCATTAATTTCGGTGTCGGAAGATCCAGCATATCCGATGTCTTAATATCCGCCACCAGAAACAGCATAGCCATCAACTCCGGAAGATTATGGAACCGGGCAAACCGGGCCTTCATCTGATAGCCGGAACCCTCCGGCTTAATCTCCAGCGAAGACTCCACCCTGCCGAAAGTGCTTGCCCATGCATCAAACATAAGCAGTCCCCGTTTCCTGAGTTCAGATGGCTGCAATGTCTTCTGCATGACATACAACTCTGACATAGAATTGGAGATCGGGGTGCCGGTCAGGTACACTACGCCGTGTTCATTGGTAATCTCATTGATGTACTGGCATTTCATGTGCATATCCAGGGCCCGCTGGCTGTTCTGACCTCCTACCCCCGCCACCCTCTGCATCTTGGTGTAACTGTAATTATTCTTATAGGCATGCGCCTCATCCACAAACAGGTTATCCACACCCAATTCCTCAAAGGAAATCATATTGTCTTTCTTTTCCGCATTATAGAGCCGGTCGAAACGCTCCTGTAGATTATGCCGAAAAATCTCCATTTGTTTCAACGTCCATCTTTTACCGGAGAGCATTTTCATCTCATTAATTTTTTGCGTTATCCCATCCAGTTCCTCTTTTATAGCGGATAGTTGTCGCTCCCTTGACAGAGCGATCAGTTCAAAAGAGCTGTGCCCCATTATAATACAGTCATAATCCCCCGTGGCGATACGGCTCACAAACCTCCTGCGGCGTGACTTCTCAAAATCTTTGTTCGTGGCCACCAGAATGTTAGCGTTGGGATAAAGCCGCATAAATTCTGTGGCCCACTGCTCCAGTGTGTGGTTCGGCACGGCGATCAAAGGCTTGTTGCATACCCCCAGCCTTTTTCTCTCATAGGCAATGGCACAGGCCGTCATGGTCTTTCCCGCCCCCACTTCATGGGCCACCAGAAGATTGCCGTCGCCATAAATTCCCATGGCTACCGTATCTCGCTGGTGCTTGCGTAGAGCAATGCCCTCGTTCATATCCGGCAACATCAAATCATCCCCGTTATAGGTTCTGGGACGGATGTCATTAAAACGGTCGTTATAAAGCCTGGTAAGCATTTCTCCTCTCTTCGGTTCCGCAAACAACCAGGACTCGAACTCCATTTTCATCTGTGTCTGTTTCTCCCTGACAAGCAGGGTTTCCCGCTTATTCAGCACATAACGCACCTTATCTTCACCGGTCTGTGGGTCTTGGTATTCCTGCCGGTCACGGACTTCCACTGTCTTCAGATTCAGGGTGTATTCCATGATTTCATAGGCATTCATGCGCTCTGTCCCGTAAGTGTTGTTTACTGCCACAGATTCCTCCTCCGCACCTTTACCGGTAATGAAATAAGTGCCGGTACATTCCGCAAATTCAATCCGAACCTTGCTTCCCCTGTTATATCTGTCAGTTCCAAACTTTTCATACATGAAGTCCTGGTAATACTCCACTGGTATCCATGTAGAGCCGAGCACAAAACTGATATCCTCCGGTTTCAGCGGTTCCGGCTGCACCTGCTTCAAAGCCTCCACATTCCTGCCGAACCGCTCCGGGTATTCCTCCGCCGCAAGCAGCGCCTGGGCCAGTTTAGCTTTTACATAACCGCTCAAATACTCCTCCGCCAGCACCCAGCCGGATGTGGCATCACCGTCCAGGCATTTGGAAGGATCCTGATAGACTCTCTCTCCCAGTTCCTCCAGTATAGCCTCTCTGCTGCACATACCGCCGTCCTTCCGGTAAAGGTACTGCATATAGTCCAGGTCGAACTTTCCCTTGGTGTTCAGGGTAATCCGCAGAGCCTCTTCCACACTGTCCGCCGTTTTGGGTACTCTCTTTGGCCGAATAGTGGCTTTAAAAAATACTGCCGTCTTTTTGTATTCGCCTTTTATCTTCTTTCCATGCCCATCCTCTGCTTCCACCTCTATGGAGCGCAGAAGGGGAGCGTCCGCATCCCTGGAAAACGTTGCGACATTCCCCTGCGCGTTCAGATATCCGAATTTCATTATATACCTGTCATATTCCTGGTTTAAGCCTCCCAGCAGTCCATCCAGCTTCTCTTCGTATTCCACAGTGGGCAACTCCCACCCCTGTTCAGGATCCCCATAAAGCTGAAAATCTATGAGTTCTCTCAGAGCGCTGCGGATACGCAGCAATCCGTCCAGCCTCTCCGCCCTTTTCCCAGTCAACTCCTGTCGGTACATCCGAGAATTTTCCCGGTAATAAAAGCTGTCGCCCACCTTGGTATAACTGTAATTCTTCACATCCGATGCTGCGGGCAGCCACTCCTTCACAACAGTGTCCTTATCCTCTGCAAGTTCGCTGACCGGCTCTTCATACTGCCCATGGAGCCTGCTGACTGCCTCTTCCAGCAGACTGCCCAACTCCTGATTCGGGTATGGCTCACAGGTCACAAAATCACGGTTCCTATACATTCCCATTTTCCGTACCATTATCCCCAGCACCATCTCAGGGTTATCAATAAAATAACTGTTATAGGAAATCCCATTTTCATCCTTTTCCACAGAAAGCCAGGGCGTATTCCTCTCATCCGGTATGATCTCCTGCTCCCGCTTTTTCAGGAAAAGAATGTCCGTGGTAGCCTCCGTTCCCGCCACCTGTTTAAAAGCATTCTCCGGCAGGCGTATGGCGCCGATCAGTTCCGCCCGTTGGGCGATATACTTCCGCACGGAAGGATTCTCCTTATCCATGGTGAACTTCGTGGTAATGACGGCCATAATGCCCCCCGCCCTTAGCTTATCCAGGCTTTTAGCCAGGAAGTAATCGTGTATCTTAAAGTTATGGCGGCCATACCTACTGTCGCTGATCTTGATGCTATGAAACGGTACATTTCCTACCACCACATCAAAAAAACTATCTGAGAAATCCGTATCCTCAAACCCTTTGATCAAGATATCCGCCTGGGGGTACAGCTTTCTGGCAATGCCTCCCGCAATGGGTTCCAGTTCTACCCCGTAGAGTTTTGACTCACCCATGCTCTCCGGCAGCATTGAGAAAAAATTGCCTGTCCCCAGCGCCGGGTCCAAAATGTTGCCTGAACGAAACCCAAAGTTATTCAGAGCCTGATAGATGTACCTGATAACCTTCTGATCTGTATAATAAGAAGTCAGGGTGGATGCCGCAGCCGCTTGCATTTCTTCTTCCGTCAGCAGTTCCGTTATCTCATCGTATTCCTTTTCCCATCCTTCCTTTCCAGGTGTTAAAGCATTTGCCAGCCCGCCCCAGCCCACAAAACGGGCCAGAACAACCTGTTCCTCATTGGTTGCCCTTCTATTCTCCTGCCGCAACTGCTTAAGCAGCCGTATCGCCTTAACATTGTTTTGAAACTTTTCCTTGGAGCCGCCCTCATACAGACGGTGCTCCGGCTGATAGTGATAATTCAGAGTTCCGTCCTCTACCGTCTGAACGACAGACTGAGACAATTCCGCCTCTTTGTAAAAAGATTTCAGAAGTTCTGCCTTTTCTATCAGGTCCACCTGCAGTCTTTCCCGCATCTTATAGCGGCCAAGTCCCTGCAACTGTTCAATATCTCCCAGTTCCACCGTATGGTTGCCGTCCAGATACCCCAACACCTCAAAGATCCGGCTGTCATAAGCAATCCGACTCCCCACCGGGAACGGCACATATTCCGGCGTTTCTTCTCCCTCCACCGCATCCGAAAGTATCTGGCCGCCGCCCTCTTCCCTCTCCTGATCAGAATCGGGATAGAGTTCAAACAGGCTGAGCTGCCCGGCACTGTCATTTCTGCCTGTATCCGCCAGTGCATCTTCCGTCCCGCCTGAAACAGTTTCTTCCGATATCGGCTCATCTGAATCCCTTTCACCTGGAATGTCAAAATCACCTATGGCATCCTCTCGGTATGGACGATATTCGCCGTCCCGCACAAGGCTGCCTATCACATGGGCGATCACATCCCATGACAAACGCACGAAACCATCCTCCCCGAAAAAGAAATCCGCCACATCCTTTCCCGGCACAATTCCTCTTTTCCCGTCCCCGCTCTTCCGGAAACCGTAATCCCGATAAATATCCCTGACGGCATCCCGCTTTAACGCCATAGTCTCTGTCTGCCAGAACACCTGGTTGATCCGGTTGTACAAATCCCGGGGATACACATCGGTATCCGTCAAAAGCCTCTGTATCTCATCCCAATCCCCAAGTTCCCTGACATTCTCCTTTGTTGCGGATTCCTTCAGACGGAAAAAGGAACCCTGGGCGGCATCCTCCGCTTTGGGTTCCTCTGCATCTCTATTTTCCGGCTCCGGCCCTGCCGTTTCCTCTTCTCTGCCTTTTGTATTCCTTTCCGTTCCTATCGGAACCGATAAGCCACCTCCTGCAGTACGATTTCTTCCGCCTGTCTGGTTATCATCTCCATGTGCCCGGCCCTCTCCAGCATGTCCTCGGTCTCCGGTATGGGCTGTACTTCCAAAAGCTGCTGTACCAGCGTCTCCTTCTTTTCCTCCGCCTCTGCGTCCACCTTGTCCGTCATCTCGTTGATCTGCCCCATGGCGATCAGTTCCGACAACCTCTGAGGGTATTTCGACTTCATGTAGTCCTTCCACCTTGTCCCGAACATCCCCGCTGGCCTTCGGTCGTGTTCCCTGTTCTCTGATATTCGGAGATTCGGGTACAGCATCCCGTCCTCCCCTTTCCTGTATTCCAGCTTTGCTAACGGTTCTCTGCTCATATCTCTGACTCCTTTCTTCCCTGATTTCCTCAATCTGCCTGTGTATCTCTGAGAGTACCGGCCTCGCAATGGCGCAGGCATAATACCCAAGCCCCATGAACAACTCCAGACTCCCAAAATGGCTGATATTCTCAAAAACTCCCGTTTCCTCAAAAGTTTCCGTCCCGATCCCGCATTTCCTAAATACAATATAGGCAGCGCTGTCCGATACCAGTTTTGCGAACTCTTCCTGCACCGCCTCCGGGGGCAGTCCGTACAGCATACTGTCCTCATCCTTGACTTCCACACGGGAAAGATACTTCTCAAAAAATAATCCTGCCTGCATATTGACAAGCTGGCACAGACAGTTTTCCAGATTGTCGCCGTCCGTCCCAAACCTGTCATGAAACCTGCGCAGGACTTCCGGTTGGTACTGCCGTTCCAGCGACCACACGGCGTTCATGGCTTTGCGGAATCCATCATAACTGCCACGGGTATCCGCAAGATCAAAATAATAGGTAAGCGTGGCTTTCGGATTATTCATATCCACAACACCGATACCCTTGGAACCCGCTTTCAAATACCGCCCGGTCTGTCTCTCCCAGCCCGCTTTGGTCGCAAGAAGTCCTGCGTCTGGCCGCTGCATATAAATCAGCACATTCTTGTCAAAAGACATTTTATAATACTTTGACACGCTGGATAAAAGCCCCATCCACTCCGTCCTGTTCCGTGTCAATATCTGCACCGACCTACAATACAGGTCTGCCAGATAAGTCTCCCTACCCAATCTGCCGTCCTATATTTTCGCCGCCCTGGGCGAAATAGAACTCCAGCGCCTTTATGATCGTTTCCTCGATTTCCTTCCTGTTCTGCTGATTGTCAAAAAACCTGTTGATAACAGTCTCTTTTATCCTGATGGGCTGTAAACTGCTCTTCGGTTTCCTGGACTTTTCCTCCGTAATGATCTGCCGGATCCGTTCCTCGGTCAGCTTTCCTTTTCTGGCATAATCATGCAGAAGGGCGGATTTTTTGGTATCTATGCGGTAATTGTCCCTGACAATCAGTTCTGCAATCAACGGCTGCTGCTCCGCTTTCACAAAAGAAATATCATAAGCCGCCTCAAATCCCAGTGCCTTTGCGTCCAGACAGTCCAGCAGCGGCGGAATAAGCATCGCTATCTTAAGATACCGGGCGATACGGTCCCTGCTCAGCCCGTATTCCCCGCTGACTGCCGCTCCTGCATCCAACTTCTTTGGGTTTCCCAATGAAGTCCCGTTTTCCCCGATTTCATGCGGGTTTAAGAGCTCTTCAAGTTCCTTTAAAAGATCGTTTCGCCTGCCCTGGCTCTTGATGGCATCATAGTGCTGTTTCAGGCAGTACGCCTTTTCAGAGGGACTTAAATCGTCAAAAGAGCGCTGACGCAGGTTCGTCTCCGTCACGATCAGAACGGCATCCTCATAGGTCAGATCCTCCCGGATCACAACGGGACCTTTGGTAAGCCCTGCCAGCTTTGCCGCATTGACACGGTTGTGCCCGCTCAGTATGGTATGCCTGTCCTCCTGTCTCCAGAGAATGATGGGCTCCAAAATCCCGAACTCCCGGATACTCTCCACCATGTCAGTAAGCCTCTGGCCGATATACAGCTTAAACTTATGATCGGGGAACGGCTCCATCCTGTCAAAGTCCATTTCTGCCAGTCCTGCCCCGCTCCCTCCCTGCCCCTGCTGTGACACCTGCTCCTTGGTCTGAAAGTCAAACAAGTCATCCATTCCGTCCAGGCTGGAATTAAGCAATGTGTTCGCCGGTGCTTTCGATGCCCTTGCCGGTATTTTTGGTGTCCTTGCCGCCATTTCCCATCAACTCCTTTACAAATTTTTCATAGGCTTTCGCCGCTGGGTTGTCCGGCTCATACTCGCAGATTGTCATACCGTATTCCACGGCCTCCGGCACCTTGATAGAGCGGGGAATGCTGTTGGTGAAGATGCGCACCCTTTCCCCCAGCGCCTGCTGTAACTGCGCCTTCACCCGCTTAGATACCCTTGTCCGCTCGTTATCCATAGTGATCAGAATGCCCTCGATCTCCAATCCTGCGTTGGCATGGCTCTTGATCTTGTGGAATGCCCGCAGAAACTCCGCCATTCCCTCCACCGCCAGCGTCTCCGACTGCACCGGAACGAGCAGGCTGTCACAGCATATCATCACATTTATCATGGCTGTTCCCATCTTCGGCATCCCGTCGATGAGGATGTAGTCGTACTGCTCTTTAATGGTGTCTACGAACTCCTTCAGCTTGTACTCCGCAAAATCGGTATCGCACATCAGCTTGTCAAAGTTGTCCAGCTTATTGTTCGCCGGGATCAGGTCTACCCCTGTCTCCGTCCTTATCATGTAATCCTCACTGTCCGGCAGTTTTTCGTTCATCACAATACATTTCAGGATGTCATAGATTGTCACGGTCAACTGCTCCGGCGCCGCCACCCCGCATAACTTGGTCGTGTGCCTCTGTCCGTCAAAGTCAATCAATGCCACCCTGCACCCTTCCTTAGACAGCAGATATGACAGGGTCGTGGCGGTCGTGGTCTTACCCACGCCGCCCTTTCTATTTACAATTCCTAAAACCTTGCCCATTTGCCTGTTTCCCTTCTGTTGTTAAATCTGTTATCTGGTTACATTGAATCTGGATAAAAGCAGAACCTTGCATCTACCTCCTTTGCTCCTGTGTGGCAGCTAAATCAGCCTCTTACCTGCATTATCCTTTTCCGGCCTTTTCCGGGCGAAAAAAGCGGGACTAAAGGAGCCTGCATGAAAGAAAGCCGATTTAGTCCCACCCAAATCATTATGTAGTTGTAATTGGGTACAAAAGTACCCTGCCGAATGCCTATAGTCAATCTGCTTTGTGTTAAATAACTGCAAATATTCTTTTTGATTGCTGAAGCGGGCCCATCCTCACTCAAAAATGACCACCTATCCGGCACTTTTTCGTAGGACTAAATCAGCGGAACCTCCTGATTTTACTGAGGTTTTGCTAAC
>ERZ808044.1349-NODE-1349-length-14005-cov-4.225158_pt1 | contig 14005 bp, 10 predicted proteins | sample MGYA00380195_ERZ808044 | MGnify/ENA primary metagenome ERZ808044 (study PRJEB31490, sample SAMN06133423) | mouse gut metagenome | isolation source: Z7_2 | host: mice | place: China: Chengdu | collected 2015-05 ...
GGTATCCTTTATCGGTCATGCCCCGGCGGACAATCCCCAGATCGCCATCTATGTGGTGGTGGACAGGGCCAATGCGGAAAAGCAGGACCAGGCCCGGTTTGCCACGGGCATTGTGCGGAATATTCTGACGGAGGTTCTGCCCTATCTGAACATTTATATGACGGAGGAACTGTCCCCGGAGGAGGTGAAGGAACTGGAGGAGCGGCAGCTTGCCATCACCAACCAGTATACCCAGACCCCGGAGGATGAAGCGCTGGACGAAATGGAGGGCCTGGGACCCCAGCCCACTCAGACACCTACGGCGGACAGGCCCGCCTGGATGGATTTTCCCATAGACCCGGCTACGGGCCATCGGGTGGATCCGGCCACGGGCAATCATTATGACCCCGACACGGGGGATGCCATAGGCGGAGACTGGGTTCCTCTGGACTAAAGGAAACTACACGAATAACCTCATAAATTCAGGAATACAGTATAGTAACGGTTTATATGAGGTTATGAAGAGGTTTCTTTATGCCGGAAATACATAATAAAATTGCGCACCGAAAGAAGATATTGACGGTCTTTCTGTGCTGCGGCCTGGCGCTGGTGGGGTTGTTCGTGCGCCTGGTGTACCTGATGATCTTTGAGGCGGACTACTATGCGGAGAAAGCTACTCAGCTTCATGAGCGGGAACGCAGCATAAAAGCAGCCCGGGGACGTATTCTGGACCGCACCGGTGAGGTGCTGGCCGACAATCGGACGGTATGCACCATATCCGTAATACATAATCAGATTCAGGACCCGGAGGCGGTGATTGAAATGCTGTGCCGGGAGTTGGGGTTGTCGGAGGAGTATGTACGTGCCCGCGTGGAGAAATACAGTTCCATGGAACGGGTCAAAAGCAATGTGGATAAGAGCGTGGGCGACCGCATCCGGGAGTACGAGATTCCCGGAGTCAAAGTGGATGAAGATTACAAGCGTTATTATCCCTATGGAGAACTGGCCAGCAAGGTGCTGGGATTTACCGGAGGGGATAACCAGGGCATCATCGGGCTGGAAGTGATCTATGAGAAATATCTGCAGGGGGAGCCGGGCAAGATCCTGACCATGACGGATGCCAGGGGAATTGAGGTGGAAGCCGCCGGGGAGAGGCGTATCGAACCGGTCACCGGCAGTGACCTGTACATCAGCCTGGACCGCAATATCCAGACCTATGCCACCCAGCTGGCATATCAGGCCATGGAGACCAAGCAGGCCCAGGGCGTGTCCATTCTGGTTATGAATCCTCAAAACGGAGAGATTATGGCTATGGTAAATGTACCGGAATTTAATTTAAACGATCCGTTTACCCCGGGACAGAACCTGGTGAGCCAAAGCGCCAGACAGGCAGAATTTGAGGCAGAGCAGGCCGCTGCCGGGAAAGGAGCGGCAGGAAAGCAGGATCTGCTAAATCAGATGTGGCGCAATACCTGCATCAATGACACATATGAACCGGGCTCCACTTTTAAAATTATAACGGCTGCCGCAGGCCTGGAAGCAGACGTGGTGGATCTGAATGACCGTTTTTCCTGTCCGGGTTTTCGGATTGTGGAAGATCGGAAAATCCGCTGCCATAAGGTGGGAGGACACGGCGGGGAAAATTTCCTTCAGGGGATGATGAATTCCTGCAATCCGGTGCTGATAGACGTAGGACAGAGACTGGGGATCGATGGGTATTATGCCTATTTTGAAAAACTGGGCCTGAAGGGGAAGACCGGCATCGATCTGCCGGGAGAGGCGGCTACCATTATGCACAAAAAAGAAAATATGGGTCTGGTGGAGCTTGCCACAGTATCCTTTGGACAGTCCTTTCAGATTACGCCGGTTCAGCTGATTGCTACCGTATCGGCAGTGATAAACGGGGGGACCCGGGTTACCCCGCATTTTGGAGTAAAAGCAGTAAGCAGTGATGGGGAGAATATTCATACGTTTTCTTATCCGGTGGAGGAAAATGTGCTGTCAGAGGAAACCAGCCAGACTATGCGCTATATTTTAGAGCAGGTGGTGGCTGAGGGAAGCGGAAAAAAGGCCAGTCTTCCCGGATACCGGATTGGAGGGAAAACGGCCACATCAGAAAAGCTGCCCAGAAGTTTAAAAAAATATATTTCCTCCTTTATTGGTTTTGCCCCTGCCGATAACCCGGAAGTGATTGCATTGATTACCATTGACGAACCGGAGGGAATTTACTATGGAGGAACCATAGCGGCCCCTGTAATTGCCGATATTTTCAAGAATATTCTTCCCTATTTGGAAATTGAACCAGCAGTGGAAGAAAGTACCGGCGCCTTTCGAATCTATAGTTGATTATTCGAAAAAAAAGACGTATACTACCTAATGTGTATCCTTTGCTTTCTCGTCCGGAAAGCAAAGGGCAATATAAAATTTTTACATAAGAAACTGAGGTGCGACATGATTAATGAAACAATCTTAGCGATTATTATATCCTTTGCCATAAGTGCTCTTTTGTGCCCCATTGTGATCCCTTTTCTCCACAGGCTGAAATTCGGCCAGCAGGTCCGGGATGACGGTCCCCAGGCACATTTAAAAAAGCAGGGCACGCCTACCATGGGTGGTTTGATTATCTTATCCAGCATTATTATTACGTCTATGTTTTATATTCCCAGATACCCCAAAATCATACCGGTGCTGTTTGTCACAGTAGGGTTTGGCATTATCGGATTCTTAGACGATTATATTAAGATTGTCATGAAGCGCTCCGAGGGACTAAACCCCAAGCAGAAACTTTTGGGACAGATTATTATTACCGGCATTTTTGCCTGGTATCTGATGAGCAGCGGGGAAGTGGGAACGGATATGCTGATTCCCTTTACCGGCGGTTTTGATCAGGGTTTTTTCCTGGATCTGGGAGTGTTGTTTATCCCGGCTCTGTTTATTATTGTGCTGGGCACGGATAACGGCGTCAATTTTACCGATGGGCTGGATGGCTTGTGCACCAGCGTCACCATTCTGATTGCCACCTTTTTTACCATTGTGGCAATTGGAGAAAACAGCGGAATCAGCCCTATTACCGGAGCGGTGGTGGGAAGCCTGCTGGGTTTTCTCTTATTTAATGTATATCCGGCAAAGGTATTTATGGGAGATACCGGATCCCTGGCGCTGGGAGGGTTTGTGGCTGCCAGCGCGTATATGATGCAGATGCCCATCTTTATTGCCATTGTAGGTCTTATCTATCTGGTGGAGGTGCTGTCTGTCATGATCCAGGTGACCTACTTTAAGAAAACCGGCGGCAAGCGCTTCTTTAAGATGGCGCCGATTCATCACCATTTTGAACTTTGCGGATGGTCGGAGACCCGGGTGGTAGCGGTGTTCTCCATTATTACTGCGATTTTATGTCTGGTAGCATACTTAGGATTATAGGAGGTTTTACTATGAGTCAAGGGCAAAAGGTCATTGTGGCAGGAACCGGAATCAGTGGCATAGCAGCCACCAGATTACTGCTGGACATGGGCGGGGAAGTGGTTCTTTATGACGGAAACGCCAGCCAGAACAGGGAGAAGGTCCTGGCGGCTTTTCCGGATCGATCCAGGGTTACCCTGGTGTTGGGAGAACTGAAACGGACCGATCTGGTGGGAGTGGAGCTGTGTATTGTCAGTCCGGGGGTTCCTATGGACTCCCCCTTTGCGGCTACCATTATAGACGCCAAGATTCCCATCTGGGGAGAAATACAGCTTGCCTATCACTGTGCGAAAGGAAGGCTTGCCGCCATAACCGGAACCAACGGGAAAACCACGACTACAGCCCTGACAGGAGAGATTATGAAGGCCCGCTATGAGAGTGTGTTTGTGGTGGGAAATATTGGAATTCCCTATACCCAGATAGCCCTTGAAACGGAGGATGAGTCGGTGACAGTGGCGGAGATTTCCAGTTTTCAGCTGGAGACTATTATGGATTTCAGGCCCAATGTCAGCGCCATTTTAAATATTACTCCGGATCACTTAAACCGTCACAAAACTATGGAAAACTATATTGAGATCAAAAAGAGTATTACCATGAACCAGACCGGTTCTGACAGCGTGGTGCTTAACTATGACGATCCGGTTTTAAGGGAATTTGGCCAGAATGAAGAAGAAAAGCCTAAGGCAAAGGTCATCTTCTTTTCCAGCAGGGAAAAGTTGAAAGAGGGCTTTTATCTGGACGGAGATAATATTATGTACGCTCATAACGGGCGGGAGACGCTGCTAATCAATGTCCATGATATGAACCTTTTGGGCCGCCATAATTATGAAAATGTAATGGCAGCGGCGGCGGTAAGCCTGGAGATGGGGGCGCCTATAGACACCATCCGCCGGGTTATCAGAAGGTTTAAGGCTGTAGAACACCGGATTGAGTTTGTGCTGGAGCGATCCGGCGTGAAATACTACAATGATTCCAAGGGAACCAATCCGGACGCGGCGATCCAGGCAGTAAATGCGATGCCTGGCCCCACCCTTTTGATTGCAGGAGGATATGATAAAGGCAGCGAGTATGATGAGTGGATTGAAAGCTTTGGGGAGAAAGTAAAATACCTGGTGCTTATCGGGCAGACCAGGGACAAAATAGCAGAATGTGCCAAGGCCCATGGGTTTACTGAGATTATGTATGCCGAGGATATGTCTGAGGCAGTACAGGTCTGCGCGTCTTATGCCAATATAGGGGATAACGTGCTTTTAAGTCCGGCATGTGCAAGCTGGGGTATGTTTAAGAATTATGAAGAGAGGGGCCGCATTTTTAAAGAATGTGTGCGGAACCTGTAGTCAGCAATAAAAGCAAAAAGGAGAAAATTGGATGGCAGAACGGCAAGAGCATCAGGGAAAAAAGAAAAAAGTAAAGGTGCGCCGGTTTTATGATTACAGTCTGGTATTTACCATTATTTTCCTGATACTATTCGGCCTGGTTATGATTTACAGTTCCAGCTCCTATTCGGCCCAGCTGACCTATGAGGGAGACAGCTTTCACTTTGTCCGCAGGCAGGGCCTGATTGCTTTGGCCAGCCTGGCGGTGATGATTGTAATCTCTAAAATGGACTATCATTTTTTCGCCCGGTTTGCCCGGTTTTCTTACATACTTTCCTACATTTTAATGTTTTTGGTTATGACTGTCGGTAAGACTATTAACGGACAGAAGCGATGGCTGGGAGTGGGAAATATGACTATTCAGCCTACAGAGTTTGTAAAAATTGCCTTGATTTTATATTTGGCGGCGATTATTGTTAAGATGGGAAAACGGGTGGATAAAAAGGAGGGGATCTGGGCCATTGCCATAAGGACTTTTCCTATCGGCGCTATCGTGGCTGTTAACAACTTAAGCTCCGGCCTTATTATTATGGGAATTGGCTTTGTTATGGCCTTTGTGGCCAGCAAAAAAAAGGCCCCGTTTCTGGCCTGTGCCGGGATTGTTCTGGTAGCGTATTTTACTGCAGGTCCTATTGTAGAATTTATTTACAGTAAAAATCCGGATATTGGATACCGTTTAAGCCGCATTTTAGTATGGAGAAATCCGGAGGCCTTTGCCACTGGAACCGGTTATCAGGTTCTTCAGGGGCTGTATGCCATCGGATCCGGCGGGCTGTGGGGAAAAGGGCTGGGGGAGAGCGTTCAGAAGCTGGGTTTTCTTCCTGAAGCTGAGAATGACATGATTTTTTCCGTTATCTGCGAAGAGCTGGGACTTTTTGGGGCGGTATCTATCATTCTTGTGTTTTTATTTATGATTTACCGGTTTATGGTGATTGCCAACAACGCTCCGGACTTGTTTGGAGCCATGCTGGTGGTGGGAGTTATGGGACATATTGCCATTCAGGTAATCTTAAATATTGCGGTGGTAACCAATACCATACCCAATACGGGAATCACCCTTCCCTTTATCAGCTACGGAGGCACGTCGGTGCTGTTTCTTATGGCGGAGATGGGAATGGCCTTAAGCGTTTCCAATCAGATTAAACTGGAAAAATAGCAGCAGTTTACCCGGACGAGATGCAAATCCTTCTTTGCCCTCATAAAGTAGAGTATGAGAGCAACGTCTGCGAGACGAAAAGCAAGGAGCGATGGCTGTGATTTTAGTCCGGAATACAGGGCCGCTTAGCGGCGCTATAGAAATTCAAGGTTCAAAAAATGCGGTGCTGCCTATGATGGCTGCCGCGCTTCTTGCAGAAGGAACCACCACATTTACTAATGTCCCCAGGATACAGGATGTGTTCTGTATGATGGGGATATTGCAGTTTATAGGCTGTCAGTGTTCCCTGGTGGGAAATACTCTCACCATTGACGCGTCTGTCATTGAGAAGGCCCAGATACCGGAACACTATGTGACAGCAATGCGATCTTCTGTCATGATGCTGGGCGCGCTGTTAGCCAGAAAGAAAGAAGCTTTGACCCGGTATCCGGGGGGCTGCCTGATAGGGAGCAGGCCTATCGATCTGCACATTAAAGCGCTTACTTGCCTGGGGGCGGAAATCACCGAGGAACAAGGGTGGATCCGGGCCAGGACAGAAGGGCTTGTGGGGGGAGAGATAATCTTGCCTTATCCCAGTGTGGGAGCCACAGAAAATGCCCTGTTAGCCAGCGTTCTCTCTCTTGGAACCACCCGGATAGAGGGAGCGGCAAAAGAGCCGGAGATAGAGGAATTATGCCTTTTGCTGAATCAGATGGGAGCCAGGATCGAGGGAGCCGGAACCAGCTGTTTAACCATAAAAGGGGTAAAACGTCTTTCAGGAGTTACAAGAAGAGTGGCCGGGGACCGGATCGTAGCAGGCACTTACCTGGCGGCAGTAATGGCCGGGGGAGGAAAGGCTCTGTTAAAAGGGATAAACCCAAAGCATTTGTTATCGGTCCTTGAGACATTTTCTAGATCCGGCGCTGTTTTTGAGGCCGGAGAGGATGAAATAGAGGTTGTGATGGAAGGGTGTCCCCGGGGATTTGACATTGTAACCGGTCCTTATCCGGAATTTCCTACGGATCTTCAGTCCCCGGCAATGGCGGTGATGGCAATGGCCAGAGGAGATTCCAGGATTGAAGAGACGGTCTTTGAGAGCCGGTTTGCAACGGCCGGAGAGCTTTTAAAGCTGGGGGCCAGAATAGAAGTAGACGGAAGAAACGCCAGAATTTTTGGAGCCGCAGGAAAATTTCCGCTAAAAGGTGCTGTGCTGATTGCCAGAGATTTAAGAGGCGGCGCCGCCGCAGTAATTGGAGGGATGAAGGCAGAGGGGGAAACAAAAATTATGGGCTGCCAGTATATCCGAAGAGGTTACGAGGATATCTGCCGGGATTTAAAAGCCCTGGGGGTCCCCATAGAAGACAGGAATTCATAGGAAAAGAAAGCGAGACATAGAACGGATGAAGAAAAAGCGTTTGAAAAAATGGGTTCCGGCAGCAGCTCTTTTGCTGCTGCTGGGAATTCTTTTGTGGTCCATACGGATTACGGATATTAAGGTGACAGGAAGCACCAGGCACACGGAGGCAGAGATGACCAATCTTCTGTTTCCTGAGAGCCTGGACAGAAATACCTTGTACTGCCTTTATAAAGAGCGGTTTCAGCCTCACAGGGAGATTCCTTTTGTGGCGGATTACGATATCTTGTTCAGAAGTCCTTCAAAAGTGGAGGTTATGGTTTATGAAAAGAGCATAGTAGGGTATGTTTCTTATCTTAACAGCTATATGTATTTTGACAAGGATGGCATTATTGTGGAAAGCACCAGCAACAAGCTGGAGGGAATCCCTCAGATTGAAGGCCTGGATTTTGGACAAATTGTGTTGGGAGAACCGCTTCCCACTCCCAATATGGATATTTTCAGAGAAATTTTAAATCTGACACAGGTACTTTCTCTTTACAATATGGAAGTGGACAAGATTACCTACAATATCAAAGAACAGGCCACCTTAACCATGGGGGATGTAAAGGTGTTTTTAGGAACCAGCGATGATATGAACGGGAAAATTTCTGAGCTTCACGACATGCTGCCTCAAATTGCAGGATTAAAGGGAACTCTTTATCTGGATACCTATGACGAACTAAAAAGTGATTCCATGTTTTCCTTCATACAGGACGAAACCACGAAACCACGAAAACCGTAACAGTCTGAACTGTTACAGAAAACCATGAATTTCTTGAAAAAAACCTTGATATTTTCCCGGAAATCAAATATAGTATAAGGTGAGTTGAATTTGGAAATGACAAAATCAGATAGATAAAAGATAGAAGAAGGTTTAAAGGAGGATATAGTCTTGTTAGAGATTAAAATAAATGAGGCAGATAATGCTGCAAGAATTATTGTTATTGGCGTAGGTGGGGCAGGAAACAACGCGGTAAACCGTATGATCGATGAGAACATTGCAGGGGTGGAGTTTATTGGTTTAAATACGGACAAGCAGGCCTTGCAGTTTTGTAAGGCTCCTACCGTGCTTCAGATTGGCGAGAAGCTGACCAAAGGGCTTGGGGCAGGGGCCAGGCCGGAGATCGGCGAGAAGGCGGCAGAGGAGAGCTCTGAAGAGCTTTCTCAGGCTATGAAGGGGGCGGATATGGTGTTCGTAACCTGTGGCATGGGCGGAGGCACCGGCACAGGAGCTGCTCCTATTGTAGCAAGAATCGCCAAGGATATGGGAATCCTTACGGTAGGCGTAGTAACCAAGCCTTTCCGTTTTGAGGCAAAGACCCGTATGACCAACGCTTTAGCAGGAATTGAACGTTTAAAAGAAAATGTAGATACTTTGATTGTAATTCCCAATGACAAGCTTTTGGAGATTGTAGACCGCAGGACCACTATGCCCGATGCGTTAAGGAAAGCCGACGAGGTGCTTCAGCAGGCTGTCCAGGGAATAACGGATTTAATCAATGTTCCGGGATTAATTAATCTGGACTTTGCAGATGTGCAGACGGTTATGATCGACAAGGGCATTGCCCATATCGGTATCGGCAAGGCAAAGGGCGACGACAAGGCTCTGGAGGCAGTAAAGCAGGCAGTTGCAAGCCCGCTGCTTGAGACTACCATTGAGGGCGCCAGCCATGTAATCATTAATATTTCCGGCGATATCAGCCTGATTGAGGCCAATGAAGCGGCTACTTATGTTCAGGAACTGGCCGGTGATGACGCCAACATTATTTTCGGCGCTATGTATGATGAGAGCGCTCAGGATGAGGCGAATATTACCGTTATTGCCACCGGATTAGATGCCCATGGGGCCAATACACCGGTTGCAAAGGCGATGACTGGCTTTAATACCGGAAACTTTAAACCAAAAGCTCCGGCTTCCGGCACAAACCAGACCGCGGCTCAGAGGCCGGTCCAGAGGACGAATCCTGAGGCAGCGGCAACTGCTCCGTCCTTTACCTCCCAGCCGGGGGCTGCGCCCTATCGTCCGGCAAACCGGGAAGTTCAGATCAATATCCCGGATTTCTTAAAAAATAAAAGGTAACAGTTTAGACGGCGGGGGATTTGATGTAGATTTTGATGTCAAGCTTGCTTGTAAGTCAAAATCTACGTCAAATTCCACATCGGATGGACATCCCAGCTTCTTGACCGGCGAAGCCGGACAAGAAGATACCTGTCTAAACTACCAGAATAAAGGATAAAAGGTAACAGTCCTATACAAGGGCTGCCGTAAGTGAGATTTTTTGTCTCCCTTTACGGCAGCTTTTTTTGTGCTGCAAAGAATTCCTGTCAGGGAGTGGAGACAGGCTCGAACCGCCCCGTTTTTTGGCGATGAAAAATAGGAATAGGACTCCCGGATTTGACAAATTTTGCTAAGTCCCAGGGCTATAATAAGTAGGTCAGGCAGGAGGGAGGGATGCCTATGACAGTAAAATTTTATGTGGATCAGTGGCTTTTTATTAATTTTGTCATGGATTATTTTCTTCTGGCTTTGGTAAAAGGACTGCTGGGACTACAGGCAAAGAGAGGGCGCTTAAGCCTGGGAGCCTTATCAGGAACAGCAGTGTCCGGAGCCGGGATAGTTGCAGTTATGAGCTTTAGCCGGACAGGGCAGGGGAACAGTCCTTTAAATTTTATGGTTTTTCTGGTAGTCCTGCGGGCAGTGTGTGCTCTGGGAGGAAGCTTTGTCATGGCCCGGGTCGCCTATGGACCGCTTAAAAGGCCAGGTCTTTTTAAGACGGCGGGAGCGCTGTTTCTTGCGGCGGTGCTGATGGGGGGCCTGATATACGGCCTGATATCCATGATTTTTTTAGAGAAAGCATTTACGGTAGCTCTTACTGCAGGGAGCCTGCTATGCCTGGGAGGGGGAGCTTATTTTCTTGCAAGGGGAACGGTGAGATTCCTTACAGAAAACCGGGAAAAGCGTCAGAAGCTCAGAAAGGTCCGGCTGTCCTACAGAGGAAAGGAATGTGGGCTCACAGCGCTCTGGGATACCGGAAACCAGCTTTTTGACCCAATATCCGGCCAGCCTGTCCATATCCTGGATAGTCAGGTATGCAGGACAATTGTAGAAACTGTTCAGGCAGTGCGTTATATTCCTTACCAGACCATAGGAGTATCAGAGGGAATATTGCCTGCGATTTTTTTTGATGCCATAGAGATCGAGACAGAGGAAGAGGCCATTCTCTTAAAAAAGCCCCTGGTGGCCTTGTCTTCCCGTCCAGTATCGCCAAAAGGAGAATATCAATTACTGCTTCATGGAAGCGCTCTTAAGGGAGAGTAGCGCAAATAGAGAATAGGAGGATTTATCATGATTATCAAGGTTTCCATACCCAGCCGTTTCCAGTTTAAGACTTCCTCAGGATTTAAGACCTTGCTCATGCAGAGGCAGGGAGAGGTTCATTACATAGGAGGGGCAGATATTTTGCCGCCGCCTCTGGATTCGGTTAAGGAGGCGGAACTGATTGCAAAGCTGGGAAACTCCGGGGATAAGGAGGCGCGCTCCAGGCTTATTGAGCATAATCTTCGCCTGGTAGTCTACATAGCTAAAAAATTTGACAACACCGGAGTCGGAGTGGAGGACTTGATTTCCATCGGGACTATCGGGCTTATCAAGGCCATAAATACGTTTAATCCGGAGAAAAATATCAAACTTGCTACGTATGCCTCCAGGTGTATTGAAAACGAGATTTTGATGTATCTGCGCCGCAGCAGCAAGACGAAAATGGAAGTTTCTATTGATGAACCTCTCAATGTGGACTGGGACGGAAACGAACTGCTGCTTTCAGACATTTTAGGAACAGATGAGGATGTGATCTATAAAGATATAGAGGATGAGATAGAGAAGAACCTTCTGAATGCTGCCATCAGCAGACTGGAACCCAGGGAACGCAAGATTGTGGAGCTGCGCTTTGGATTAACCAGCGAGGATGGCAGCGAGATGACTCAGAAAGAGGTGGCGGATCTTTTGGGGATCTCTCAGTCCTATATCTCAAGACTTGAGAAAAAAATTATGAAACGCCTCAAAAAGGAAATCATAAAATTCGAGTAAGATAAGGATTTCAGTGCAGAAAATCCGCCGTGACGGGTTTTCTGTATGCCTCAGTATGCAGAAAATCAGCCAGTGACGGGTTTTCTGTACTCCGAAGGAGTTACCCCGTAATACCGTTTAAAAAGCCGGCTGAAATACAATTGATCTTCAAAGCCTACGGAGATGGCCACCTCCTTGATGTAGCTGTCTTTATCGCTGAGAAGCTCCCCTGCCTTTGACATACGCAGATTATTAATGTATGTATTCATACTCAGCCCGGTTTCCTCCTTAAAGATGCGGCAGAGGTAGCTGGAACTTAGGCCCACGTGGTCAGACACAGAGGTCAGACTGATTTTCCGGCTGTAATTTGTTTGAATATAATCCACCGCCTGGGCAATTTCCGGGCTGAGAACGGTTCGGGATGTGTTGTAGGCCCCGGGGGAAAAGATAATAGGCAGTGCGTCAGTAATATACCGGATAAGCTCTTTAAGGCTAATGGCCTTTCTCATGGCGTCAGCTAAATCTGACAACTGGTCATGGGCTGGGAGGGTGGTGCCAGGAAGGTGGTATTCCAAATTATCCAGAAAGCGGATACAATACTGGATAGCCTTGGAAGGGGGGACATATTCTCTGCGGCAGCTGTCCAGGAATTCCGTGATTTTTTCCAAAGCAAAGGAGGCCCTGTCCCCGCCGGGGTAATTCTGGATGGTAGAGGAAAGCTCTTTATAAGGGATACCAGGGGGGGCGCTTTGGGGAATATCAGAAGCATTGACGGTTCCCAGCGGGCCATAAAAATTAAGTTCCAAAAGATCCTGAAAGCGGTAGTAGACCCTGCGGGCTTCCTCCAGATCCGGTATCTGACTCTGGTACAGAATGTCCGGAGTCAGGGACATATAATACTGAAAAAGCTGAGAAATCCTGGTCGATAATCCGGCAATGGTATTGCGGTGGAGAGAGGGCTCGCTGTCCGGCACGATCAGAAGGATATTGCTGGGGCCAAAGAAAACAATCTGGTGGCAGCTCAGATGCTCCAGGGCATTTTTTAAAGTGCTGCGGATTAAGGCGGCTGACGGGAGCGGATCCAGATTCTGCACATACCGGTCAAAAGAAATCTGACAGATAGATAGAGGCGCCATGTCATCCGGACAGATTCCGGCGGATTCTGCCAGCTCTTCCAGGGGATAGGATTTATGCATAAAAAAATCCCTCCAGACAGCATGGCGCTCATGGGCCAGAGCAATATCTTTAGTCCCCTGGAGCTCCAGCCTGTTGGCAGACTTCTGATCCAGCTTAGCCCGGATCTTTTCAAGCTGGGCGGTAAGCTCTTCAGAGCTGATGCTTACCTTCAGGATGTAGTCAAAGGCTCCCAGCACCAGAGCAGTGCGGACGGAATTAAAATCTTCATAATTGCTGATCACTAGAAATTCCCAGTCCATACCCATATCCTTGGCCGCCTGAATCAGTCCGATTCCGTCCAGGACAGGCATTTTCAAATCACAGATAATCAAATCCGGATGAAACTGTTCCGCCTTCTTTAAGGCTTCTTCTCCATTGGATGCAGTGGAGCAGATATGAAAGCCCAATTCTTCCCAGTTGAGCATAGAGCGGAGGGCAATTTTAACAATAGGTTCATCGTCTACAATCAGTACCTGATACATAAATACCTCCTAATGAGCTTGAATATGACAGATATCCTGGGGGGAAGAAATAGCCGGAAGCAAAATCCGGCAACAGGTGCCCTTGCCTGGAAGGCTGTCTACGTGAAGGCCGTACCCTTCAGAAAAATACAGATGGATCCGGTCGTTTACGTTGCGGTTTCCGATGCCGCCAAGGCCTTTGGAAGCGGCATCCTGGCTTGCCGGGTCAAATCCTTTCCCTTCGTCCCGCACCTCCAGAAGAATATCCCTGCCCCGGAAACAGCCGCTTATGTAGATTTCCATAATAGTTCCGTCATTGTAGGTTCCGTGGAGAACGGAATTTTCAGCCAGAGGCTGGAGGAGCAGCTTGGGGAGGAGAAAAGAGGATATCTCATCCGGCACGTTGTAATTAACGTGGAAGCTTCCCGCATAACGGATGGCCTGAATGGAAAAGTAGTGCTTCAGATTACAGATTTCCTCCTGAATGGTAATAAATTCCTGCTCATTGATCAAAGTATTTTTCAGAAGCTGGCTTAAAGAGCAGATTCCCTCTGCAACCACTTTGTCCTGATTCATCTGTGCTACCAGGCGAAGAGTATTTAAAGTGTTAAAAAGAAAATGGGGATTGATCTGGTACTGAAGCATTTTAAGCTCCAGCTCCCGCTTTTTCGTCTCACTTTCCTGACGCTGCTCTAAAAGGAGCTGAATTTCTGTCACCATCCCATCAATATTGTCGGACAAAAAGGCCAGCTCATCATTGGAGGGATCCTGGATCCGCACATCCAGATTTCCATCTGAGATAGCCTGGCAAGTCTCCACCATATGGCGGATAGGGTGAGAGATGCTTAAATAAGTACAAGTGGTCATAGCCATAGGGACGCACATCAGCAGAATGGACATAAGTAACAGCCGCCCGGCGGGAGCATTGTTCCCGTACAGAAAAAAGGAATACAGATA
>ERZ808044.1350-NODE-1350-length-14001-cov-4.137101_pt1 | contig 14001 bp, 12 predicted proteins | sample MGYA00380195_ERZ808044 | MGnify/ENA primary metagenome ERZ808044 (study PRJEB31490, sample SAMN06133423) | mouse gut metagenome | isolation source: Z7_2 | host: mice | place: China: Chengdu | collected 2015-05 ...
ATGGCGCTCATAGAGCGCGCCAAAAAGTACGTATGGTCTCATTTTATAGGACCATACGTTCTTTTTGATATTCATATTGGTATGCAGCCCAAACCCGGTTAGTACCCGGTTTTATATGCTTTGAATTAAAAGCTTATTCGGCAGTTTTGCTGATGCGGATTTGACAGACCTTATCGCCTTTCGCAATTGTCGCGCCCAGTTCAAAACGGAACTTGGGAAAGGTACTGATAATGCCGCGGTCGCCGTCCATAGCGATATCGCACAGTGTAGCGATCTCATCCTCCGGGACGCCCAACTTTTTCCAGGCATTGACAAGAGGGCAATAGTGGAAATCGATATCCAGGTTTTTATCATCCGCCCTTAAAACTTCCATTTCAAAAATATCGACGACATTTTGATTTGCAAATTCAGGGGCAAAAACCATCAGATCATCTGTTTTGGTGTACTTGTGATCGCCGTGAAAACGACCGCAGGCCAGAATTGCCTCGCGGGCGAAATCATAATCCAAGCCCTTTTTGCGCGCCTCATTGATCAAGGTATAAAACCACGTGGCGCGGTGTTCAAATGCTGCGCGCATATCCTCGCAGTGCTGTCCTCTGTTTTCACATTTGTTTTCAATCATGACAATATCTCCTTTATAAATTATAGTCTTTGATTTTCCTGTACAGCGAAGCCCGGCTGATACCCAGTGATTTCGCAATATCGTCCTTATTGCGGCTCGATTTGAGTTGAGCGGTGATCATCTCCCGCTCGATCTCCTTCATAGACTTAACCTTCTCTGGCTGAATCAAATTCAGCTTGGCAAGGTCGTCCATTTTGATTAAGCCGCCGCAATGCGACGCGATCTGATCAATTACGTACTCCGCCTCCTGTACATTGCCCGGCCATGGATAATGCATTAGAGCGCGATATACCTCTGGGCTGAACGACATTTTTTCTCCGCCGGCCTGTGCGCAATAAAAATCCCTGCCCGAACGGATCAATGTTTTTAGCAGGTCAGGCTCCTCGCGCAGCGCAGGCAGGTGAATGACATTTTCTGATATGCGGTAATACAGATTTTCGTCAAAAAGCCCATTGCGCGCCATTTCCCTCAGATCAGCGTGTGTCGAAAAAATCAACCGCACATTCAACTTGAGTACAATGCCGTTTTCACCGGTGCGCAGAGAGCATGTCCGAATAAAATCAGCCAGCTTTCCCTGTATGTAAAGAGGGGCCTGATCGATATTATGAAGCAGCAAAGTGCTGTTGTTGGCCAGATATAATCGACCCAACACCCCAAATATCATTTCGTACAGCAAATCCCGGTATAAGCGGCTGCAATTGATTGTCAGCAGGGGATATTCCTTGCGGTTGGAAAACTGGTGAATACATTTTGCAAGGATATAGCCGCCTGTTCCATGCTCTCCTGTCAGTAAAATCGGTTTATCAGAGATAGAAAGCCGCTTGGCTTGCTCCTCCACCCGCTGCGGAAACAGACGGCGATTTCCCCATTGAAAGGTCATGCTCCCATTACAATGAACAAGCTCATTGTAATCGCTGCTCATATAGCTTGCGGATTTGAAAATAAGCAGGATGCCTCTGCGCACGCCGTCAATATTAATATTCCGGCAGGAAAGCAGGCCGTAAAAGGCGCCGCCTTCCAAATCCGTTTGAATCAGACGGTTATTGATCTCCTGCGGCGTATCCAACAATTCCAGAACCAGCTTGTGCGGCACCAGCTCCCGAATCGGGCTTCCCGTCAAATCGGGCCTTGAAGGAAAAAATTTTTGAAAGTTGCGGTTGCAATAGGTGACATAACCCAGCTCGTCCACCAAAGCGATGGCGTTTTCAATGGTGTCCATCAATATCTCGCGTTCCCGGTGAATGATTCTCAAGGCGTCATACTCGTCGTGATCGCGAATTTTACTGGACAGCAAATCGGCCATATTTTCAAGAAAAGCAACCGAGTTATGAATATCATCAAAGATGTGCTCCACACGATGTCTTGGAAGAACAAGCGCAATCGCTCCAACCGTCCGGTTCTGATAACGGATCGGCACGCCGATAAACCCCACCATTTCACATTCATCGTAATCAGCACATTGCCGGCAACCGTCATAATTACGGCGGTCGCGTACTGTTACCGTTTCTCCGGTGGCGATCACCCTGCCCACCACAGACGAGGGTTGGATCACTGTGAATTTATCGAAATAACGAAAAGTATTGCTGACATTCTTCAATCCGCTGTCCACGATCAAGACATCCACATCCAGAGTACGGGCGATCACTTCGCCAAACTTGTCGGTATCTTCCTTGATCTCTGCCAGCTTCCTGGTCATTCCAAGCTCCTTTCCGACGCAGGACATATCCTGTGTGGCTTACAATTTGCCTTCCACATAGTCCATCAGAGTTTCGATTTGATAGGACATTGTAACCGCACCCGGATCAAGGTTTCCCACGCCCTTATTTGCCTGATAATAGGCGCGGCCCCGTACAGCTTCCATTTGCCTGGTACTTTCCGCTCCCAGCAGGGCAGCCTGTTTAACTCTGGCAAGCGTCTGTTTTTCATCGGCGCCGTCGGCGATACATTTACGATAACATGCGGCAGCCGGCGCCAGAGCATCCAGCATGGTTTTCATACCGGGTTTTGCCTTTCCTCGCTTCATAATGCCATTCATCATCGCTTCGAGAATACCGCAAAGCTCCTCATTCTGGATCGTTTCCTTGCCGTTGAGCTGCTTTGCCGCCTCCATATAGGCGGAACCATACAAAACGCCGCCTGAACCGCCGATCACGGACATCATGATCATGCTGATCTTTTTAAAGGCGTCAAATAGGCTCATTGTTTCCAGTTCGCCGGATGCTTCGACCAGCTTTTCAAACCCCATATTGATATTGGTCCAGTGATCGCCGTCTCCGGTGGCGGAATCAAGCTCCGTGATATAATCGCCGTTGGCATGAATTTTCTCATATGCTTTTTTGATATATTCCACATAATCCTTTGTCGTTAGCTGAAAGCCCATAAGGCTGTCCCTCCCTTCATTACGGCAGCGTAAGTGCAGTTGTGCTGCAAGGTGCATCCAGCAGCTCCTTCAATTCTTCATCCAGTTTCATCAGCGTCAGCGAGCAGCCTGCCATCTCGATGGCAGTCATATAGTTGCCTACAAAGGTTTTATAGATTTTGATTCCCTTTTGCGCCAGAATATCCTGGACGTCATTGTTGAGGATGTACAGCTCCATCAGCGGCGTACCGCCCAGCCCGTTGACCATCAGCGCCACTTCGCTGCCTGTGAAATCATAATCATCCAGAATTTTATCCAATAGAATCTGCGCCGTCTCCCTGGCGGACAATACCTTGGTGCGCTCCACGCCCGGTTCGCCATGAATCCCCATGCCGATTTCAATTTCATCGTCCGCCAGTTCAAACCCCGGCTTTCCAACCGCCGGCAGGGTACAGGGCGTCATCGCCATCCCCATGCTGCGAATGTTGGCAATCGCCTTTTTCGCGGCTGCCTTGACCTCATCGAGGCTCGCCCCAGTCTCCGCTTTGGCTCCGGCGATCTTATGGACAAAGACTGTACCCGCAATGCCGCGGCGGCCGGTCGAGTACGTGCTGTCCGGGACGGCAACATCGTCGCGCACTACAACGCTTTCAACGCGTATGCCGTCCATTTCGGCCATTTCCCTGGCCATGTCAAAATTCATGATATCTCCCGAATAATTTTTGATCACCAGCAAAACGCCGGCGCCGCTGTCGGCCTCCTGGATACCCTTGATAATACGGTCGGGACTTGGGGAGGAAAACATGTTGCCGGCGACAGCAGCATCGAGCATTCCCTTGCCGACGTAGCCCGCGTGGGCCGGCTCATGGCCGGAACCTCCGCCTGAAACCACCCCTACCTTGTTTGGCGTCTTGCTTTTACACGAGATCACTTCAAGCTGTTCGGTGTAACATAACTGGGGATTTGCCCTGGCCAACCCCTTAAGGCATTCGCTAACGACATCGCTTGCGTTGTTGATAATTTTTTTCAATGGATACCCCTCCTCATTTGTTGCCGAGATAGGCTTTCTTCACGCGCGGACCGTTTGCCAGCTCTCCGGCGTCGCCATGCATGGCGATGGCGCCTGTTTCCATCACATAGGCGCGATGGGAAATCGACATGGCCATATTGGCGTTTTGTTCGATCAGCAGGATGGTGGTGCCCTGCTTGTTAATCGATTCGATCAGATCAAAAATCTGCAATACAATATTGGGAGCCAGACCGAGCGACGGCTCATCAAGCATCAGCAGGCGCGGCTCGCACATCAGCGCGCGCCCGATGGCAAGCATTTGCTGTTCGCCGCCCGAAAGGGTTCCTGCCTGCTGCTTTATGCGTTCCTTGAGGCGCGGGAACAAATCGTACACGCGGGTAAAAGAATCCTCAATCGCTTTATCCTTCTTGATATAAGCGCCCAGACGCAGATTTTGTTCCACTGTCAATGCCGGAAAAACCTCCCGCCCCTCGGGAGAAAGGCTGATCCCCAGCTTCACCATTTGAAATGCAGGCCGGTTGGTGATGTTTCTCCCTTCAAATTCAACGCTTCCGGACGAGGAACGCACCAGGCCGGCGATTACGCTGAGGGCGGTGCTTTTGCCCGCTCCGTTTGAACCGATCAACGAGACGATTTCATTTTGATGGACTTCGAGGTCGATGCCTTTCAAGGCGTGAATACTGCCGTAGAACGCATGCAGCCCGCTGACCTTCAGCATTTTTTCACTCCTCCCAGATAAGCTTCGATCACTCTTTCATTGTTTGCGATCTCATCAGGCAGGCCATGCGCAATCGGCTTGCCGTGATCTATCACATAAATACGGTCGGAAACATTCATCACCACGCTCATATCATGCTCGATCAGCACGATGGTATAGCCTTTGCGGGTGAGGGAACGGATAAACTCCATCAGCTCCAGCGATTCCTGTGGGTTCATACCTGCGGCTGGTTCATCCAACAGGATTATTTTCGCGTCAGTAGCGATGGCGCGGGCAATTTCCACCTTGCGCTGGTCGCCATAAGGCAGGCTGGATGCGTAATCGTTCACATAATGACCAAGACCGATGGAATCCAAAATATCCAGCGCCTTGAGCGTCTGCTTCGCCTCCTCCCGCCGAAAGCGTCCAGTGCGGAAAAAGGAATCGAAAAAGCTGTACCGCATGCGGATATGGGTGCCTACCAATACGTTTTCCACCACGCGCATACTCCCAAACAAGCGGATATTCTGGAATGTCCGTGAAATACCCGCAGCTACAATCTCCTGCGGAGCCAGGTTATGAATGGGACGGTCTTCAAAAATAATTTCGCCGCCGTCGATCTGGTACACGCCTGTGAGCATATTGAACACAGTGGTTTTGCCTGCTCCATTCGGGCCGATCAAGCTGATAACCTCGCCCTGATTGACTTCAAAGCTGACATGATCCACTGCAACCAAGCCGCCGAATCGCTTTGTGACATTATTTACGGATAATAAAGCCATTGTAATGGTTTTGGCCCATCCTGATTAACCAAGGCCGGGCCGCGCTCCTTTCTCTGCAAAATCCGGCCGCCGCGTTAAGCTTCGGCCGCCCTTTGGGCTTTGCGCTCCTCTAAAGCGATGCGGGTCAGCTTTGGCAGCTTATAGGGCATCTGCGATTTCCAGCCGAGCAGACCCTGCGGACGAAACCGCATCATCACCACAAGGACCAGGCCGTATACAACAAAACGCCAGTCCATCAAAAAGCGCGCTACCTCAGGGAATGCAATCAGAATTGCCGCCCCCAGATACATGCCGCGCATGGTACCCATGCCTCCCAGAATGACTATGCTGATAATCAGCGTGGAAACGTCAAAGACAAAGGTATTTGGATCGATAAAGCTGATAACCGGCGCGTAGAATGCGCCCGCAAGCCCGGCGATTCCGGCTGAAAAGGCAAAGGATAAAATTTTGAAGCGGGAGGTGCGAATCCCCATCATGGTGGCGGCAAGCTCATCATCCTTAATCGCGATAAAAGCGCGGCCGGTTTTTGAGCGGATGAGTACCACGCATACCACCGATACCAGCAAAACAAGAAGCAGCATTAAATAGTACAGGCCACTGTTGGCCAGTGTCAGATCCATACCGAACAGATTCGGCTTGGGAATATTTTTCAGACCCATTGGGCCGTTGGTGACATTTGTCCAATTGAGGAGCACCATTTTAACAATCTCTCCGAAGCCAAGCGTTACGATGGTGAGATAACTGCCTGAAAGGCGCATGGTCGGAAGCCCCAGAAGAAAGCCGCACAGCGCCGTGATAAGCGCGCCCGCAATAAACGAAATGATAAAGCTGCATCCCAGGTTGATGGACATTAGAGAGGAAACATATGCGCCGATTGCAAAAAATCCCGCGTGGCCGAGCGAAACCTGCCCCGTATAGCCGGTAAGCAGATTCAATCCCAGCGCCAGCATCGAATAAATACCAATCATAATAAAAATACGGATCAGGTATTGGCTCAAACCCAATAGGGGCAAGCCGAGCAAAACAGCCGCCGCCGCGGCCCAAATTGGCAGCTTGTATTTTTCACAGAAGGATTCCATTGAAAATATGAATCCCCCGCGTTTGCCCAGGCGGTTTTCTGAAGGTTTTAAAACTTTGCCCATGATTTCACACCTTTGTAATAGCTTTCTTGCCAAACAGGCCGGTTGGGCGGACAATCAATACAATGATCAAAATGATAAACGCTATGGAATCGCGGTAGGTGGAACCGAGGAACGTCGCGCCCAGGCTTTCGGACACGCCCACCACCAAGCCGCCGATCACAGCGCCGGGCAGGGAACCGATGCCGCCGAGGATTGCCGCAGCAAACGCCTTCAGTCCGGCCATAAATCCCATAGTGGGGTAAACGATCTGATAATAGCCGCTGATAAGCGAACCGGCGATTGCGGCGGAAGCGCCGGTCAGAAAAAACGTCACTGAAATCACAAAGTTGACATTAATGCCCATCAGGCTGGCTGCTTTTGTATTTTGTTCGGTGGCGCGCATAGCCAGGCCAATTTTTGTTTTTTCAATGATGGCTGTCAATACCAGCAGCAGAATCAGGGAAACAACGCACATCATTAGCTGTGTGGAATGGATTTGGATCGAACCAATGCTGATCATTCCAAAATCAAAAAGGGCCGGAAAAGAACGCCGCTGGCTCCCATAAATAATCGTCAGCAGGTTTTGGATAATCTGCGAGATGCCGATGGTGGTAATCAGCGATGCAATCGGCATCGAATTTTTTTTTCGCAGCGGGGCCAGGGCCGCTTTATCCACCAGGATATCCAGGATGCCTGTGAGGATAATCGCAAGCGCGATGGCAAAAAACAAACCGAATTGAAAACCGACGAAGGACACCGCCATATGTGCGCCGAATGCATAGATGGAACCATGTGAAAAATTGGTCAGCCTTAAAATGCCAAAGACAAGAGAATAGCCCACTGCAATCAGAGCATACGCCATTCCAAGCGCCAGACCGTTAAAAAGTTGCTGTATAACCACAGTCGTCACTGTTGAGATCCGCGGGAAGCTCAACATACTCCTTCCTGTTTACTTGCTCCCGAGAGTATGCCTGAACCCCTTTGGCACAGGCTTCATGGGCAGGTGAACATACTCCGCGGGGATCGGGAGAACTCCCATTTCGGGACATATGCCAACAACACGCGCCGGTTCTTTGGACGAATCGTTTGGCTTTGCCCAAATCCAGATGCGTTCCGGCGATGCAAACGCTCCTTTGCGTTTGTGAAGGAGAGGCCCCAGGGCGGTATCCCTCTGGGGCGCTCCGTCTCCTTTGCCGGGCTTTTATGTCAGCTCGACAAATTTGCCGTCTTGAATTTCGACTTTTACAAACGCCTTGTGAACATCGCCGATTTCATCAAACTGCGTGTCGCCTGTTACGCCGGGATAATTCAGCTTGTAAAGCTCGTCCTTCACAGCGGCGCTGTCTGTGGTGCCGGCGGCTTTGATCGCTTCTAGCAGCATACCTGTGGAATCATATGCCTGGGAGGTCAGCGCGCTTGGCTCTGAACCAAACTGTGCGGTATAGGCTTCGACATACTCTTTGATGGCCGGATCTTCGGAACCGGAAAAGAAGATAACGGGGAACCGCACGCCGTTGACCGCCTCGCCGCCAAGCTCAATCAGCTGCTGGCTGTAAGCGTTGGAGAAGGCGACGATGCTGATATCGGGGTTTATCTGCTTATACTGCTTGGCTACCGGACCCACCAGGCTGTACATGCCGCAGCAAATTACGACATCAGCGCCGGCCGCGTCGAGCTTGGTGATTGCAGGGCTGTAATCGTCGGAACCCTCCATCACATCCTCGCGGGCGACAATCGTCGCGCCGCTTTCGCCGTATTCTCCGGCAATCAGCTCCTCCACGACGGAAGCCGTATTCTGGCCCCAATCGGTCTGGATTGCGATAATGCCGATCTTCTTTTTGCCCAGGTCGTTGATCGCAATGTCCAGGCTGGCGGACGCCTCAACGTCTATAATGGTGTTGTTGCGGAATATGTAATCACCGATGCTGGAATAATCAGGATGCGAGGACGACGGGGAAATTTCGATGATTTGATTCTCCTGGTAAACCGGCGCGGCAACCATGCACACACCGGATGCAAAATGCCCGATTACGCCAGCGATATCTCCATCGCTCACAATCTTTTGCGCAATCGATGCGGCTTCTTCAGAGGAATTTTTGTCATCATACTGTACAATCTCGATCTGACGGCCCAGGACACCGCCCTCTGCGTTCCATTTTTCCGCCATCAGGGTGGCGGCATTGTAAAAACCAATGCCATATTCCGCGTTATCGCCGGTCATGGGGGCTGCAACCGCAATCCGGACCGGAGCATCAGCGCCGGCCTCTGCCGCATTATCCGCAGCGGAAACCGATCCTCCCGAACCCTGAGAGGAGGCGGGGGCAGCCTGATTGCCGCAGCCGGATCCGGCGGCCAACATCATGGACATTGCTAACGCGATACTGAGAAATCTTTTCATCTTTCTATTTGGTCATCTGTATCAATGCGGCGCATCACGCATTTTTTAATGACCATCCTCCCTTTGTCAATCATTTTTTGTTGTTTTGTATAGATCGTTCCCAAACAGATTCCCTGCCCTTTATGCGCCCACCATGATGCGCAGAATTTCCTCGTCGGTGGTCTGCATACCGTCTTTGGCCATACGGGTTATGCTGGCAATCGTCTCCTCAATCGTCGGCTTGATTAAGCCCTCCTCGGGCCGAAAACCGCGCTGCTTCATCGCCATGGCGCAGCCAAGGATCGCCGCGTCCAGGCTGGACGCGATTTTTGCAGCGCACGACGGCTTTGCTCCGTCGCATACGATTCCGGATACATTTCCCAGCGTGTTGACAATCGTCTGAGAAATAACCGCTTCATCACCACCCTTCAGATAAGCAATGGCGGCTCCCGCTCCAGCCGCGGCGCTGACTGCTCCGCAGAAAGCGGAAAGGCGTCCCATGCGGGATTTGATATGGATAGCAGTCAGATTGCTGATGCACAAGGCCCGGTAAAGCTTTTCCTGGCCCACCCGCAGCTCTCCCGCATATTCAATCACCGGCAATGAAACGGTCATTCCCTGATTGCCGCTGCCGGAATTGATTACAACCGGCAGCTCGCAGCCGCTCATGCGGGCGTCCGAGCCAGCAGCCGCCGCGGCCCGCGCGCGTACCTCGATATCGCTGCCATACGCGTCGATCAATGTTTTGCCCACACAGGCGCCATAGGAGTTTTTCAGCCCCTCCTGAGAAATACTGGTATTATTCTGAATCTGACGGTCGAGAATTTCTTTTACATCGTCAATTTTAACCGTCCGGGCAAAATCGCAGATGTCGGAAATATTGAGGCAGTCATAATCAGTCTGTTGGCTGTCCTCCTCCTCGCTGTGCGGAATATCTGTCAGTACCTTGCCGTCTTTTTCCACATGAACAATATTGGTATGGCTATGGATAATTTCGACCATCGCGCTGTGTTCTCCTGCAAACAGCCGCGCAATAATATGCAGCTTGGCAGGGCTGTCCAGCCATTTCGTCTCACAAACGCCCCTTGAAAGCCATTCCTTCGCAACCGCAAGATGCCTTTCGGAGACGCCGGAGAGCACCTCCAGGCCCTTGGATGGATCTCCGCCTACAATACCAATGATTGCCGCGGCTTCCATACCGCGCAGATTTTTGGTGGCAGGCACAACCACGCCTTTCACATTTTTGATAATGTTGCCGCTGCATTCCACAACGATACGGTCGGGAAGCATACCGAGCACGTCGCGCGCCTTGGCCGCCGCAAAAGCGATTGCTATCGGTTCGGTGCATCCCAGCGCCGGAACCAGTTCCTCTTGAAGAATCTTCAGATAATTTTGGTAAGCTTCTCGTGTCACTTTATTTTACCTCCGCCTTTTGAAATGTATCATTTTGATACTATCTTGTTTTTGGTAGCTGTATTATAATTACCACAGGAAATATTTCAAGTGTTTCTGTCGATTTAAAATATATTTAAAGGATATTTCTCTATTATAAACATGTGATTTTTATAGAAAGTAGCAAAAATGAATAATAAAATTTGTCTTATTTTGATATTATTGAACTTTTGAATCAATCAGAATAAGAACAGAATCCACTCTTTTTATCTCATAATGAGACAAAATATTTTGTTCAGCTTTGGGGTGCGGCAGATCATGATTTTATGAGAATACTCTCCGGGGTCTGACCGGATGACCTGCACAACAAAAAAAGGACGCAGCCCCAAGGCTGCGCCCTTTCTCAAAACAATTATAACAATACAACCTAGAGGCTGTTTGAAAAAAATCAAAATCTCCGTGTTTTTCTGCAAACAGCGGCGAATGCTGTGTTAAAAAGACTTGGAATCCAAAAGGGTCCCTGCGTTTTTCCATTTTGCATTCTCAAGCTGTTTGCGAAGAATTCGGTATTCCTCTACTTTCAAACAAACCCAAATAAACCGCTGCAGCGCGGCTTGCTTTATTCTGGCTGTGTTGTGTTTTCGATTAAATTCGTCATGCTGCGCAGGCTGACCCCCAAGGTTGAGAGATTATGCAGCATTGCAGAAGTGGCCGGAGACAGGACGCCGGCCGCCCCAAGCCCAATCAAAGAGCCATTAAAACCAATCACAAAGCGGTAATTGGAGTGAATGCGTTTAATTAATCTCATCGCAATCTTGCGCAGGCTGACAAGCTCAAACAGGTTATCAGCCGAAATTGTGATATCGGCGATCTCACGGGCGATGGCGGCGCCGTCGCTGATGGCAATTCCCACATCTGCGGCAGACAGGGCAGGGGAATCGTTGATTCCATCACCCAGCATGATGACCTTGTGCCCATCGGCACGCGCGGATTCCACAAAATGGGCCTTATCCTCCGGCAGTACCTCGGAGCGGTATTCGTCCACACCAACCTGTGCGGCGATTGCTGCGGCGGTCCGCTCGCTGTCGCCGGTAAGCATCACGATTCTTTGCAGCCCAAGCCTGCGCAGAGCCTTAACGACAGCAGCAGCCTCCGGCCGCAGGGGATCCGATATGCAGATGACAGCGGCCAGTTTCCCGTTGATTGCCAGATACAGATGGGAAAACTCCTCCAAAAGCGCGTCAAAGCGATCCTGCTCGCCGTCGGGAATAACGCATTTTTCATCCTCAAACACAAAATGCGCACTGCCAACGATCACTTTTTCTCCGGCGACTGTGCTGGCGATGCCGTGCGCAACCAGATATTCCACCTGAGAATGCATTTCCTCATGAGACAAGCCGCGCTCCCGCGCAGCCTGTACAACGGCGTTGGCCATGGAATGCGGAAAGTGTTCTTCCAGACAGGCGGCAAGGCGGAGCATCTCACGTTCGCTGTGGCCGCCGAACGGTATCACCTGTGCAACCACCGGGCAGGCGCGCGTCAAAGTACCGGTTTTATCAAAAACAATGGTGTCAGCCTGGGCGACAAGCTCAAGATATTTACCGCCTTTGACAGTTGCGTGATATCCGCTTGCTTCACGCATGGCGGAAAGCACCGCCAAAGGCATAGCCAGCTTTAAGGCGCACGAAAAATCAACCATTAGAACCGAAAGAGCACGGGTCACATTGCGGGTCATAATGCCGGTCAGCACACTGCCGGCCAAGGTGTAGGGCACCAGCTTGTCAGCCAGATTGGCGGCCCGGTTTTCAGCGGCGGATTTTAGTTTTTCCGACTGTTCTATCATGGAAACAATTTTGTCATAGCGGCTGTCGCCATCCTGCTGCTTCACCAACAGGACACATTCGCCTTCCTCTACAACCGTACCGGCATAGACGGATGAACCAGGACGCTTGGGCACCGGAATGGATTCACCGGTGAGAGAGGCTTGATTGACCATGACTTCTCCCTGTTCAATCACACCATCCAGAGGAATCAGACCGCCCACATGCACGGCGATTCGGTCGTCCACCTGTACTTGCGGTAGCGGAACCAACACCTCGCCCGACTCGGTTTTCAGCCAGACACGGTCAATATTCAAAGACATACAGCGTGCCAGATCGTCTACGGATTTTTTATGCGTCCACTCCTCCAACAATTCCCCAAAATGCAGAAGAAACATGACGGAAGCGGCTGTATCAAAATCACGCCGAACCATGGAAATAGCGATGGACAAACCGTCCAGCAGCTCTACGTGCATCTGTCTTTTAAAAAGGCAACGAATCCCGCGCAGAAGATAAGGAATAGCCTTCCAAAACGTGTAGGCGACCCGCAGAGGAAATGGAAAGAACAGGGAACGGATCGCCTTAAAGGCGGCCGCGCCAACCAGTTTCTCCTCATAAATCCGATTGAGCGCCCGACCGCTGTGATGCGGCACAAGATCCGCGTGCCCCTGATAGGAGAAGCGACTGAGCCGTTCCAAAAGCTCCGCCCGGGACGACTGATAACGAATCACTGCACAGCAGGTTCGTTCATGTACCGCGGCTTGGGATACGCCTTTTAGTGTTTGCAGGTATGCCTCCAGCAAATCGGCCTGTTCAAGCGTCATTCGTTTTTGGATAAACCGAACCCGAATACGGCCGTTGCTTTCATGCATGATTTGAAATTTCATAGTTGACCTCCATAAACAAAAAGGAGAGCCGCTCCGCGGCCCTCCTTATCGCTGCCGTTACGCCTCGCCGGCTTCTTCGGACATATCTTCGACCACAGTTTCCTGCGCTGCACGCTGTTCATTGATATCTTTGGCAGAAGCCAGGATATCAGCGGCGTTTTCCTGAACACAGGTCACGGTTTGCATCACGGAATCCTTCATCCTCAGCGCAGCGGCCGCGGCATGTGTATAGACCTTTTTCGCATCCTTGCTGGCGAGCAGTTTGACTCCCGCAGAACCAAACAGGATTCCGCCGGCAAACAAAGCCAAATTTTTATAACAATTCATATAGATGCCTCCCTTTATTTGCGTTTATACCCGGTGATCATGACCATAATCATACAAATAACAGCGCCCCAGGCCCAAAAACGGTGTTGCTTCAAAGAATCTCCTCCTTACTGCGCCTATATTTTAGCGGATTTAAATATTATAGGGTATTTACATCTGTTTCATCTTCTTGATTCAGACAGAAATCGACGGGGTTGGACAATTTTTCTTCCGCTTTTCTCCGATACTGCGAGGGCGTAACCTGATAAAACCGCTTAAACAAAGCGCCAAACTGGCTGACGCTGCCATATCCCACGGAAATGGAAATGTCCAAAACGGACTGTCTGGTTGTGGACAGCAGCTCTGCGGCGCGCCGCATCCGGCATTCCTGTATGTATTTGCGGATCGGCTGTCCATATAGCTGACGAAAACTGGTTTTAAGCAGGGTGGATGAAACACACAGGATTTGGGTCAATTGATCGATCGTCAAGGCTTCGTCAAGATGTGTCAAAATATAGGTGTTTGCCTGCCTTGCGACATTCAGTTGATGGCTGTCCAGATAGGAGCAAGGAATTTTACGGGGCAGCGGTTGACTGCCGCTGCTCAGA
>ERZ808044.1355-NODE-1355-length-13985-cov-3.458441_pt1 | contig 13985 bp, 14 predicted proteins | sample MGYA00380195_ERZ808044 | MGnify/ENA primary metagenome ERZ808044 (study PRJEB31490, sample SAMN06133423) | mouse gut metagenome | isolation source: Z7_2 | host: mice | place: China: Chengdu | collected 2015-05 ...
CACCCACACCAACTATTTCCTGAAAATTTTCGCAGCACAGGATGGGCTTGCCGAAATGCTGTCATATATTTGCAAAAATCAAAATGGGATTTGTTCTTCTTTAAATCTTCCCAATTAAGCCAGGAAATCTCGTTATCCTGACAGTAAGCATTATTATTTCCAAATTGCGTGTTGAGAAACTCATCTCCAGCATAAAACATAGGTGTTCCACGGCTGCACATTAACACGGCAAAAGCATTCATAGCAAGACGCCTGCGCAAAGCAAGAACTTCCTCATTATCTGTTTCCCCTTCCACGCCACAGTTCCAGCTTCGATTGTCATTGCACCCGTCCGTATTATCCCAGCCGTTAGCTTCATTATGCTTTTCATTATAGGAGTATAAATCCCAAAGGGTAAATCCGTCATGACAGGTAAGAAAGTTTACTGATGCATTATTCCCTCTCCACGCTGGATTGTAAATGTCCTTAGAGCCAGTGATCCTCTGCGCCGCGGTCTCCCACATGCCAAAGTCCCCTTTCAGGAAGTCACGCAGATCATCCCGGTATTTGCCATTCCATTCCGCCCAACGGCTCCAGGAAGGAAAGCTTCCTACCTGATAAAGACCTCCTGCATCCCATGCTTCAGCAATCAGCTTCACATTCCCCAAAATTGGATCAAAAGCAAGACTCTGCAAAAGAGGCGGCTTACTCATAGGTGAGCCATCCTCGTTTCTTCCAAGAATAGCTGCCAGATCAAACCGGAATCCATCCACATGATAAGCAGTCGTCCAATACCTCAGGCACTCTAAAATCATCTGATGTACAATCGGATGATTACAGTTTAAAGTATTGCCACAGCCGCTGAAATTGTAATACTTTCCATCTGGCGTAAGCATATAATAAATATTATTATCAAAGCCTTTAAAGGAAAAACAGGGGCCGCATTCATTTCCTTCAGCCGTGTGATTGAATACCACATCCAATATACATTCAATCCCATTTTCATGAAGTTCGCTGATCAGTTCCTTCAGTTCCGTTCCCTCTTTATTGTATTCCGGCTTTGCAGTATAACTGGTGTTGGGTGCAAAAAAGGAAACCGTACTATATCCCCAATAATTCATCACCGGTTTTCCATTTATTTCACGATAATCCCGCATCTCATCAAACTCAAAAATCGGCATCAATTCCACTGCATTAATTCCCAGTTCTTTTAAGTAAGGAATCTTTTCCTTTAACCCCGCAAAGGTTCCCGGGTACCTGACACCGGAAGAAGAATGTTTTGTAAATCCTCTTACATGCATCTCATAAATAATCAAATCTTCCATAGGAATCAGCGGTTGACCAAAAGTTTTCCAATCAAAATCATCCTTCACAACTCTGGCTTTATAGCAATCCCCCTCCATCCGGGGAACGCCCCATATTCTCTGGCCTGTCACCGCCTTGGCATAAATATCCAGAAGAATATGCTCTTTGTTAAACAAAAGCCCCACTTTCGGGTCATATGGCCCATCCATCCGGTAAGCATATTCAAAATCATACACATTAAGTCCAAACACTATCATAGAATATACTTTTCCTATTTTGTAAGTTTCTGGAAACTGTAATATAGCATATGGCTCTGCTTCCTCCCGTCTAAACAAAAGCAGCTCACAGGAAGTTGCTCCATAAGAATACACCGTAAAGTTAACCCCGCACGGAATTGCAGTGGCGCCGTTCACCTCATACATTCCAGGGCGGACCTCAAATCCATTAATTACATCCATAGGTATCATATGAATTTTACTGATGGGTGCAGCAAGCAGTTCATTATCCTTCATCCTACATTTTCTCCCTATCGCTATTTTTACAAATATATTTTCTGTTAAACTAGCAATATTATAACATATTATGGGAAAGATTTTAGCATATTTTTGAAAAATCCGGTTGCAAAGAGCCCAGCCACACATACAACGATCACATATTTTATCATGGAACCAGCAGGACAAAATGCCTATAGAAGCAAGTATGATCAATAATCTGATATGCTCCCTTCTAGGTAGACAAGTGAAATAATAAAAACTTGTTACTTAGAAGGGAGCATATCAAATCAACAACAGCCCCATCAATTAGTTTACTTTTTCTTAGCGCTCCAAATTCCAATACAAAACCACATAATTCCCAGTGCACCCAGCCCCCATACAGGCCACCAATGCATTCCAGTTTGCGGCAGACGCCGCCCCTGCAGTTCTTCGGAAACATCAGAATTGCCAGAGACATTAAAATCATTGGCATTATCTAAGCTGACAGAGTACTCAGTACCACTGAAACCGCCGAAGCTATCATTCTCCTCTAAGTTTTTCTGCTTTTCGGGATTCTTCTCTTCTGGATTATCCTTCAAATCTGACTGATACCGGGCTGTAAAATGCAGATCTTGATACTTTATGCACATGGCAAGTATTTCTTCCTCCGTATACAGTCTGGCAGGCTCTCCCCCTTCTTCCCAGCGCCAGCCAATAAATTCATCATTTTCATTGGGCACAACCGTAGGAACCGTTATACTTCCTGCCAGCAGCGTGTTGGCTGGCAGACCGCCAAAACTAATAAATGGCTCATGATCTGGAAAGACTCCGGCACTTCCCGGATAAAAATATACCACATAGCTTTCGGGCGTCCAGACTGCCCGGAAAACAAGTCTTCCGCGGCTTCCCGGCTGTATGGTCACTGTCTGGGCAATCTCAGAATCACCGAAATCTGGTGTTTCGTCCTTTACTGTCCCGATTTCCTCTGTCCGTTCCAAATGCCAGCCCAAAAAGGTATACTCCTGTCCATTAAACAAATAGGAGTCTTCAGGGTTCTTCAAAGTCTTTGGCAAATCTGGATCCTAGCTGACATAACTTGTAGGATTCAGTTTTCTCAGTTCCCTTTCTGCTGCTTCTCCCATCATTCCCAAATTGGTATAATAAATTTCATACTCCCTGGGAAGGACATAAAAGATAGCCTCTGGTTTTTCTTGTACACCAGGATAAATAGTCTTGCCCAGACTGGCACCATTTTCCTGCGGATTTCCATCATCATCCACTACCCAATACCCCAGTTTCTCCAATTCGTCCACCTGTGCTTTTTCCGTATATACCAACAGGGATACGCTTTTGGTACTACGCGTATAATGCAGGATTTCCACGTTTGTTCCATATTCCACAAACTTTACCTGATACGAGTAATTAGAAGGCGCCTCATAGTAGAAAACAAGCCGATTCTCATTTGTCGTATCAAGGGTTACGGATTTATTCTGTTCCAGCGGCACATAATTTTGATAAGGACCATTCTTCGGAACTGCAGGCCGCTCCCAAACAACAGTCCCTACCCGGTAGATGCCGGTAACTGTCTTCGGTTCCGCAACAGTCTTTTTTGTCTCCTTTTCCAGGTAATAGACAGTATAGGAAATCTCTGCCCTGCCGGAAGGTGTCCATACCGCCTGTACCTTCAAGTCACTGGTAATCAGCACATCAAAATAAAACTCTGGGAAACTGCGTCTGCTCCCGATGCAGGAATCCATTCGATATCGTTACCGTTTGCCTGCCCTTTGTGTGTAATCTGCCACCCTTGTAAGATATATCCTTCCCGGATGGGGCGGGGAATCTGGCCATGTTTAACGAAAGATTGATTAGCAGGGAGCTTCTGGCTTTTAATCTGTTCCTCATCACTTCCAACGACAGAATCAGGAATTCTGCCGCCATTCCAGTCAAACTCCACTGTATAAGAGGGAGCTTCCCACTTGGCATAAAGGAGTAGATTTCCCTCGATTACTATCGGATCAGAACCGTTCTCCCACTCCATAGGACGATCTCCGAAAGGCGACAATGTCCAGCCTGCAAACACCCATGCCCGTGCCTCGTCTTCCCTACGTTCAGGACAGACCGAAGAAATATTATTGCCTGTGCTCCATGCCGCATACCCATCCCGTTCCACCGTATAATATCCTGATTTCTTTGTATAATCTAACGGAATATTGTACCGGCTCTCATACAATCTGGCTCCATAAGGAAGACTGATTTTCCCTATCTCTATGGTTTTATTAGATATATAGGTAATAGTAAATTCGTCTCTGGCATAATAAAAATAAATATCATAAGGGTTATTCGGACTATTATAACCCGCATTCCCTACCCCTTCACCATCAGGCAGCTGCGTGCTGTGATCCCGAAATACTCCGTTTTCAAGCTTCAGGTTTGGCCGGGCACTGGGATTCTGCTCAGAAATTGGTCGTGAGGATATGGCAACCAACTGCCGGGAAACTGCATAACACTTATTATTCTGAATCCGGACGACATAATAATCCGCTGGCTTCTTCTCATCTTTACCTGTCAGAGCTAATTCACCATATGTCAAAAGATCCGAAAATCCATATTTCAAAAAAGCCTGCTCCGTTGCCGGAACCAGATACATCGTATTTCGATCTTTCCTTTCTTCCTCACTCAAACCAACGTATCCTGCATTCTCTGTTCCCCGTAAAATGGTTACAAAATCTCCTTCTCTTACCTTCGCTGGTTCTAACTCCGGAACCTCATAACAGTAATTGTACCGATAAGTATTATTCACAATCCCATTCCAATAAGCCACCAAATGATGGATTATGCTATTATCATCTATATCTGCTACAATTGCCGCATTCATAGTAGAATATGCACCTGGAACATTCTTATTTCCGCCACATTTTACAGCATTATGGATTCCCACTGTCGTAGTCCACGATATACGCATTTTGTTACCTAATATATAGCGGGTGTCATTATTTCCATCGCCTGTGCCTACATTTTCTGCTCCAGGCCAGACACTTCGCAGATCCGCCCCGTACTTGGCAGTAATAACTGTTCTTCTGGGAACCTCTCTGTTCCTTACAGCCCTGATTCTACCCTCGCCATCTGCTGAAATTTTCTCCCACGTCACATTTGCCCCAGACGCATCCGGATAATCATTATTACCAGTTGGCCATATATATGTTTGAAAAGCTTCTGTTTCAGTACAGATGGCAATATCTTCTGTTCCATTCTGAACTGGCAAAAAATAGTATATAAAATCCAGGGTATACTCTTTGCGTGCAAAAAAAACATTAACCTGCGTACTGCCATCCGCCGCCGCTGAAAAGCCATCCTCACCTGCACCCAGAACCGTGACGCCCTGCTGCTCATAAAAATGGGAATTTGCAACTGTCTGACTTCCATCACTTCCGCTTATGGTCATTGTTCCCATCAGAGAAAGTTGTCTATTTATCTCATCCTGAATATCTTCTATCAGTTTTCCATTTTTACCAATTAATGCTTCGTTAGTTGCAACATTATTTACAATAAAAGAACCTGCATTCGTGTAGGAAGCACTGGAACTTTTATAGTCCTGATGCTGAATCCTTTCGTATCCCTCCCGCACCCTGCATACTTCATTGGAACCATTAAAGTTATAATAGCTATCTGTGACTTTCACATCATCCCCATTCAAATCTTCTATCCAGAAAATGATGCGCACCGTAGTAATATCATCCTCCCACTTTGGATAAAGGTTTAGTACCCGGATACTTGTATTGTCCGTCTCCTGACTGCCTGCAATATTAGCCTGTGCCAGAAACTCACTGGTCAGTTGAAGCTTATTATCCGTCATCTGGACATCCACCAGTTTTCCACTCACATTCTCGTACTGCCAGCCGCAAAATCTGTAACCGTCTCTGGCTGCGTCCATCTTAGCCTGGTCAATCCTGCTAAAATCTACATTGCCTCCCACCCCAACCTGTTGTCTGGGGATATAAATGTAATCCGTATTAAAAATTACACGAATCTGGCTGGTACTGTAATAGACGTCCACTGTCGTACTGGCATCCGCGGCAATGGTTTTCTGGGCAATGCCTTCCAGCAGATAACCTTTCGGTGCCTCCTCTAAAGGCTGTACATTGGTCAGTGCACCTACCCGTCCAGATTTCTTCATAGTTTCTATCAATTCATCGCTACCGTCATCCCATGCCGCTCTCTTCCAGTAGTTTACTGTATAGGTTCCCATGCTCCGCCGATAATAAATAGTCAGCGTTAAATCCTCGGTCAATCCGGACGCATTCAAGGTATATTGTTCATTCAAATCATCAGAAGTAGTTGCATTCGTACCTCCATTTACCGTTGGCGCAATATAGGTAAAGGTAATTCCCCTCACGGTTTTCGTACGGGCTGCATCCCAAGCTGCCTGATATTCTGGGCTGTTAGTGTCCACGTCCGGACGCAAATTAAAGTCTCCGTTCTCTAGGGCATCTGGATAGGCGGAAGGATTTTCAGCAGTATCTGGATTGACCAAAAATTCATTCAGTGGACTTGGATCAAGAACAATCCGAAACCCCCTCCAGATTTAAATTATTACCTCCTTCACAGTGGGGGACACGCCAATGCTCCAGATCAGCTGTTCCATCCTCTTTTAAAGGTAGAACAATCTCGTCCGGAGCATGGGCATCAATTCCCGCCAAGCCTCCAGTATTGGAATATTTATAATAGATAGTAAGGGTAATACTCTTTGCCGGAACAAACTCTATATTATCAAATGCACCTTCATATATGCTATAAAACATGGAACCGCTAGTGCCCTCTTCCTGGCAAAAGCGAACCTCCCAGCCATCTTTAACCGTGTAGCAGATTTCCGCGTAATACTCTTTTCTTCCTTCCTCATACTCCCAAAAGTCTTCTATGGATATCTGCTCCATACATCCCTGCCCCATTGAAACCGACACTGCTTCCCAGTCATAGGCCTGCTCCATCAGATTATATGAGTTTTCTGCAAAATCCTCCTGAGTCAACTGTACTTGGGAAAACTCTTGCAGATGCATTTCTTTTCCATCCTTTTTATACAACAGCGTATGCGTGATATACAACATATAGGCTGATTTTACAGCATTGATTTCTTCATCGGATTCCAATGCGTCATCCGCCTCCCTCACTGTAAAGCTGTTTTCTTCACCAGCATTTTCCTCTTCTATTTGTATTAAATCGATATTCTGTCCTTCTACTGTATCGCTTTCAGAGCCTGCCTGAAACAATTCCTCATCCAGAAGTTCTTTCTGATCACTTTCCAAGGCCATAACATTATAAACATCCGTAGACAAAAAGTACCTGTAACCGCCAGAAACATTACCAATGCCAAAACTCTTTTCTTAGTTTTTCTTGTCATTTTATACCTCCTGCTTCTAGATTTTTTCCTGTATTGTTACTTCTTTTTTGTTTTATAGTGATATCTCCTTACCCTCATCTGCCAGTCTCACGCTGCAAAATTCATCTGCCGCCAAACTAAAAAATCAAAACCACCTCAGAAAATAATAGTACAATAACTACAAAAGAAAATCGGTGGCTACTAACCCTAAGGTGTTCTCACCCATATATTCATTAAGAGTGGTTTTGATATGGATATTTTAAAACTGTTTTGTGGAAAAATCAACGGGGCTTAAAATTTTTGACCGAATCATTATCATTTTTATACCATGCCTTTCCCACTTAGACTTTCTCAAGTGGAAACAGGCCCAAATACATAAGGTTGAAAGTTTCTTTCAACCTTTCACTGGCAGGTACCTCTCATAAATTTTTATAATCCTTCCAAGACACAATGCTGACAATACCGTTCCAATTCCAATCCCATATAATTTTGTATGATTGCCAAGGCATAAAAGAACACTTATAATGACCATAGAAATATCAAAAGTATTTTTCACTGTGGAAAAAGCGAGGGAAAATACCTCAGAAATAGTTTTTACAATACCATCTGTTGGTGTAAGCACAACATCTGTTTTTACGCAGAGATAAACTCCCATTGCGGTAACAAACATAGTTAAAACAAACAACAGCATTCTCAGTAAAACATGAAACTCCATATCTGGAATCAGAAAATCATATAGATCTGTCAAAAAACCAAATGCAAAGGATAAAGGCACTTCTAGAAGATAAGGCAATGTCACCTTTTTTGATAAAATGCATTGGGCTATAACAAATAATAAATAGCAAATAATGGATGCTATTCCTAAAGAAATTTTATAGATTTCCGATATTGCATACATAACAGAACTAAATGCTGCAACTCCTAAATCAAATCGGATATTCAGCACCACAGCTGCTGCAATCAAATTTAAGCCAATAAAGTATAACAATAATCGTTTCACAAGTCTCCCCCAGTTCTCTGAAATTATCTTATAGTTCCTTGTATCAATACCTATAATTTCGTTCCGAAATTTATTATACAAGTTCAGTCGTACTTTGCCAATACTTTCGTGTAGTTATTCTTTTGAAAATGACTTGTATGATAAAAATGAATAGTATAAAATAATATCATGATAAAACCAGCAAAGAGGAAATGAAAGAAAATGGAAAATGTATTTATTATGGAGCATCCACTGATTCAGCATAAAATCTCTCAGCTACGAGATATTAACACAGGAACCAACGAGTTCAGACAATGTATTGAAGAGATTGCCATGTTAATGGGCTATGAGGCACTTAGAGACCTGCCTTTGGAAAATGTAGAAGTGCAGACTCCCATTGAAAAATGTATGACTCCCAGAATTGCAGGAAAAAAACTGGCAATAGTCCCTATTTTACGGGCAGGGCTTGGCATGGTTAATGGAATACTTGCATTAGTTCCCAGTGCGAAAGTAGGACACATTGGACTTTACAGAGATCCAAAAACCCATGAACCTCACGAATATTATTGTAAGCTTCCAGAGCCTATCAGCCAGAGAACTATCGTGGTGGTAGATCCTATGCTTGCTACCGGTGGTTCCGGTTCTGAAGCAATTAATTTTATCAAACAGCATGGTGGTATAAACATTAAATTTATGTGCATTATTGCAGCACCGGAAGGCTTAAATCGCCTGCGCAGGGATCATCCTGATATTCAGATTTATGTAGGACACTTAGACCGCTGTCTGAACGAGAACGCTTATATTTGTCCCGGTTTGGGCGATGCGGGAGACCGGATATTTGGAACGAAATAAAATTAGAAAATTAAAATATAGGGCTGTGGCACTAATTTTTATTAGTTCTACAGCCCTCCCTTTCTTCGATATTCCGGAGCAGTATACATATTCATAATATAAGCTTTTTGGCCGCTTTCATTATGGTAAGTCGGCATAACCCTGTAAAAACTCACACCGCCTGCTCCAACAAATTTCCCATTATCATATACCAGATATGCAATATGCTCCCCCGTCTTTAAAGCGCTCTTATAATATTCACAGGATTGCTTTTCCACCTCGGACATATCCACATCATCAGATAACTTATTCGCTGCCCGCAGAACAATCATTCTTGTCTGCACCAATTCTTCTATATCTTTTACTGTTGCTTTTTTATACTCATAAATAGTATCTACAGAAGACTGGTGAAGTTCCTTTTCCTTTACTGCCAATTCATGTATCATATTACTGCTCCATTCACATTTCTATTCTATCCATTGAATAAACGCCGTCTTATCAGAACTGTTATACCCGGCATTTCGATAGAAATTTAATGTACTTTCTTCTTTCGAACCGGTAAGCAGCATCATCTTATAGCAATGATTCTCTTCTGCAATCTGTTTTGCATAATTTAAACATGCGGTTGCATAACCTTTCTTACGATAGTCCTTGTGGGTTACCACATTTTCAACAAATGCATATGGACGCACATTTCTTGTAAGGTTGGGAATGATCACACAAACGCAGGATGCCACAATTTTACCATCTGCTTCACAGATAATAAGGTGATGATTTTCGTCATTTACAATCTCATTCCATATCCTTCTTAAATGCTCTGAATCCTCCGGCACACTTGTCTCATGGAGAAAAAGATATAACTGTAAAATTTCTTTCAAATCATTTTTGTTTGCTTCCCTGATCATAATTGATTCTTCCAATCCTTTTTTACCTAATGATCTCGCCTGATCTTTTTAACAACGCACATCCAAGTACAAAGACAAATCCACCCATCACAATAAATCCGCCCCAAAGCAAATTCCAATAAGGTGCATTCACATCAAACATTGCCAATAATAACTCATGCCAAAATTCCAATCCCGCAGCAATTGCCACCAAATCAAATAACAAGTATACTCCACCGCATAAATATATCCATCGCCACCAGTAATTGTGATGTAGATTTCTGAAAAATGTAACAATTCCCAGCACACAAAGCACTGCTAATATCCCCATTAGCAGAAAGATAAAACTTATATCCATCTCTATACATGCTGCCACTATATATCTTCAAAATCACAGGCTTACCATGACGTTTTCCTACTTTTAAAGCGGTATCAATCTCTTTTGACAGATGAACATACAACCGGCTCATAGGTTTTAATCCTTCATTCATAATGCTGTCCAGAAATCTGGCCGCTGTTCCATGATACAAGTATTCTGGAGGTTCCTGCTCTTTTAATTCCACATCCACAGGAATACTATGCTCCTGATTAGCCCGAATCAGCGTCTTGTCCTGGTTGAAACTATATCTCTGCTTATTATCAGCTGCCACAATCTCTTCCAAGATATCCATATTAATTTCCCTGCCAGTATCATTGATTCCGATCAGTAATTCTTCCACATTGGCCCATCCATGCTCATATGGAAAGCGAAGCTATCTATATTACTTAATTCGCAGTCACTTGCAAATTCCACACAACCCTGTTTTTTTGCCCACTGCTCGCATGCTGACAATAATTCTTTTGCATAACCTTTTTTCCGATATTCCTTCTTCACAAAAATCCCCTCTAAATAACCAACAGGGCTGCTGTCTGTTCCCTCTACATAATCATGCCGCATCCCACACTGGGCAAACCCAACAGGAATATTCTGAATATATTTCAAAAAAACCTGTGACTCTTCGCCCTTAATAACATCAGCAAACTCATTCATCAGATCTTCTACAGAATGGCTGTTCCACATAACAACAGCCATTCGGGCAATTGCATCCAGATCTTTTTCTTCCGCTTCCCGCACCATGCTTACATTCCTCCACTAAGCAGATTTTCCTCAAGAAAAACCGCTATCCCATCTTCATCATTTGTACCTATCACAATATCCGCCTTATTTTTCACTTCATCTATTGCGTTTCCCATCGCAACACCTAATCCGCAAAGCTTCAGCATACCGATATCTGCAAAATCATCGCCAAATGCAATTATGGACTCCATGCCAAATCCACACACATCCGAAATCCTCTTAATTGCATTTTCCTTCGTCACATTTTTCTTTGTAAATTTATACCAAAAGCCATCCGAAAAGCGAATACAATCGCATTGTCCTAACTTTTCGGCCAATATCCTGGCTTTTCCTTCATCAAAAATCTCAACACACATTTTCAGGGCGCATTCTGAAAAATCAATAAAATCTGTATAAATGCTGTCTCCCCAGCTTTGATCAAGTTTCCTGGGATCTACTTTATAATTCCAATAATGTGCATCTGTTGTATCAATCGTTATTTCACAATCTTCCCCACAGACAACTCTGGCTGTATCAATCATATTTCTCGTCTCACCGTCTGAAAACTCAGCCTTATAGATGTAATCTAAGCCTTTTTTTACAAGGGCACCCCCGCTTGCTATCAAAATATCCGGCGTAAGTTCATTTAAAAATGTCATGGAGTTCTGTTCACTTCTGGATGTTGACACACCAATCAGTATGCCTTTTTCTCTACATTTCTTCAACGCCAATATGTTTCTTTCTGATATCGATTTGTCACTGTCCAGCAAAGTTCCATCCAGATCAAATAAGAGTAATCTGCATGTCTGATTCATAATAAACTCCTCCAATGCAATGTCCTATTTAAAAAATTCTTTTTCATGCTTCTTAAAGAAGTCATAATATGCCCTGACATTCTTAAGCTCGCTCCAACGCTTTACATCCACTACTTCCTCATCCATATCATAAATCTTTGCACCCTTCATTGAAAGCAAAAAAGGGGAATGTGTTGCAATCACAAATTGACATCCAAAAAACCGGGCAGAATCTTCTAAAAACTTAAGCAGCTCCTGTTGTTTTTCCGGTGACAGACTGTTTTCCGGTTCATCCAATAGGTACAGGCCATTTTCTTTGATCTTATCCGCAAAATATAAAAAAGCACTCTCCCCATTTGAATGCTCCCGAACATTGTCCATTATATTCTTGCGGACAAATTTAGACTGTGTATTACTCCTTGCCATATTTACTTTTTTTAAACGCTCATAATCGTCCAGCGACTTCATCTGAAAGTGCGCATACTTTGCCTCCAGATACTCTTCAAATAAATCTTCTCTTTTTCTATTAATGCCATCATTTATGCTTCTTAAATTCAACATAAAATCAAACACATCATCACTGGTAATGATTCTGCTGCCTGACGGCATTCCAAGCTCCGCCTCGTAACTGCACAGCTTTGTATAATCTTCAAAAAAATTGGAACGGTTATATAACGTATCACGTTCCAGTCCCAATTTTTCTGCGATCACATTTAATGCAGTGGTCTTCCCTGATCCATTCCCTCCATATAAAATCGTAACCGGCTCAAAATCAAGCCTTGTTAGATTATGCTTCGATAAGATCTGAAAAGGATAATAGGTATCATAACAGGTTCTTTTTTGTGCCAGTATAAAGTCGTATTCTCTTTCAATATGGGGAAATTGAAAATTAGATAGATAAACCATATTTTAACTCCTGAACAATGCGGTGGCGCATGCGATTACGATTCCCGAGCTAATCAGTGTACCTAAAAGATAATATTCTGCAAATTTTTCATCCTTTGAAATCCGCTCATATCGTGCAATTGATTTTGCTGTTAATACCAACCCGATCGCTGAATATTGATTCATGTAAATCAGTATAAACATAACAACGCGCTCCACCGTACCTATCACACGTCCAACGTTATTATCTTTTGGCTTAATCTCACCTTTTTCTAACTGGGGTTTATAAGGACCTATCAAATTTTGAATCAAAATGTTAGCAGGCTTATAAACAATCAATAATCCTAATATCCAATTACAAGCTGATCTTTCCGAAATATCGGTTGTGCAAAAAAATTCTGAAACAACCGTTACTTCCTTTATAGGGATATTATTTTTCGTCCATATGTATGACAACGCAAACAGACATACTAAATGCAAAATCTGGTCTACTACAAACACTGTTGAATTTTCTTTTTTCTTGCTTTTCAAAAACAAAAACTTGGCTATATCTATAAGTAGATGCAGTATCGAAGCAGCTGTATCCAGTATCAGAATATCAATTGATATGACCGGAACACTTACCACAACTATTGTCAAAAAATAAAGCATGCCATGAAAAAATACCCACTTGATTTTTTTCTTCTTTTTCTCGGCCACCTTAGCTGTCTGCGTATAAAAATCCGCCAATATATGTCCCAGCAATAACAGTATAAAATATTCTCTAAACACGTACCTCTCCAATCTCTTTTAAAACAGTATTTATAGTTTCTTTTGCATTTTTATAAGCATAATAATTACCATTAACTAAGCTTCGCTGAATCGATGACTGAGACACATTTAATCTTTTGGCACATTCTAACTGGCTTCCTCCACATTTTTCAAATGCCCACACAATTTCCCTCTGTCTCCTGGACCAGTTATTTTGTATCACCGCTATTAAAGAAAATATCGTATTTAACATGATAGCTATAGAATGCTCATCATTTTCTATTTCAATTCTTATATCCGCCGCCTGTGTTTTACTTTTTTGCTCACTGTGCTTAAGTGTTTCTATAGCATCCCGCGCCTTGTAATAGCCTGGCCCATCGGCACCAATCGCCATCTCAGCATTAATTTCAGTAGTTATCTGACCAACACCTACACCAAATCGTATTTCTACCGGATACATCTGCCTTTGTATTTCTTCGATAATATCCAGCACTCTATCCCCACTGCATAATAACCCTTGAAATTCATCTCCAAGAGTAATCATAAATTTTGCTGAAATAACTGAATTATATTTTTCATTTATCTCGCTCAATACAGAATTTAATTTGACCTGAATATTCTTCCTGTTCTCTAAT
>ERZ808044.1356-NODE-1356-length-13974-cov-7.169029_pt1 | contig 13974 bp, 16 predicted proteins | sample MGYA00380195_ERZ808044 | MGnify/ENA primary metagenome ERZ808044 (study PRJEB31490, sample SAMN06133423) | mouse gut metagenome | isolation source: Z7_2 | host: mice | place: China: Chengdu | collected 2015-05 ...
GATATATATTATATCTGATTCAATACAATAGTACAAATAAATATATTCTTTTTAGATAAATTTTATTGTAGCTCTTTTTTTATTTTTTGTATCATTTAACATTTTCAAAAAATATTATCAGACTTTTATTATTCGTCTGATAATATTTTTTTCACACCTTTTTCAAATTTTTGTCTGGACAACATAACAAGATGACCACATTTACAGCATTTTATTCTGAAGTCAACACCTGTTCTCAATATTTCCCATTCATTACCACCACAAGGATGTGGTTTTTTCATTTGTACTTTATTACCTATTGAAAAATTCATATTTATTCCTTCTTTCATAGCCATACCACAGCAAAATTTAAAATTTTTATGATTATTCATTTATAATATGTATTGTTCTTTGTGGAAATGGCATAGTAATATTTTGTTCATCTAATATAGATTTTATACGCTGACGTAATTCTCTTTCTACAGCCAAATTTTGTTTTATTTGACATTTTGCTATAATTCGTATTGTAACTGAAGATTCCTCTAAAGCAACTACGCCTAATACCTGTGGTGTTTCTAAAATGAAATCAATATCCTGTATTTTTTCCATTTCATTTTTTAATAGTGTAATCACTTTTTCTATATTTTCTTCATAGGCAATACCTACATCTACGATAGCATTCATATATTCTTTACAATAATTTGTAATTGTGCCTATAGAGCCATTAGGAAAAATATGTACTGCACCATTAGCATCTCTAATTTTTGTAGTACGCATTGTAATAGATTCTACAGTACCTGTTTTTCCTTGTATTTCTACAATATCTCCTACTCCAAAATGGTCTTCAAAAAGTATAAAGAAACCATCTAACATATCCTGTATTACATTTTGAGCACCTAATCCAACTGCAACAGATGCTGCACCTGCAACAGCAATGAGAGAGCTTTTTTCTACCCCTAACTCTGTTAATATTGTACAAAGTGCAATAAAATATAACAAATATTTTATAATACTAGATACAATAGAATATACTGTATTTGCTTTTCTTTCATCAACAGGTACTTTATTATTTGCTGCTTGCTTCATTAAGAAACGTTTTACAGATTTTCGACTTAATTGTACTAAAAAAAGACAAACAACAAATACAATAATACAATAAAATAACTTATATCCTAATGCTAATATTTTTTCAATATTTTTTTCTGAAAATAATAATAAAAATTCCTCCAATTTTATTCACATCCTTTTTGTTTTGCTTTTTCTATAAACATTTGGAATAAATTTTGCTGTACATTATCTTTTGTCATTGTTTCAGGATGCCACTGTACTCCTATAGCAAATGGTAATGTTTTATGTTCTATTGCTTCAATCAATCCATCTTTACTTTTAGCTGAAACAACAAATTGTTCTCCAACTTGTTTTACAGATTGATGATGAAAAGAATTGACAATACAGCTATGTTGTTTTGCGATACTATATAATATCGTATTTTCTATAATATCAATAGTGTGTGTACCTTGAAAACGAGGCGCCTTTTGTATATGCTTGATATGAGTATCTGTTTGTGTATAAATATCTTGATAAATACTTCCTCCAGAACATAATGCTAATATTTGCATACCTCTGCAAATACCTAATACAGGTATTTTTTGTTGTAAGGCATATTCACATAATTGCCATTCAAAATTATCTCTGTTAGGAGAAATTTCTCCATTTTGTAATATAGGTTCTTCTCCAAATAATATAGGGTTAACATCTCCACCACCTGTAAAAATAATACCATCTATATAAGGTATCATATCAATAGTGTCAAATATAATAACAGGACAGCCACCAGCTTTTTTAACAGCATTTATATAATATTCAGACAGAATGTATTTTTGTGATTCATATGTATAATCTGGCGTAATTGCAATGATTGGTTTCATATTTTATCACTCTTTTCTTATTTTATGATAGGATAATACAATATTTTTTCCATAACATAATTTGTTAAAGCAATTCCATGTTTTATCACTTGTTGTTTTTTGATTACTTTATATCCTTGATGTTCAAAAAAAGGTTTTGCTGTAATAGATGCATGAGTAATTATTTTATGAACAGAGGTATTTTTTTCTAGTTCGTTGTAAATAGCAGAAGCAATACCTTTATTTTGAAAATTTTTATGTACATATAATCGGTCAATGTAATCTATATCAATATCTCCAAAACCTATAATACGATTGTTTTCTACAGCAACGATTGTAAAATGTTCACAAAATGATTGATTCCATATTGTTAAATTTGTTTTACCATCTGCCCATGCATTTAATTGTTTATCCGTATAATCTTTAGCATTAATTGTATGAATCGTATCATAAAATAATTCTGCTATTTCTTTACAGTCAGATGGAATATATTTTCTGAGATACATTATAGTCTCCTTTTAATCATTTCATATACTGTGGTCATTATATCATAGCATATGCTGTTATGACAAGATATATCAACAGCAATTATAACATTGAAAATTATCTATTGTATGGTAGCATAAAAGTATGTTAAAATAAAGAGATTTTATAATGTATAAAACATAGATAAAGAAAGGAGAATACATATTGCATAATATTGGTATTATTGGAGCAATGGAAGAAGAAATTGCATTATTACAGCAAAAATCAAATATTATTTCTGAGGAAGAAATAATTGGTTTAACCTTTTATAAAGGAACATTGCATAATAAAAATATGATTTTAGTAAAAAGTGGTATTGGAAAGGTAAATGCTGCTCTTTGTACACAAATATTGATAGACCGTTTTCATGTAGATTGCGTTATCAATGTAGGTGTAGCAGGTGCTGTTTATAAACAGTTGTCTATAGGCGATATTGTTATTTCAGAAGATGCTGTACAGCATGATATGGATACATCTGTTTTTGGTGACCCTATTGGTATCATTCCTCGTATGAAAGAAAGTTATTTTAAAGCAGATAAGACATTAATAGATTTAGCAAAAAAATGCAGTACAACATTAACATCAAAAGCAAGAGTTTTTACAGGAAGAATTGCGAGTGGTGACCAGTTTATAAGCACACCACAGGGAAAACAAAAAATATGGCAAACAGTACAAGGATATTGTGCAGAAATGGAAGGTGCTGCTATTGCTCATGCGTGCTATGTAAATCACATACCATTTGTAATTATACGTTCTATATCAGATGATGCAGAAAATAAAGCACATATTGCTTATGAGCAGTTTGTTAAAATTGCAGCTGAAAATTCAAGCGAATTATTAGAAAAAATGTTTGAAAATATGACAGATTAATATGATTTTATAAGGAAAAACGTTAGTTTTTCCAATAAAGTTTTTTTCCAACTTTTTTCAAAAAAGTTGGTGGGGTGCTGAACGTCCAGTGGACGTTCGTCCAGCACCGACCGGAGCGAAGCGTAGACTGGGTGAAACCCACAAAAAGGACTTTATCGACAGAGTATTAATATAATTTTATTATATTATTATTAGATATTAGTAAATGCCCCTGCTTTTAAAAGTAAAGGGACATTTACTAATATAATGAAATATTGTATATTTCTAATAAGTTTAATATTGTTCTATTTCTTCGATTTTATCCAAAGCATGAGCAATGATTTGATTTTGTGTTTTAATACACAATAAATCCATTTTATTTTTCCCTATCAGTTCTCCTATAATTACCGTTTTTTGCATTGTTGTAATTTTGACACGCATACCACTATGAAATGTCCTACCACGAAAATATATTGTATCAATAGGAAATAATTCACGACATTTTGATAGAAGTCTTTCAATATCAACTACTTTATAATCCATAGAAATCATTTGACGATGTTTCATTTTTTTTAGTTCTTTTATAAAACTAACAATATGCAATATCGCACTCGTAACAAAATATGCAACAATTGCTGTAAAAATCCAATCATATATTGTTAATGTATCAAAAAAATGATTCATATTGTTTCACTTCCTTTTGCTGTTAATACTTGTATAGTGTTCAAAGTATTATCATAACAACCAACAAATGAAATATTTGCTTTTTTTAGTATATTAATCTGTTTTATTTGTTGTTCTGTAATGAGTTCTCCAGGAGCAATCATAGGAATACCAGGAGGATAAGGTATTACAAATTCTCCTGCAACATTTCCTGCACTTTCTGAAAAAGAAATTTCTTTTTTTGGTGCAAAGAATGATTCTCTAGGTAAACATTTTATAATAGGTAATACGTTTTCTATTTTAGGTAGTATTGTATTTGGTTTCATAGTACAAATATCATTATCAATTTGTGTAATAGCATTTGATAACATATAAAATCCTTTTTGTGTATCAGCAGGGCTTGTCATAGCAATGCTATAAGATAAATACCCCATTTCTAATATTAAATGATATTTTTTTATCAGTATATCATTTAATTCTATTCCTGTCATCTGCATCTGAGGTATTTGTAATATAAGTTTTCCTTTATCTCTACAAAAGTCATATTTTTTAAATAATACAATATTTTCCCAATTTTCAGACTGTTTATAAAACCATTCCAATTTTTTTACATAATCATCAAAAGCAATTTTTCCTTTTTTTTGCAGCCAATCACAACAAGCATCTATAGCAGATAAAAAAATATAAGAAGGGCTAGATGTTTGTACCATAGAAAGTGCTTGTTTAAGTCTTTTTTTATTTACTATATTACCTTGTATGTGTAATACCGCTGTTTGTGTTGGACAAGGCAATGTTTTATGCAAACTTTGTATTACAATATCGGCATATTGCTCTAATGCTGTTTTAGGAAAAAAATCATGAAATTTCATATGGCTACCATGTGCTTCATCTACAATTAATAGTATTCCTTTTTTATGAACAAAATCACTGATAGCTTGAATATCTGATGTAATTCCCTCATATGTTGGACTTGTTATAATAACTGCCTTTGTATTTTGTGTAATAGCATTTTGTACTTGTTTTAGTGAAATACTACCTAAAAAGTCAGATTGAGGTATTGTTTCAGGTAATATATAAATAGGTTTTGCACCTGAAAGCACCAATGCACTATAAACACTTTTATGGCAGTTTCTTGCAACAACAATTTCTTCTCCTTCACTGCAAGCAGAAAGTACAGCAGATAATATGCCACTTGTAGAGCCATTTACTAAAAAAAAACTTTCTTCTGCACCAAATATATTTGCACATTTTTTTTGGGATTCTAATAATATACCTTTTGGTTGATGTAAATTGTCAAACCCTTCTATTTCTGTAATATCCTGTTGCAATATTTCAGTAAATATGCCCAATCTTCCACATTTATGTCCAGGCATATGAAAAGGATAATAACACTGTTCTGCATGGTTTTGTAATGCTTTATAAAGTGCTGTCATTCTAATGTCACCACTTTATAATCATGTTTGGAAGCAGGTAATATTTTTTCAATAAAATCTTTTGTATTTATCACTAATGTAGCAGTATTTACACAAGGATGCATTGCTATTTTTTCCATATTCAGCACATCTGAATCAATTAAAAAATGTACTTTCTGTTCTGTATCAAAAAGTAGACCTAATGGGCTAACAGCACCAGGGTGAATTTTTAAATATTCCCACATAGCTTTTTCATCTGCAAATGTCATACGAGGTACACCAACCTGTTTGGATACTTTGCCAGTATGAAATTTTTTACTACCTTCCATAAAAAGTAAATAATATTCTGTATGATGTTTGGTTGATAAAAAAAGATTTTTACATATAGAAAAACCCATTTTTTTATCAAGTTCTTTTGCAGCTTCTATGGTATATAAAGGCTCATGCTCATATTTTATGTAGTCAATGCCTATATTTTGAAGTATTTCATATACTTTTTGTTCTATATTTTCCATTATATTCCTCCGTTATTATGATAATGGGCATATATTTCCCTTTTGGAAACGCCTCTGTCTTTTGCAACTTGTTTCATTGCGTCTTTTTGTGAAAGACCTTGTAATAAATATTGTTCCATATGTTTTTCAATAGAAAGTGATTGATAAATTTGCTGGGATTCCTTTTTTTGTTGTGAAAGTGAAAATCCTTCTATAGCAAGCACAAATTCCCCTTTTGGGGGATATTGCTTATAATAATCAATATGCCCCTTTATACTATCTTTACGTATGTGTTCATACTTTTTAGTAAGTTCTTTCATTGTAACAAGTGTTCTATATTCTCCTAATGTATCTGAAAGTTCCTCTAATGTATGAAGTAATCTATGAGGTGCTTCATATAATATCATTGTTCTATGTTCCTTTGACAATGTTTGTAGTACCATACGACGTTCTTTTTTATCAGAAGGTAAAAATCCTTCAAATATAAAACGTCGTGTATCTAATCCTGAAAGAACAACAGCAGTAATACAAGCAGATGCACCTGGTACAGCAGTAACAGCAATATCATTTTCATAACAAATTTTTACTAAATCTGCTCCGGGGTCTGATATTGCAGGCATACCCGCATCGCTTACTAATGCAACATTCATATTTTGTTGTAATTTTTGTATAATATATGCTCCTTTTGACTGTTTGTTATGTTCATGATAACTTGTTATAGGAGTATTGATTTGAAAATGATTTAATAAATGTAATGTGTGGCGAGTATCCTCTGCTGCAATTAAATCTACTGTTTTTAATATATCTATTACTCTAAAACTGATGTCCTCTAAATTTCCTATAGGCGTACCGCATAGGTATAATATTCCTGACATTTTTTTCTCCTTAAAAATATTTAAACTGCTAATACAATTCTTTTACTTGTACACTTTTCGACAAAAAATTCAATCTATATCATTCATAATATATTTTATGAATTTCTTCGGTATAACTACCATCTTTTTGATAAATGATAAGGGGAGATTCTATTTTTATCATAGGTTTTCCATTTCTTGCACCTTCTATTAAAAGTAATGAAGGTTCTTTATTTTCATAAGAATGTACAAAACGAATTCTTTTAGGTTCTAGTTGATGACATCTCATTGTTACAATAATATCTGCTAACCTATGAGGTTTATGCACCATGTAAAATCTTCCACCTGTTTTAAGTAATTTAGAAGCATTATAAATAACATCTTCTAAATTACATAGTACTTCATGTCGTGCGATTGCTTTAGGTGTAAAATCATTTTTTAAACCTCCACCATGATTCATATAGGGAGGATTTGAAGTTACAACATCAAATACGGATTTACCATAAATAGAAAATGCCTGTTTAATATCTCCTTGGTCAATACTGATTTTATTTTGCAGTCCATTTAATAATACACTACGTTTTGCCATTTCTGCACTTTCTTTTTGTATTTCAAGCCCTGTAAAATGATTTCCATTTGTTTTCGCTTCTAATAATATAGGTATAACACCTGTTCCTGTTCCTAAGTCAATGACATTTTCTCCCTTTTTAACTTGTGCAAAATCTGAAAGCAATACTGCATCAATACCAAAACAAAACATTTTTGTATTCTGTATTAACTGGTATCCATTTCTATGAAGGTCATCTATTCTTTCATCTTTTTTTATTTCTATATCATTCCTCATATAAATCCTCCAAAGAAGATTTTAATTTTTTAGGTCTTTTTTGTTTAATGACTGTAATTTCATCTATATTATAAAAATTAATGGTAGGAGGGTCATTTTCTTTTTTTCTAACAGCAGCTTTTACTGTCTGCATCAGTACATTTGTAGACAGAATTTCACCAGTACCATCTGTTGTAGTGATAATATCTCCCACATTAGGTAAATTTTTATTTAATTCTTCATAAACGTCTTCTTCATATTTTAGACAGCACATCAATCTGCCACAAATACCAGATATTTTGGTAGGATTCAATGACAAACTTTGCTCCTTCGCCATTTTGATAGAAACAGGTTGAAAATCTCCTAAAAATGTGGCACAACAAAGAGGTCTACCACAAATGCCTATACCATTCCTCATTTTTGCCTCATCTCTGACGCCAATTTGACGCAATTCAATACGCATTCTAAATATAGAAGCAAGTTCTTTTACTAGTTCTCTAAAATCTACCCTACCATCAGATGTAAAATAAAATATTAATTTGATTTGGTCAAATGTAATTTCGGCATCTATCAATTTCATATCTAAGCCATGTTGTGCAATTTTTTCTAAACAAATATCAAATGCTTCTTTTTCTCTTATTTTATTTTTTTCTTCTATTTCCAAATCCTGTTCTGTTGCTTGTCTTTGCACTTTTTTTAGAGGGGGTATAATACTTTCTTCTGGCACAAGTGTATTTTCTTTTATTACTGTGCCACATTCTACTCCTCTTGCTGTTTCTACAATCACTTGATTACCTTGTTGTAACTGTAATCCGTCTGGGTCAAAATAATACATTTTACCTGCCTTTTTAAAACGGATTCCTACAATTTCTATCATTTTTTTAACTCTCCTTTAATTTCATCAGCATAACTTCCATAGTAAGTTGAAAATTGCTGTTGCTGTATAATTGTTGTTTTGCTTGCCATACAGCTTGTATTTTTTGTATTATAGTATCTTCTTTTTCATTTTTACATTGTGCAATAATATTTTTTTGTTGGTCTTTTTGTATAATGTATTTGCTATCATTACATTTGATGTAGACAAGTAAATCTCTATACCACAAATATATCAAATCTAAAAATTGCTGATTTTGTTTGTATATTTCTAATTCTTTTGCCATAGTAAGCACTTCTGATAAATTTTTACTTTTAATAGAAAGTAATTTTGTAATAATATCCTCTCTCATAGTATAAAATGTTTCAGAGTTTGCCATTTCTATTGCTTTGCCTATACTGCCCTGTGCATACTCTGCAATAATATTTGCATTTTCTTTTTGTGCCAAATTGTGATGAATGATATATTGCTCTATATCATTTGAAGGAATAGGGCGCAGTTTTATAACAAAACACCTTGATAATATAGTAGGCAAAAACTTATCAATATTGTTTGCTAATAGAAATATTATGCCATAATGGGGCGGTTCTTCCAATGTTTTTAATAATGCATTTTGTGCCTGTATTGTCATAGTATCTGCTTTTTCTATAATAAATATTTTAAAAGCATAATGATATTGTTTGATTTCCATATTTTTAATAAGCTGTTGTCTAATATCTTCTACACTAATACTATTTTTATCTTTTTGAGAGGAAATATAAAATATATCAGTATGATTTTTATTATCAAATGTATGGCAACTGATACAGTCATTACATGGAGTAATACCTTGTTTTTCACATTGCAATGTTTTTGATATTGTATTTGCTAATAATGTTTTGCCACTGCCTTCTGCTCCATGTATAATATAAGCATGAGAAATCTGTTTTTTTTGTATGGCATATTGTATTTTTTTAATGATTTGTTCATTACCGATTATTTCCTCAAATGTATACATGGTTTTCCCCCACTAATTAAAATTTATAAAACTGCTCCACATCAATTACAAATACAGTAGCTCCTCCTACTCTAACTTCTATAGGTTTTGGCATAAATCCATGTACACTACCATAAGGTGCTGGTAACGTTGTAAATTGATTTCTGCTTTTGCAATTTGTTTCTAATATATGGAGAACATCTTTAATTTTATCTTCTTCTACACCTGTTAATATTGTAGTATTTCCAGAACGTAAAAATCCGCCTTTTGTAGAAAGACGTGTCACTTGAAAACCATTTTCATTTAAATGTCCAATCACATTACTAGCATCATCATCTTGTATAATTGCAACGATTAATTTCATAATATTAAACCTCCTAATTGATATATTTTTATTTCAATAAAAATGATTATTCTATTATTTTATGAATTAAAGTGTAGTTTATTATACCATACTTTTTGATACTATGGATATATTCTTGCAAAACAATACCACTAATCAATAAAATTAGTGGTAAACATTTTAAACAGTATATAAAATTATGATTTTACAACATTAGTTTTATCATTTTGCAGATGTAATTTTAATAGAACAAATCTTGCAATGGGCTGTGCAATAAAAAGTTCTACTGCAAAAGAAATAGAAAAATTACGTGGCCATTTGTAAAAAAAGAACTGTATGGGTTCTATACTAATGTGTCTACTTCCTATCCAAGTACCTACTACTGTTAAAAATATAGACATTAAAAATACAGTACATAATATATTTATAACAATATGAGATTGAAAACTATCACCTTTTTGAACAATTTTTTTTGTAAGCCATTCAGCAGGTTTATATGTTAGTAGCACGAAAAAAATAACACTCACCCATATAAAAGGAATAATTTTTAAAGCATCAGCCCAAATATATAAATGAAATCCTGCTTCAAAACAAGTAATAAGCGGTGCAATGATGTTAACAGATAGTATTGATATGATAGCTATAAAAATTGCAAATTCTTTTTTGTTTCTTGGTAATTTCATATAAAAGTCCATTATTTTATTCTCTCCTTTTTTGCATAAAAAAAACAAGCGTAAAGTCAATATGACTTTACGCTGAACCATTTTACGCGTTTGTTTAATATTTTTATCATAAATTATAATATAATTTTCTTTATTTTTCAAGTAAAAAATTTATAATATAAAAAAAGAATATATTTTAATAGTTGAGAATTATAATAAAAAAACATATAATAAAATGTAACATATTGTAAAAAAGGAGATGAGTTTTTTGGTAACAAAAATAAATGATGTGCCTGCTATATTTCAAATATATGTCCCTTTGCCTGATAATCCATTAAAAAACTTAAATTGCTATGTACTGCAATCACAAAATGAATGGCTGATTATTGATACAGGATTTAATCGTCCAGAATGTAAAGAAGCTTTGGAGCATGGTTTACAGGAATTAGGGATTGATATTGAATATGCCTCTCTTTTTTTAACACATTTACATTCTGACCATACAGGATTGGTTTATGAATTGACAAAAAATAAAAAATGTACGATTTATATGGGAAAAATAGATTATGATTATTTTGTAGAAACTACAATAGGTGATACATGGATAAAAACAGAGCAAAAATTTGAGCAGGAAGGTTTTCCAAAAGAATATACAACAGCATTACGCAATACAAATCCTGCACGCAGTTTTGCTCCAAGCGGTGTGTTTGGTGCTGTTACATTACAAGATGGCGATACCATTCAAATTGGCGACTGCACATTACAGGTAATACTTGTACCAGGGCATACACCAGGGCAAATGTGTCTATATATAGAGCGTGAAAAAATATTATTTACAGCAGACCATATTTTATTTGATATTACACCTAATATTACATCATGGATAGGTGTAAAAAATTCTTTAGGAGATTATATACAAAGTCTTTACAAAATCAAAAAAATACCAGTACAATTAGCACTACCTGCTCACAGAAAAAATAACATCAATATTTATGAAAGAATAGAACAAATATTGATACACCACAAAATGCGTTTATATGATACGATTGATATATTAGCACAAAGACAACCTTTAACAGCATATGAAACAGCATCTTTTATGAAGTGGTCTATGAGGGGAAAATGTTGGGAGGAGTTTCCTATTACACAGAGATGGTTTGCAGTAGGGGAAACCATGGCACATTTAGATTATTTAATTGCAATACATTTAGTTGAAAAGTTGGAAGGAAATGTTAACCGATACCGCTTACTTTATGGTGCAGAAAAATGTAAAAATAGCATTGATTTATCAGAAAGAAATAGGAGGCAGTAATGGATATACAATTAAAATTACAAAAAGAATTTTCATTAAAACAAACACAGGTGGAAAATGTTATCAAGTTAATAGATGAAGGAAATACTATTCCTTTCATTGCTCGATACAGAAAAGAAATGACAGGCTCATTAGATGACCAATTATTACGTACATTATCAGAAAGACTTGCCTATTTACGTAACTTGGAAGATAAAAGAACACAAGTCAAAAATACAATTACAGAGCAGGGCAATATGACAGAAGAATTGGAGCAAAAACTTTCTTTAGCAGAAACAATGACAGAAATAGAAGATATTTATCGTCCATTCCGTCCAAAACGTCGCACAAGGGCAACGATTGCAAAAGAGAAAGGATTAGAACCTTTTGCAGATTTGATATTTCTGCAAATTGTTCCTGATAGTATAGAAACTATGGCAAAAGATTTTATTGATAAAGAAAAAGGAGTTGAGACAATAGAAGATGCAATTTCTGGTGCAAAAGATATTATCGCAGAACGTATTTCTGATGATGCAGATTTAAGGAAAATGTTAAGAACAGAAACGGTAAAAAATGGTTATTTAACGGCAAAGGCAACCGATGAAAATACGGAATCTGTATATGAGATGTATTATGATTTTAAAGAACCTATTAAAAAAGTAGCGGGACATAGAGTATTAGCAATCAATAGAGGAGAGAAAGAGAACTTTTTAACTGTAAAAATTACATTAGATGATGAAAATGTTTTACTTCAAAAATTAGAAAAAAATATTATTATTAAAAATAGTAATACAAAAGAAATATTGCAAGAAGTCATTGCAGATAGCTATAAAAGGTTGATAGCACCTTCTTTGGAAAGAGAAATACGAAATGATATGACTGAACAGGCAGAAGAAAATGCGATTAAAATATTTAGAGAAAATTTGAAACAACTTTTGTTACAGCCTCCTATTAAAGATAAAGTAGTACTTGCATTAGACCCTGCTTTTCGTACAGGCTGTAAAATTGCTGTTATTGACCAAACAGGTAAAACATTAGATACGGCTGTTGTTTACCCTACGGCACCTCAAAAGAAAACAGAAGAAGCAAAAGAAAAACTAAAAAAAATGATAGAACAGTACCATGTTGATGTGATTGCAATAGGAAATGGTACAGCATCACGTGAGTCAGAAATATTTGTTGCAGAAACATTGTTGAAAGCAATAGATAGACCAATTTATTATGTTATTGTCAATGAAGCAGGAGCATCAGTTTATTCTGCATCAAAATTAGGTGCAGAGGAATTTCCAGATTTTGATGTTGCATTAAGGAGTGCTGTTTCTATTGGTCGTCGTTTGCAAGACCCTCTTGCGGAACTTGTAAAAATAGACCCAAAATCAATAGGAGTAGGACAGTATCAGCATGACATGAATCAAAAACGTTTAGGAGAAGCATTAGGTGGTGTAGTAGAAAGTTGTGTAAATGCTGTTGGCGTAGATTTGAATACAGCATCTCCTTCTTTACTTTGTTATGTGGCTGGTGTGAGTAATACTGTAGCAAAAAATATATTAAAATATAGAGAAGAAAATGGTAAATTTAAAACAAGAAAAGAACTTTTAAAAGTACCTAAATTAGGACCAAAAGCATTTGAACAGTGTGCTGGATTTTTAAGAATACCAGAAAGTGAAACTATTTTGGACAATACAGGAGTGCATCCTGAAAGTTATAAAGCAGCAGAAGGACTTTTAAAAATAATAGGATATACGTTAGAAGATGTTCAAAAAAAGAATGTGAAAAATATTTCCCAAAAAATATTACATAAAGAAAAAACTGCTGAAGAATTGGGCATTGGTGTGCCAACATTAGAGGATATTATAAAAGAGTTAGAAAAGCCAGGACGTGACCCTCGTGAGGAAATGCCTATGCCTGTACTGCGCAGTGATGTTTTATCTATGGAAGATTTAAAACCAGGTATGATATTAAAAGGAACAATAAGAAATGTTATTGATTTTGGTGCTTTTGTGGATATTGGAGTACATCAAGATGGACTGGTACATATTTCTGAATTGTCTGATAAGTATGTAAAACATCCATTGGAAGTAGTAAGTGTAGGAGATGTTGTTCAAGTAAAAGTAATTAATGTGGATATTGCAAAAAAAAGAATATCATTAACAATGAGAAACATAGAACAATAGAGAGTATTATTAAATTGATGAATGTAAGCATACGAAAAAGCCACAGCCCAGCTTGTCAAAAAACCTTGAGAGCGTTGCTCTCAAACTCTCACTCGCTTTTTGAAAAAAGCGAGGCAAAAACTTTATTATATGCTAACACAATGATAAC
>ERZ808044.1357-NODE-1357-length-13960-cov-12.175178_pt1 | contig 13960 bp, 11 predicted proteins | sample MGYA00380195_ERZ808044 | MGnify/ENA primary metagenome ERZ808044 (study PRJEB31490, sample SAMN06133423) | mouse gut metagenome | isolation source: Z7_2 | host: mice | place: China: Chengdu | collected 2015-05 ...
CATATAAACCCATTTTGCCATTGTCATGACCTCCTAAAAACTATATATTTTTCTAAGTCGCACATAATATTTTACTGTTTTTACCAGTATTCGTCAAGTATTTCGCATTGAATTACTCAAGAAGATATTCAACAAACCGTACTGCCATCTCCGGATTCTGGCTGTTGACCGGAATTGCCACATAAATCTCCTCATACCCGGTCAGCCCTTCTTCCTCCAGAATGCTGCCGGTTCCCAAACGAACCCCATAATCGATCACAGTGTCCCCGTATTCTGCCGCATTATCCCCCAGGCTCTCCTTCATATCCAGGAATCCGCCTTCTTTTGCATACGATTCATATACACTTTCCGGACAAACCAACACATCGACTGCCTCCGCCCCTATCAGCGTCGTCAACGCCGTTGTACTGGCCATTCCGCCCCCGTCATCCGGTATATTGGTGCGGATCTGCACGATTCCGTCCTTCTCTTCTATTCCTGCATATCGGGCAAATGATTCCGTAAGCTGTTCGGCCTGCAGATTGTCGCCGCCGATGACCACCGCATTCAAGAGTACCGTCGTGTGCATTCCTTTGTACATTGTCACGCCTATGCAGATTATGACCGCCAGCAGTATCGGTCCGAAGAACCAGGCCTTTTGATACATCCACAGATACTCCAGTTTCTTGCCAAATGTCATCGTTTTCCAGGCCGCTCTGGCGATGTCTTCATCTTTCGTCCTTTTTTGCGTATTCTCCAGCTCCATTTACACCTCCATATTACCGAATATGCCTTTCTTCGATAAACTCCGCGATCTTTACCGGACGCCCGCCATGGATCCTGGAATATTCCGCCGCCAGCGCGCAATAATGACTTTCCAGGGATCGGTCAAGAGATGTCACATAAGAACTCTCCTCCTTCCTGCCGCTTACAATGTCCAGGAATTCTAACAGCATCCTCTCATCTCCGCCGCCATGCCCGGAGAAATCATCTGCAAGCTTTGCCACATCCACCGTCTCTTCCTGTACATCACTGGCAAATCTGCGGATGCTGATCTCACAGTCCTTCGGCTTTCCCGCCATATTGACACGCATCTCACCTCTGGTTCCCATAAATCTTGCATATCTGGATATCTCAGGGGTAAATGCACACATGGTAAAACTCATCGTTGTCCCGTCTGTCATCTTAAGATTTACTACCTGATGATCTACCACGTCATTGTCACAGTGGTACACACACCGTCCATACCTTCCCTTTTTCAGCGCTTCCTTGATCTTCTCTTCTGTCGGTCCGGACGGAACCAGCACATCTAACGGCCACCGCCTGTTTCCGCGGCGGTAACCGGCCTCTCTATGATCCAGATAGATCTTTTCGGCATCAAAAGGACATTCTTCCTTAACGGCACATCCGTCCATGCACCGCCGGGCACTGCCCTTTGGTGCATTTTCCTTTTTGAAAAGATAGGTATCTCCATACGAGGTCAGGGATTCACATTTCTTATTCGCAAGCCAGAGGTACAGGTCCATATCATGGCAGCATTTCTGCAGAATCATCGGACTCGACTCCTTCGAATTCGCCCAGTTTCCGCGTACAAAACTATGGGCCTGATGGTACCAGCCCACATTCTCAGACGCCATGATCGACACCACATCCCCGATCACTCCTTCATCCAGAAGCTCTTTCACTTTCTGGTAAATGGGCGTGTACCGAAGCACATGGCAAACCACTACCTTACGCCCGCAGTTCCCTGCTGTCTCTGCCAGCCTGCGGCATTCTTCTATCTCAGGAGAAACCGGCTTTTCAAGCAGCAGATGATACCCCTTCCTGAGAGCTGCCACGGCGTGCCCCACATGCTGCCGGTCCTGCGTCGCTATAATCATGACATCGGCAAGTTTCTCCCTTTCCAGCATCTCCTCCGCACTGGAGAAACAGGCCTCCTTCGGCAAATGGTACTCTTCTGCCACAAGCTCAACCTTCTTAGGATCAATATCCGCAACGGCAGCAATCTCCATCTTATCCGGATGAAATTTTGCAGCCCTGGCATAATTATCCCGTCCTCTGTTCCCTAATCCTGCAATTGCAACCCTTACCGGCCTGCCCATGATACATCCTCCCCTCCGTCCACAATTAAAATACCGCTTTTCATCTACACTGCAAGCAGGAACGCCTTATAGCCTTTGTATGCTTCGTATACGTCCGCCTTGCTGGTTACTTCCCATGGAGCATGCATACTTAAGACCGGAACGCCGCTGTCGATCACTTCCATTCCATAATTGGCCATAATATAAGCAATCGTTCCGCCTCCGCCGACATCGACTTTGCCAAGCTCCGCAAACTGGTAAGCTACCTGTCCGTCATCCATCGCTTTTCTGAGCCATGCGAGGTATTCCGCATTCGCGTCGTTCGAACCGCCCTTTCCTCTGCTTCCGGTAAATTTGTTAAATACCAGCCCCTTTCCGAAAAATGCAGAGCTGCGCTTTTCAAATGCTTCCGCAAACATCGGATCGTAAGCCGCACTTACATCAGAAGAAAGCATCTTAGAATTCTGAAGCACACGCCTTACCTTAAGTTCTGATTCGCTTCCCTGCAGAGCAACCATCTCTGCAATTACATTTTCAAAGAAACGAGAATGCATGCCGGTTGCACCTACGCTTCCGATCTCCTCTTTGTCCACCAGAATACAGCAGGCAGTCTTCTCCACTTCCTCCACATCCAGTATCGCAAACAGGGACGTGAACGCGCAGACCCTGTCATCCTGTCCGTACGCCAGCACCATACTCCTGTCGATTCCGCAGTCTCTTGCCCTTCCCGCCGGAACGATCTCAAGCTCGGCAGACACGAAGTCATCCTCGTCTATGCCGTAGTGTTCCTTAAGAATGCGCACCACATTGGACTTCACCGCTTCTTTTTCTTCTTTATCCAGGTCTTTCTCCTGCTCAAGCGGGCAGCTCCCAAAAAGAATGTCCAGCTTCTCGCCTTCAATCACTTCATTCGCCTTCTTCTCCATCTGCTTCGCCGCCAGATGTACCAGCAGGTCCGTGATGACAAATACCGGATCCTCCTCCTTCTCCCCGATATTCACTTCGACTACCGTTCCGTCCTTCTTCGCGATAACACCGTGAAGAGCAAGCGGAATCGTTACCCACTGATATTTCTTGATCCCGCCATAATAATGGGTATCCAGATATGCCAGTTCCTCGTTCTCATACAATGGATTCTGCTTAATATCGATACGCGGGGAATCGATGTGCGCTCCCAGAATATTCATTCCTTCTTCCAACGTTTTTTTGCCGATGTGGAAAATTGCGATCGCCTTATTCATGCATACCGCATATACCTTGTCGCCGGTTTTTAACGGCTGGCCTTTTTCAATCACAGATTCTAAAGACTTGTAACCCGCCTTCTCGATTCTGTCCACCGTAAGTTTTACACATTCACGCTCCGTCTTGCCTCCGTCCAGGCATTCCTTGTAATCACTGTTGATCCTCTCCAGCTCCTCACGCGCGGAAGCTGCATATATTTTCCATATATTTTCTCTGTTCATGTTTTTGTTCCTCCTTACCATTCCTGACAATGATGGGACGTAGTAAAATTATATTTCACTACGTCCTCTTTCTGCCTCTCTATTGCATCTCTTCTCTTACTTCTTTAAAGCATTTTACAATAAAGTCAATATCTTCTTTCGTATGGCTCGCACATACCTGAGTACGGATCCTTGCCTTTCCCTTCGGGACAACCGGATAGGAGAATGCCACAACATACACGCCCTTCTCCATCATTCTTCTGGCATATTCGGCCGCCTTCTTCTCATCATATAACATAACCGGCACACAAGGATGAGTCCCCGGGATAACATCGAAACCATTATCCACCAGCTTCTTGCGGTAATAAGCCGTTACTTCTTCCAAATGATCCCTAAGCTCGGTGCTTTCATCCAGCATGTCAAATAATTCGATACTTGCGCCTGCGATTGCCGGAGCCAGAGAATTGGAAAACAGATACGGACGGCTCCTCTGCCGCAGAAGATCAATGATCTCCTTACGCCCTGACGTATATCCGCCGGATGCTCCGCCAAGCGCCTTCCCCAGAGTTCCCGTGATAATATCCACGCGTCCCTGCACGCCGCAGTGCTCCGCCGTTCCGCGTCCGGTCTTCCCCACGAACCCGACCGCATGGCTGTCGTCTACCATTACCAGCGCGTTATACTTATCTGCCAGATCGCATACGCCCTTCAGATTACAGATGATCCCATCCATAGAGAACACTCCGTCCGTCGCAATCAGTTTGATTCTTGCACCGGCCTCGTCCGCTTCTTTCAGCTTCGCCTCCAGGTCGTCCATATCGTTATTCTTATAACGGAAACGTTTTGCTTTACAGAGACGGACACCGTCAATGATTGACGCATGATTCAATTCGTCACTGATTACGGCATCGTCTGCCGTCAGAATAGTCTCAAATAATCCTCCGTTCGCATCAAAACAGGAAGAATACAGTATGGTATCATCCGTTCCGAGAAAATCCGATATCTTCTTTTCCAATGTCTTATGAATATCCTGAGTTCCGCAGATAAACCGTACGGAAGCCACGCCGTATCCCTTCTCATCATAGGTTCTCTTCGCCGCTTCGATCAGGCGGGGATTGTCGCCAAGGCCCAGGTAGTTGTTCGCGCACATGCAGAGCAGTTCTCTGCCGTCTTCCATCTTAACCCGTGCGCCCTGAGGTGATACAAAGGGTGCTTCGCCTTTGAACAGGCCTGCTTCCTTGATTCCTTCCACTTCTTTCGTATAAATGCTTAAAATATCGTCTTTACGTGCCATCGTGCTTATTATTTCCTCTCTTTCATTAAAATATCCTGTTATCAGTCATTCACATGCGCCCAGTCAAGGATTACTTTACCCGACTGCCCGGAGATCATCGCTTCAAATCCCTTCTCATAATCCTTAATGTCAAAATGATGTGTGATAATCGGGGAGATATCCAAACCTGCCTGAATCATCGTAGACATCTTGTACCAGGTATCCCACACCTTCCTTCCGTAGATACCGCGGATATTCAAACCGTTAAAGATCACCGTCTCCAGATCCACGGTAGCGTCTGTCCGCTGCAGCCCAAGAAGCGCTATATTGCCGCCGTGTTTCATATTATGGATCATCTCATGAAGTCCCGCCTGCGATCCTGACATCTCAAGGCCGACATCGAATCCCTCTGTCATTCCAATCTCTTTCATTACATCCGGAAGCTTCTCCTCCTTCAGGTTCACGGTCCTGGTCGCCCCAAGCTTCTTCGCCAGGTCAAGCCTGTATGGATTCAAATCTGTCACAACGACATGCCTTGCCCCGGAAAACTTTGCAATCGCCGCCGCCATACATCCGATCGGTCCGGCGCCTGCCACCAGTACATCCTCTCCGAGCATGTCATAAGAAAGCGCCGTATGGGTAGCATTTCCAAAAGGATCAAAGATTGCATACATCTCCTCCGGAATTGCAGGATTACACGGCCAGACATTACAGGAAGGGATAACCAGATATTCCGCGAATGCTCCGTTACGGTTTACTCCCACTCCCTTCGCGTCTTTACAGTTCTCCTTATGTCCTTCCAGGCAGTTTCTGCACTTCCCGCAGGTAATATGCCCTTCGCCGGATACCAGATGCCCCGGCTTGAATCCCCGCACACCTTCTCCAACCTCAACAACCTCTCCGACATACTCATGCCCGGCCGTCAGTCCGACCGGAATCGTATGCTGCGCCCAGTCATTCCATTGATAGATATGGACGTCGGTTCCGCAGATCGCCGTCTTCCGAATCTTGATCTTCACATCGTTCGGGCCCACCTCCGGAATCGGCACCCGCTTCATCCAAAGCCCTTCTTCTGGTTTCTCCTTCACAAGCGCCCACATCAATCCGTCATTTCTATCGCTCACTTCTATATCCCTCCTACTTCTGCCGTTTACAGACGGCGTTATTAATCTTCTGTTATTATAGCATTCTTGCAATCCTTATTCAATGTATATTTAGAACTTTTTTGTTTATTATGTCAATATTTTCACACAGCGAAAACTTTTTTTCGTCACTTTATACAAATATACTATTTACAAATCTACATTTATTCTTTATAATATCTATATTGTTATTTATTGATATGGCTTATATCAATAAAATCGGGGAACAAAATCTAAATAAAGAAAGGAATCTGCAGATCTTAGAATCTGCAGAACGAAGGACGCAAAACATGAAAAACGCAATCAGCAAATGGAACAGCATCAGCCTTGTTAAGCGCATTATCTGCGGCTTAATCATAGGTATCATTCTCGGTCTGGTTATTCCGCAGGCTTCAGCCATCTCGATTCTGGGTAACCTGTTTGTCGGGGCATTAAAGGGGGTAGCTCCGATCCTGGTATTCTTCCTTGTTATGAGCGCTCTGTGCCACATGGGCGAGGGGCAGAAGACGAATATGAAGTTCATCGTCATTCTCTATCTGTTAGGCAACCTGTTATCTGCCCTCTCTGCCGTATTTGCAAGTTATCTCTTCCCAATCACGTTATCCTTTTCCGAGAGCGCTGCAACAAGCGATATCACACCTCCAAGCGGAGTCACAGAAGTATTGACCAACCTGCTGATGAACGTCGTGGCAAATCCTGTGGATTCCATTGTTAATGCCAATTACATCGGCATCCTTGCCTGGGCGTGTGTCTTCGGTATCGCCCTGAAGAAAGCGAATGCAGGGACGAAGAAAGCGTTAGAGAATATCTCAGACGCGGTTGCCACTGCCGTAAAATGGATCATCAGCTGCGCACCGTTTGGTATCATGGGCCTGATCTTCTCAACCATCTCTGAACAGGGTTTGGGCGTACTGTTAAGCTACGGCCGCCTGATCCTTGTGTTGGTAGGTACGATGGCATTTGTCGCATTGGTGGTGAATCCGATCGTTACGTTCCTGTGCATCAGGAAGAATCCATTCCCACTGGTATTCCGCTGCCTGAAGGACAGCTTCATCACCGCATTCTTCACACGGAGTTCTGCTGCCAATATTCCGGTTAATATGGAGTTATGTGAAGATCTTGGCCTGGATGAGAATACATATTCTGTATCAATCCCGCTCGGCGCTACGATTAATATGGCCGGAGCCGCCATCACAATCTCCATCATGGCATTAGCCGCCGCACATACCATGGGCGTTGCCGTAGATTTTCCGACTGCGTTAATCCTCTGTGTATTATCTGCCGCAAGTGCCGCAGGTGCATCCGGAGTCGCAGGGGGATCTCTGCTTCTGATTCCTATGGCGTGCAGTCTCTTTGGTATCTCCAATGATGTCGCTATGCAGGTTGTCGGAGTCGGTTTTATTGTAGGGGTAATCCAGGATTCCTGCGAAACAGGATTGAATTCTTCTACAGACGTTCTCTATACCGCATGTGCCGAATTCAGAGACAGACGGCTGCATCCGGAAAACTACGCAAAATAAACGATCGGGACGCAGTATATTCTACTGCGTCCCATTTTTAATTACCACTCGAATTTCCTGGCAAAATAAGCATCCAGATCCTCGATCTTCACTCTTTCCTGCTCCATGGTGTCACGGTCACGTACCGTTACCGCACCGTCTTCCTCGGAATCAAAATCATAAGTCACGCAGAACGGTGTACCGATCTCATCCTGCCGGCGGTAGCGCTTACCGATATTGCCGCGCTCATCATACTCACAATTATATTTCCTGGAAAGCTGTGCATATACCTTCTCGGCGCCTTCATTCAGTTTCTTGGATAATGGCAGCACGCCGATCTTAACCGGTGCAAGCGCCGGATGGAAATGAAGGACCGTCCTCATATCGCCGCCCTCCAGCTCTTCCTCATCATATGCGCTGCACAGGAAAGCAAGAACCATACGGTCTGCCCCAAGTGAAGGCTCGATAACATACGGAATGTATTTGGTCTTCTTCTCATCGTCAAAATAAGTCATATCCTGCTTGGAAGTATTCTGATGCTGTGTCAGGTCAAAGTCCGTCCTGTCGGCAATACCCCACAGCTCGCCCCATCCAAACGGGAACAGGAACTCTACGTCTGTAGTCGCTTTGCTGTAATGGCTTAATTCCTCCGGAGAATGATCACGATAACGGACCTCTTCCTCCTTAAGTCCCAATGCCTTCAGCCAGTCAAGACAGAACTGCTTCCAGTAGGCGAACCACTCAAGGTCTGTATCCGGCTCGCAGAAGAACTCTAACTCCATCTGTTCAAACTCTCTGGTACGGAAGGTAAAGTTTCCCGGCGTGATCTCGTTACGGAAAGACTTGCCGATCTGGCAGATACCAAACGGAATCTTCTTCCTGGAAGTACGCTGTACATTCTTGAAGTTCACAAATATACCCTGGGCAGTCTCCGGACGTAAGTACACGATACTCTTGGCGTCCTCCGTTACTCCCTGGAAAGTCTTGAACATCAGGTTAAACTCACGGATCTCTGTGAAATTATGCTTGCCGCAGGTCGGGCACGGGATCTCATGCTCCCTGATATAAGCCTCCATCTGCTCGTGGCTCCATCCATCGATACTGTCCCCGATATCAAGGCCGTTCTCATGGGCGTAATCCTCGATCATCTTATCGGCACGGAAACGCTCGTGGCATTCCTTACAATCCATCAGAGGATCGCTGAATCCGCCAAGGTGCCCGCTTGCCACCCATGTCTGGGGATTCATCAGAATCGCACAGTCCACGCCTACGTTGTAAGGAGATTCCTGCACAAACTTCTGCCACCATGCTTTCTTAACGTTATTCTTCAGTTCAACCCCGAGATTACCATAATCCCATGTATTGGCAAGCCCTCCATAGATCTCAGACCCTGGATACACGAACCCCCTGGTTTTCGCCAACGCTACGATCTTGTCCATTGTCTTTTCTACCATATCTCTTCCTCACCTTCTATAAATTCTTATACTGTATAATTGTTACTTATTATAGCGTTTACCCCTCTTCTTTTCAAGTATTATTATATAATTGTTTCCAGGATTTCCAATGATTTGAAATGTTTCCCAAGATAATGGGCCAGATAATCCGTCACGATTTCCCCAAGTTCCTCTAAGACCTCTTCCTTTACCACAAAAGTATAGAGTTTTTCAATCGGTGAGGAGACGATATACTGAAGCGTATAGAGCGTAGAAGGCAGAAGGCTCCTTCCATCCGCACATTTCTCCTGACAATGGCTGCACACCAGTCCCCCTCTCTTCACGCTGAACATCATCTCACGCTTCGTATCCCTGCAGCAGACACATTCGAACACCTGGGGGCCTTCCCCATTCACCGCAACACCCCGCAATTCGTATATATATCGGATCAGCCGATTAGGGATCTTCTGATTCACCAGCGCCCTAAGCGTCTGGTACAGAAGCTTCAGAAGTTCTGTCTCATCATTGGCTTCCCGCGCATAATAGCCGGCAAATTCCAGAAAATAAAACCCGTAATACGCCCCTTCTACATCTGACCGCAGTTCCTGAAAATAATTGGAAATAGAGGCCGACATCAGTGTATAAGATGTCCGCCCCTCATATACGGTAAATTCTCCGAAAGAAAACGGGCTCGTCACTCCGACCAATGCGCTGTTGGGCTTCCTCGCCCCCCTTGCAAACGCCGCGATTTTCCCTCTCTCCTTCGTCAATATCACTATTCGCCTGTCGTATTCACCAACCGGCGCCGCCTGGAGCACCATACCGGTTACCGTAATCTGATTCACCGCTTTCCTCACTTTCATATTGATCTATAATCTGTTTACAGATCCCTATTCCCTTATAATACAAATAATCCGTAATCTTCCCCGACGAAAGAAAACGACGCCAATATTCTTCTTCCATGATGTCACCTCATCCTCTGTTTCCTGCCGGATCTCCTTCCATGCGGATATCCCGCAGGTGCCAGTACAGTACAAGTTATTTTCCTACAGTTTCTTAGGATTAGGTTCCCCCATAGATACATCTTTTTATTCTTCTTCCCGGTATCCAAAATTTTTCATCAGAAACTCACTGTCCCGCCAATCCTTTTTCACTTTTACCCAAAGCTTGAGATTTACCTGCATTTCCAACATTTTTTCAATCTCATACCGGGCTGTACTTCCGATCTTTTTCAACATATTTCCTTGTTTGCCAATAATTATCCCCTTGTGCGAATCTCTCTCGCAGATGATTGTCGCATCGATATGCATGACCTTGTTCTTCATCTTCATATGGTCAATCGCCACCGCAATTCCATGGGGAATCTCATCTTCCAGACAGTGGAGCGCTTTTTCCCTGATCAGCTCCGCCACAATCTGCCGTTCCGGCTGGTCTGTAACGGTATCCTCATCATAAAACTGCGGCCCATAAGGGAGATACTTCATCACAACCCTGATCAGTTCTTCCGTGTTGTCTCCGTTTCTCGCAGAGACCGGTACGATCTCCGCGAAATCATAGATATCCTTGTAAGCCGCTATCGCCGGAAATACTTCCTCCCTCTTCACACTGTCGATCTTGTTGATCACGAGTATAACCGGAGTCTTCACCTTCTTAAGCTGCCTTGCAATATGCTGCTCGCCGGCCCCTATAAAAGTAGTCGGTTCCACAAGCCACAGCACTACGTCCACTTCGTTCAATGTGCGTTCGGCAACATTCACCATATATTCTCCAAGCTTATTCTTTGCCTTATGGATCCCCGGGGTATCCACGAATACAATCTGCCCTTTTTCAAGGGTCAGGACGGTCTGGATACGGTTGCGGGTCGTCTGCGGTTTGTTGGACGTAATCGCTATCTTCTGGCCGATCAGGTAATTCATAAGGGTAGATTTCCCTACGTTGGGACGGCCGATCAACGTCACAAAGCCAGATTTATAATCTTTGTCCATATCTTCTCCTGCTCTTTTGAATTCCCTGTTAAAAGCTTGTCACAGTTGTAAACATATCTTTATTCTCTTCTATCTTCTCTTCGCTGCCGATCACGCAGAACTGATCCGCCTCAAGCACGGCCTCGGCCACCCGGGCAAGCGCGCGGATATCCTCCTGCCCGGCATCCAGAATCTGATTCCTCTCCTTGCGGATCATATCGGCGCTCACCTTATTCATATAGAGGTTCATGGAGCGTTCACCCTTGATCGCCGGAGTCATCGGCTGGTCTATATTGCTCATGGTTCCGATAATATATTTCGTCATATCGCGCTCACTGACGGTAAAGTCCTTAAGATAATCCACAACGCCTTCATACACCTCCACCGTCCGTCTAAGGTTCGGGTCACGATAGGATACAAAATATCCCTCTCCGATTCTGTTGAAATTACTCATACAGCCGTATGCCCCGCCCTTGACGCGGATATTCTGCCACAGATAGTCATAACTTAGAATCACCTTAAGAATCTGCAGCGCACCGGTATAAGAGGCCCCATGGTCGATGAAGTTGCCGGTCCTTGCCACGTACTGCACCTTGGACGCTGTCTTGAAGCCCTCATTCTTCTTCTCACAGTGGATAACACACGCCCCCTCGGTCAAAGATTCCTGATACAGCCGCCGCTTCATCTCCCCGATAAATTCTTCCAATCCGTGAAGGCCCTCTCTCGAAGCCGTATAGCTGACCATCATATTATCCGGACGGAACAACCGCTTCGCCAGGCCCTCAAGAACTTCTGTCAGATGCTCCTTCTCTTCCTCAAAGTTCTCCTCTATACGCGAAACCGTCTGATAGAACTCTATGCCGTTCGTCATATCCTTAAGCTTCGCAGACGGAGAGGCATAGGACATCGCACGCAGAGCGGCCGTGGTATGGCCGGAAGACTGAAACCGCATCAGAAGCCTTGATTTCAGCATCGCCAGTATTTCCTTTAACCTCTTCGTATCCGAGAGCTTAGACGCCGTAAGAATCTCGCTCATCATCGCGAACACAACCGACAGCTTCCCGTACAGTGATTTCCCTTTGATCTCAAATGTAGCCTTGAACGCCTTCTCCCGGATATTGGTCACATCTGTGTAAAGTTCCAGGGATGTCCCGATTCCGCCGGTATGCATATTGATCTCGTTAAATAATTCACCATATTCATAATTCTCGGTGTCGATGATCCCAAGCGCCGACTGCAGGATCCCCACATAAGGAAGAAGCTCCTCACTGACTCCGGAGATATCAAAGAGCACATCCACATATCCTATCCCGTTCGTCTCGATCTCGTGGAAGATTACCGGCACGCCCGCAAGTTCCATCTCCTCATTCACAATCGGCTCAATCTCTCTTGAGATGTCCTCTCTTCTAAGCACCGGAATCCGTTCTAAGTCCTCCTCCTTTTCCGGTTGGGACTGGTATTCCTCCAAAGCAGCGGTCTTCTTCACCAACGCTTCCACTTCATCCGCCGGCAGGCTTTCCTTGTAGGCCTGAAGTTTCGCGTCAAGCTCGGCATCCATTCTTGCCGTCCGCCCCTTCTCCGGCTTGACAATCACAACCGCACCGTGAGGATTATCCAGAAGATATTTACGGATCAAATCTTCATAATATCCGGTATCCACCTGCTTTTTCAGGAATTCAAATGTCTCAAGCGCTTCTACATGAATAAATGGCTTCTCCTCATCATAAAGCCAGCTGTCCATCATCTGCAGGCCATACATCAGCCCTTTGGGATAATTGCCAAAATCAGCCTCCCGATAGCGGAATTCATGATAATTAAGCCCCGCCGTGAGCGCCTTCCTGTCGATACCGTTCTTGACGATATCTGACAGCACCGACTCGATAAGCTCTGTAAATTCCTGCTTCTGCCCCTCATTGGCATTCTTTGCGATCACAGAGAAGATCGGCTGATAGATTCCGTTGTCATACGAGCCCATGATGTCCTTCCCGATTCCCGCATCCGTAAGCGCCTTCTTAAGCGGCGCCCCGGGCGCAGACAGCAGCGCATAATCCAGGATCTGGAACGCCAGGTACAATTCCTTGTCAAGGCTGGTTCCGATCACCTTATTATATGAGAGATAAGTATTATCTTTCTCCGATTCATCACTTGCTATAGAATAAGCAAATGTCTTCTCCAGCATATGCCCGAAGGGTTCCTGATAGCGGATCTCGGAATCCACCGTCTTAGCGTCAAAGGCACTTAAGTATTCCCGGTCAAGCCATACCAGCTTCTCCTCCATATCCATATCCCCATACAGGTAAATATAACTGTTGGACGGATGATAATACTTTCTGTGAAAATCTAAAAACTGCTCATAGGTAAGATTCGGGATCTCCTCCGGATCTCCTCCGGATTCATTTGCATAAGAAGTATCCGGAAACAGTGTATTTAAGATGACCCTGTCAAGCACTCCCTCCGGTGAGGAAAACGCCCCCTTCATCTCATTATAGACAACACCGTTATACTGAAGCCTGTCTTTGGCAGAATCTAATTTATAACTCCATCCCTCCTGACGAAAGATCTCCTCATGGGCATAAATATTCGGATAAAACACAGCATCCATATACACATGCATCAGGTTCTGGAAATCCTTATCATTTAAGCTCGCCACCGGATATACCGTCTTATCAGGATAAGTCATGGCGTTCAAAAAAGTATTAAGCGACCCCTTCACCAGCTCAACAAACGGATCCTTTGCCGGGAAGTTCTTCGAACCGCACAGAACGGAATGCTCCATGATATGAGGAACTCCCGTGCTGTCTTTTGGCGGAGTGCGGAATCCAATACTAAACACCTTATTGTTATCATCCTTCTCTATCAAAAGAATCCTGGCTCTGCTCTTCTTATGCCGAAGCAGATATCCCTTCGCCTGAATACCGGTCAAATCCTTTTCCGTCAACACCTCATATGTGTTCAAGTCTCTGATACTCATCTGATATTCTCATTCTCCTTTCAATTGCAATACATTCTATTACACATTCTATCCAATTTTTCATTAGTCTACAAGAGAAATCTCGTACACCGCCAAAAATTTTCTACCTGTACGGTTGAATTCTCTTGATTCAATTCCTCACAAAAAGTATGATGATTTTTCGTTTCTATAAAATA
>ERZ808044.1358-NODE-1358-length-13957-cov-3.917435_pt1 | contig 13957 bp, 9 predicted proteins | sample MGYA00380195_ERZ808044 | MGnify/ENA primary metagenome ERZ808044 (study PRJEB31490, sample SAMN06133423) | mouse gut metagenome | isolation source: Z7_2 | host: mice | place: China: Chengdu | collected 2015-05 ...
CCCTTCAATCAAAACCGTGGATCCCAGATCCGTTGATCTGGCATTGGAGTCATGGGGAATATCAGCCCCAAACTTAATGCCTGTGATGCTCGTCTCCATCAATTTGACAGACTCGCTTCCTTCAATGCTCAATCGTACTCCCATTTTTTGTTTCCTCCTTTATTTTTGTTCCGCATCCTCCCTTCCGACGCGCAGATCCCATAATATGCATGGAGCCGCTCTGCCGCCCCGCCGGGAATCGGCGCGCCCTCCGGGAAAATGACGGATTTTAACTGCTTCAAAGCGCGGCTTTACTCCGTTCCGGCTTTTCTTGTAAGCTGCACTTTCAGGTTTTTGGTTGTGTTGGCGAATGTCACCAGCACATCACAGACCCCGTTTTTATCGTCAATGCTGTAGTCCAGTTCGTCCCCGTCCTGAAGGATGGAATTGACAAACTGCCTGTCCGCGTCCCATCTGCTCTTCTGGCTGCTGGGATTGTTGCTGAAAAACGTCAGAATCTTATCCTGCTTGAAATCCCCGCTGTAAAAACGCAGCATACGCTCGATATAAGTAACCACAAGGGTTTTGTATATGGGCTCGAACTCGCTCCCGTTGCTCAGCAGATTGCGGGCCTTGTACACGGTAATGTTTTTGATATTCTGACCCTTGTACTGGGCGTTATCCGACGAGAACACAAAGCCGAAGCCGGTACGGTTGATGGAATTCTTGATGGCGTTGGTAAATCCGGAGATTTCCTTGGTCATGCTGGTGGTGGCCAAAAGCGCGTTGTCATTGGCCTCCACATCAAACCGCACACCGGGGTATTCCATGCTGGTGTTCCTGAAGCGCTGCTTTAAGTATTCCGGACACTGCCATGACGCCACAATCCCCGCCGCCTCATAAGCCGCTCCCACATAGATGCCCTCCAGCCACATCTTCATGACATCGTCTTTTTCCGCGGAGAGAGCCACATTCCCCTCTTCGTCCATGACCATCCGCTTATCCAGCACCAGGCCGGACTTATCTTTGGGGATAATGGTGGCGTTGGGAATGCAGGGCACCACAAATTCGCTGTAGGCTTTCTTCATCAGCGGCGTGCATTTTTCCTTGTAAATATTGATTCCCTCGGTGGCCACATAATTAAAAGTGGACTCCTCGCCGGAGCAAAAACTGAAGAAAGTAGTAATCCGATAGGGTTCTATGGCGTTCATCAATGTCGCCACATTCTCCATGGTATTGTTTCCCCGCTTTTCTTCCTGCCGGTTTCCCTCAAAACGGATCCTCTGGAGCCTGCCCCCTTCTGTCTGGTTCAATTCCACATCGGGTACAATACCGAACCATATTGTGTTGTCAAATTCGTTCTTGTCATTCGTGGTGTTCAGATAGGTGATCAGCCGGGGCAGATTGCTGGCCTTTACCGTCATCTCCAGGGGCAGATTCGTGATCAGAAGCCTGGGCTGCATTCCCTTTTCCTTGACCTGGTACTGGTCAAAAAAGGTCTTAACACCCAGCATCTTTTCCATCAGAGGCTTTACCACCTTTACAAAATCGTCCTTGCTCTTCTTATAGAACTCCAGGTAGCTGTTATAATTGCGCACCTCCAGTTCCCGGTCCACACTGCTCTCCATGGTGGAACCCAGAGGGCAGAAGGTCCGCACCACCAAATCCCTCACATAATCGGACTGATTCTCATTCAGCGCGTTATAATCCTCCCGAAAGGTTTCCATCAGGCTTGTGTTGACCTGATCGTCCACCACCGCAAGCTGGGTACTCTCTTCCTGTTTCATCTCCAGAATCTTCAGTTCTCCGTCATCCCCCATGCTCAGCAGGCCCGCCTTGAACTCTGCCTGTCCCTGTCCGGCCTCATGATCCCCCAGGAGCAGCCGGGTCTTAATGTCCTCGATGGCCAGGGGAAGCATGGCGAGAACATTGTTATAATTCTGGCTCGCCTGCTCAAACTGGTAGTTCAGCTTGTCTCCCATATCCAGCCGTTTCGGGTCTCCTTCTTCCAGTTCCACATATTTTCCGTATGTATACTGGATCTCCCTGCGGACCTGGCGGATATCGTCCATGATTTTCTTGGGAGAGATCATCTCCAGAATGTTGCTGAACTGGAAATCCGCATTTGCCACACCTTGTGCGTCTCTGGCACCCATGAGCGTAATCAGCATGTTTAACAAATCATTGGATTCGTTCAGGGGGATTTCCGTCACACAGTTCTGCGGAATATTCTCCGGCTTTACCAGGCTGTACTGAATACTTCCCGTGGCGGCATCACACCAGGAATACACCACCGGAGTAAACTTTTCCAGAAACTCCTCAAAACTCGAGACCAGTAGTTCTTCGTTGATCTCTTTCATCTTGTCATCATCCAGACTGCTCTTTCCCCGCACATCCCCGATCAGGGTCAGCAGGTTGAGACGCTCCGGATTGACCTCGGCAAACAGAATGGTTCTGTTTGTCTGTGTGATTGTCTCCATGGCTATCACTTCCTCCTTTTTTCTTGTATATTGAGTTCTTGTATATTGATTTATTGGAACAGGGCAACATAGTGTATCTCCAGGTCATAATCTCCTGTCGGCGATGTGATGTATATAATGTCGCCGAAGCTGACGCTGTACTGTATCTGCATACAGGCAATGGCACTTCCCACCATGACGCCGGCTTTGGACCTGTGAAACAAAACCATGCGGTGATTTTCGTCTGCAATCAGAAAGATGTCATCCAACCCCAGGGCGGCCGCCTGTTTCGGGTAGGCTCCAAAGAGATCGCCCAGGGATACCCTGCTGTCCTTCACCTTATTCATCCGGAAAGAGAGCGGCGGTATCTCCTCCTCTTCTTCCGGCTGGAGTATAAAATAGGCGTCCAGCTTTCCGCTGAAATGATTCTGCTTTTTTTCTTCCGTCAGGCGCTCCAGTTCCGGCTTTGGCCTGTGAAAAATCTTCCACAGCAGCAGCGCCGCCAGTATCAAAACCGGAATCGGAACCCACCAATATATTTTCCACAGCGGTATGATCTCCATTCGGTACACATACTGTACCGCCGTTTCACCGTCGCTGACCTGAATCCCCACGCAGTGCGTCCCCACGCTCCGGGGCAAAATGCTCAGAAGGTTCCCTTCCAGCCGGACATCCGCCCCTTGGGGCCTATCTGTGATGGAATAGGTCAGTATATCTCCGTCCGAATCCGTAAAATAATGGTCCAGACAGAGGGTCCATTCGCCCTCCCGAAGGGTACGGCTGTCTTCGGGAATATTACCCGTGGGCATGGCATTTACTACTTCTATCCGTGCAGGCAGGGAAAAACTTCCGAACTCATCCCCCAGTGTGCCGGATAACAGATAGGTACCGGAATGAGAAAAACTGACTTTGCCCTTCAGTATGCCCTCGGATACTCCGGCATCTTCCTGGGAAAAATCCTTGTCCTCACAGACAAGTTCCCAGGAAAATGACTGGTAAAACGCCGGATCGCTGATCACATGACCGCTTCGATCCTTAAAAAAGACCTGATACTCCAATTCCTGATTTCTGCCTGCGTCTGTCTCCATCCGCAGCACCGGTATCAACTTCCGGTAACTGACAATATATACCTGCAAATCCTGTTTCTCGGTGGTCTCCCAGCGAATCACCAACTCTTTCCCTGCGGTTTCCGCTTCCATATTCTCTATCTTACCTACTGCGTAATGGGACAGGCCCGTCAGCAGAATTTCTTCTTCCCCATATCGGACTGTGGTTTCGCCCACAGGTTCTGATGACAAAAGCAATATATTGATTTCATCCAGATACGGGGCGTCCAATACGCATTTTATTTCCTGTTTGCCCCCCGCGTACATGCCGCTGGAAAACTGCTGTATCTTATAAATCAGATTATCCTGAAAGATTCCGTACAGCACATTTATAAGATTCTCCGGACCCTGGGCCGAGTAATTTTCCGCCTCTGTTTTGGCCGCAATTTCTTCTAAAACCGCCCTGCTGCCTTCATACTGGCCAAAAGCCACCGTATAGATCTGTATATCCTCTTCTTTGCACCGTTCAACACACTGCTCCAGTTCCCTGTTGGACTGTTCCTCCGTGCGCTCACTGTCCTTCGGCAGATCCGTCTCCCCGTCCGAGATCAGTACCATAATCCGCCGACTGTTATTCTCTGTGGAAAACAGTCCATATGCATGGGAGATTCCCAGTCCGATATCCGTATCCCCCGCATATGGGATGGCGCCGATTTCCGCTTTTAACGACTCCCTTTTTTCATCCATTGCAACAGGTTCCGGCGCCGAAAAGGACAGTATGCCGTCATTATAAGCCACATAGCCTATGCGGATATCTTCAGCCTGGATGGTGTCTATAAACGCCTGCACCATGTCCAGTCCCATTTTGGACGGATCATTTTTTTTCATGGAACCGCTGGAGTCAATGACAAAAACAATATCCAATGGCTCTTTTTCTGAAGTAATTTCCTCCGAATGAACTGCCAGCGGAAAGAAAAGACTTAGGACAATGCAGCAAAGAAATACTCCTATTCCTTTCATTCACTGCCCTCCTTCCCCTTTCGCCGGATTCTTCTATAACCTCGAGTTCCCTGTTTTCCGCTCAATACCCCATCCCTCACATCCTACAGCGCACCGAATAATGGCAAACGGATGAGGGCCTCTTTACCCTTAATGCGATCTTCCTCATTTATTTTGATATACCATATCATAAATTGACATTCCTCGACAAAAGATGTAATAAATGGCATTGTTTTATGTAATATCTTACATGTTCTTTGAGGTTTTTACCGAAGATTTGAGCATAAAAAGATTGGGTTGAATCTACCAGGAGCGATCCAACCCAATCTTTTTAACTTTTCTATCTCAATGACTTTTATTTGCATTTTCCAAAAAGTCATACATCACTATGGCCACATCAAAAATCCCGTCTTTATCCTCTATTACCATTTCCCCGTCATATTTTTTCACAATCTGTTGTACAATACGCAGGCCCATGCCATGCTCTTTCCTATCACGCTTACTGGTCAGATATCCCGCGCCTTCTTTTTTCCTTTCCCCTGCATATCTGTTTTTTACTTGCATCATCATATTTCTGTGATCTGCGCTAAGTTGTACATATATGGACCTTTTGTCTTGCAGCTCCGCAACTGCCTCCAGGGCATTGTCCAACAGATTTCCCAGACAGATGCAAAAGTCTTCCGCCGCATGCAGTTCAGCATCTCCGGGTATATGTATCTGCGCCGCAAAGTCTATATTTTCTCTTTCCGCTATATGAGCCTTGTAATTTAGCATGCTGTCAACATAAATATTCCCTGTATCAGACACATTCCTATTGCTGCAGAGAAACTCCAGATTTTCATCGCAGTACTTTTCCAACGCGGCATAATCTCTCTTCTCCAAAAATGCTTTTTCGATAATATAACGTTGCTTCATGTCATGTCGGAAGCGTTTCATCTGGTCCCACCACTCCTTATTTTCCCAGTCCTGCCGTATGTAATAAGCATACTGCTGTCTTAATATTTCTGCTCTTATATGTTTCTTCCTATTCTCTTTCGCTTTATCGTATAGGTAATATGAATAAATATTGATCACAATAATGCTTGCTGCGGAGAGAAAGCCAAACCAGGGGTCTTCCGGTGTAGCCCCAAGGAGCAATGCCAGTAAAATCCAGATGCTTCCTGCAGGCACAACGAATACCTCCAGCCAATCCCCAACACATAGTTCCGTTTTTCTGCGTATTTTTACAATTTGTAAGCTTGCCTTTATCAACAGAAACCAGATTATTTTTGATCCGGCGACCCACAATATGTCCGTCCCGTCTTCCTGCTTCCGGGGTAAAAGTTCCTTTCCGTAAAATATCAGCAATTCAGCGCACATTCCGCTTAAATACATAAAAACTGTCACAAGGATAAGTGTGCGGGCAGAATCCTTATATAGGTATCTTATCGTGCAAAAGAATAAGATTATAAATAGCGGCGCATTTAGCCAGGCAATTTCAAGATACGCCGCGTTGACATAAATGATAATGTAAAAAACAGCAAAGTAGCCGCCCCATCCAAGCAGATCCCGCCGCCGACTGCGGTCTTTCGGGTCTAAAATATTCTCGCAAAAGATGCGCTGCAAAACAGTTGAAAAAATCCCTGTCATAAAGTGCGTCAGAATCAACCCCATATTTTCCCCTTCAGGCTTAGCAAATAGTATTTCTTGACATCTTCTTTATATTGTCTGCTTATTTCCAGAATCAGTCCGTTATCCAATGTGACTCTGTTTGCCGAATACTCTAAGATAAACAGCGGATTAACCAGGAAGGATTTTCCAAGCCTCAAAAACTTGATATCCGCTCTATTTACCACCTCCTGCACTTCTTCCATCTTTCCATAGAATACATGCTCATTTGTCACCAGGTTTTCCGAGACTGTACTAATGTGAATCACTCTCTTGTCACTTTGAAAATAACGAATTTTTAGAAGCGGAATCCGATAATGCTTTTTACAATAGGAAAATGAATAGCAATCGTAAGAATTAAACCGCGTGTTTATGATGCAGGCCATCAACTCTTGAAGCACTGTCTGTTGCAATGGCTTTTTTATAACCGTATAGGATTGGACTTCCAGCATTTTCTGAAAATACTGATCGTAGCAGGTAACAAACACAATTACTGCTCTTGTATCTTTCTTCCTTATTAATCTGGCTGTTTCAATGCCGTTTATCCCCATCATCTCTACATCCAGAAAAATAATATCCATATTTCCCGTGATGTCTATTTCACATAACAAATCTTCGCCGCTTAAAAAGCAAAAGATTTTCGCGTTTTTTGAAAGGCTTGCCATGACCTCATGCATCATTTGCTTCTGCCGCTCTAATTCTTCCGGTATATCCTCACAAATTCCTATCCGTAGCACTATTCGTCCCCCATTTTATATTACATCGTGCCGTATCTCTTCTTTATATCTGATTTTGTGATGTTTCTTACCATAATGGCATTATAAAATGTATATTTATAAAATTCAAGGGGGAATTTTTCAATCTGTTTTCGATATTAGTATTACAATAAATCCCGAATGTTTTTTGTGGTTTTTTTACTTTTTATAAACATTGTACTCTACATAAACTGTCCTTATACAAAGTAAAAACCGGAATGGAACTCTAATCCTTTCCGGCTTTCACTCTGCAAAATCTCACTACATTTGCCTTCCCCTGCGTCTCATCCCCCCGTAACCCCCGCCAGCACATCAAACACCCGGCGCAGGTTCAGACGTCCATATCCCGAGTATGTCAAGTTAGTGTCACGAACTTTTTAAGGTTTTTTCAGTGGAAAAGTCTGGAAAACCGCATAAATTCGTTAGGGGAATGGTAAGTTAGTGTCAAGTTGGCATAAAATTGATGGGCAATTAATGTCAAGTTGTTTAAAATAGGTTACTCCAAAAGTAGTCAACTTTCCGAATCAGGGAGTCTACTAATTCAAGGAGATGCACATACTCTTTATAAAATACAATGGCCTTCCCTACCTCAGTTTACCAATTATCCATAAAGTACACTATGAGTAATTAGGCAATCAAAACTCAATATCCAAAATTCTTCTCCCTTGCCCCCAAATACTAACTGTTCTCTTTTTCAATGAAAGGGTATCCCTTTTCACGAAATCCCTTCCTTAACCTTCTACATCTGTCCCAATTATAATAACTGGCGACTTCTGGTAGTATTTTTTCTAGTTTTTCCCACTCATTTTCCGGGAATGTTTGTGTAGCAAGTAGTCCATTCACTATATCAAAAGAAAATTTTGCTATTTCTATATCTACCATTTCATTTTCTAAAATACATATAGGCAAAAGAAATCTGGCTAAAATTTCTCTTTCTGAATCTGTGAGTTCTGTTTCCATCACCGCCTTAAATATTTCGGTAATATCTTTCGTACTTAATGCAAGAATCTCTTTATCATAAGAATTCACTACACTTATCAGTAAAAGCAGAGAGTCTTTTTTATCTAAATTTGATAAGATTACACTCACTCCGCCGCTTGTATCGCATTTAACAATTTCTAACATTCCTTTTATCTTTTTGCTTTTCTGATTGCATAGTAAGAAATCCCAATATAATGGAATACACTCATCTTCATAGATTTTATAAAGATCATATGCCAAATCGTAATCACTCGTTTGTAAAACCATTTGTATGATTTTTCTACCCATACTCTTCTCATTATGATTAAGGCACCTGACTATTCCCTGCTGAAAGTTCTTACTTTTTTTCCATAAGCTCTCACATAATGCAAATTCATTTTTTATAGATATTAAAGTGCTACATCTTTCATATTCTAGTTCCGTAAAATCTGCAAACTGATTAGTGGGGACAATATCTGCATACTTTTTTAGCATCACCTCATTTGCGGGGGTTTCTTCTTTCTTTATCAGATCTCTAAATAAATTTTTAGATCCTATATAATCAAATCTATATCCAAGTATAACAAACAAATCAATATTAATTGGCGAGATATCTAGCCACGCATTATCTATAAAAAAATGTAAAGTCTCAACATAGTTATCTTTTATACACCAATCAGCAAAATATTCTTTGTTATATAACAATACAATTTCATTGCAAATCTGCTTATTATCTTCAAATATTGCACTGGCCATTTTTAACAAAGTAACCAAATTGGCTTTTTGTATATCTGCATGTGACCCTGCATATAATTTCATCAATGACGAGACATACCTTGGCTGCTTGTACTCTTTAGAGAAACCAGCTACAAACTTCTTATATTTCTTCATAGAATCTTTTTTTAAACTATCAAACATTTTATCTACCCACAAAGGAAAATTTTTAATTATATTCCTATTCCTAGCCTCATAAGCCTTTTCCCCAATAAGCAATTTACTTCTTGATATTTTATTTGGTACGACTTGAATGTGTAATGGATTACCCTCAAATCCTCGTAATGAAACAGAACCCGTACAAAATGAAAAATCCTCGTCAAGAATATCATGTTGCGCCAAAAAGAGAAATATCAATTCGTTTTCCAGATTAGCCGAGAAATCATCAAATATTACTAATGGCTTTTTATTTCCCCAAATACACCATATTAAATATTTAAGGTTAATTTCATCCAATTTTTGGGGGCTACTTCTCTTAACTTTCAAAGTGTCACTGTAAGACAAAAAATTGTCATCCTTTTCTGGTTTTTTAAACATCTCCAAGACAGAAAAACTATTCGTTTCCATAGAGAGCAAATCGTCAATATTAAAAATTAACGAATGTGTCCATACACAGCCAGGTCTTTTCATTTCTTCTGCGTACCATGTACATGCCAAAACCACATGATCTTTATCAAGATTATATCCTGTAAAATATCTTTCAAATCCCTTAACAAATTCATTTCCAGATAGGTCACTCAATATCATCATCTTTTTACTGTCTTGAACCGATAGTTCTACTGATGCTTGCAACAACCTATGGCCATTAGAGTAGCCGTGCAATGTTTGTTCAACATAAACCCCGTCAAGCGCCATACTAGTCCCTCGCTATATCAAAAATAATAGATGTTAAATCGCACGAAGTTTCCTTTTGTTCATTCACAATCTTGATCCTATTAATTGGTTCTTCTAAATCCAATAGCTTTTCGGCATCTCCAATTTTTCCCCCAAACGCACTGACTCCCCATACTCTTGTGTCAATTTTGCATTTGTTAGATTCCAAATATTGCCACAGCATATTCATGCGTTTTTTTAAAAAGGCTCTAACATCGGTCTGCTCTGATGTTTCTACAAGATCCCATGCCGAAAATATTATGCCTATTTTTGTTCTTTTCTTTCTAATCTCTAATGCTATTTGGATTAAGTCTATTACTTGTACTTGAGTTGGATCATCGTCGCACGGCTCTCGTTCCCTCATATCTTTATTATCTTGTCGCACTTCTGGGGAAGTTTCTGAAATGAATTCAGGAGAATGAATATCCTCCACATTAATAAAATATAGTATTACATCAGCGACACTAATTTTATCCCTTAATTCAAAAGAAACTTCCCTGTTTTTATATATATTTTGAAATGTTTCACCTGATAGATCTGGAAATTCTATTTCTAAATCATCAGCCCCATTAGTTAATAAGACTGACAATTTTTCTTTCTCCTGTCCTATTGCTGTCCTTTCCAACTGTTCTGCCTTAAGCCACTTCTGTTCTAAACGATATAGGTAATGATTATCACCAAGCATTTTTTTCAGAGTAAGTGCGGTCGGAACTTCCCTTTGATTAATACTACTCCACAAAGCACCTAAAAACGTACTCTTTCCAGCATTTGGAGCTCCCATTATAAATATTTTACTATTCATCTAACTCCCCCAAAAATTTGCAATATAGCCTATCATATTCAGTCAACTCATCAAATGATTTATCCATCTTAACTGAACATTTTGTAACATGTTTTTTAACCCAATCCTGCAATAAATAATCTAAGCCATATCCAACACGGAATTTATCTACCACAAGGGGCATTGCTGCTACATTATAAAACTCTATTTTTTTAGAAAGTTCTGTAAGTCGTGTTGTTATCTGGTTCTTTGCCTTATCTAGAATAGAGTCAAAACCTTCAATTTCCGCCAAAATGTCAAATTTGCTAAATACAATTTGCAGTATACACTCGTCCATAATCAACTCAGCATCCCAAAATGTTTTTACCAACTCAATTATTTCTGAGACAGTACTATTTCTAGTTTTTTTATCGCAAAGTTTCTCGCAATCAATTACCCCAACCAAATAATCTGCTCGTTCAATAAATGGAAAGCTCCTTTTAACTTCATTAACTTGCCCTATATGATTAGTAAATGCCTCTCCCGATATATCTACCAAAACCAAATTGTTTATAATATCTTTGTTACTGTTATATAATCTTAAATGCAAAAATGCATGTCTATCCTCTAAAATTGTTCGCTGTGTCTGTGGCTCGTACCCTTTTGACTTTATTCTAGTGTAAAACGCCCTCTGCTCAAATCCGTGAAGGCTATTTGAGCCTGCAAAATAAAACTCTTTAACAGGACTATTCTGAAACATCTGATACAAACTTGTTTCTATTGTAGTCTTGCCACTAGCAACTGGTCCAATTAATACAATCATTTTGGTACTTTCTCTGGCTGCAATTTTATAAATATCATCTGTGCTGAGTGCTGCCCCTGAACTCACCCTAAACTTTTCTGGTGCAGGGGGAGTTTCTAGTTCCAACTCTTCCTGATTTATATCAAGATCTATTTCATCACTTAATATAGCCTCTAGTCCCTCATTTTTTACATCATTATCCATTTTCATTTCCTCAAATAAATTTTGCAATCATGCATTCATAATAAATCAGCTTTGACCACTTCACCGCAGGAAACCTGAACCTATCTGGGTCTATTCCGCAGGCTTTTTTATATGCCGGTAACCATGCTCTTTTTTCGTCCACTGTCAATGATACGTGTAATGCAGAAAGAATGGGAAAGCTATCCACTAATTCCCTTCTCCCATATTTTTCTATAATATCTTTTCTAACATCTTCGGATTGACAATCTATCAATTCCGTCAGGGAGATATCATCAACAGTTTTTTTACACTTAACTATCATACGGTGTAAAAAAGCCTCAGCCGCTAAAGGTCCTGGTGTTTCAACTAAATCGGCCAATTCCACGCCCAATATTAATGCACCTTTAACATCCTCTATTTGGGATACCGATGTTTTAAACCGATCACTCCACTCACCTACAATCCAGCTTAAGACTTGAATTTTCTCTTGGCACTTGGCATTTTCTGTGCGAAGAGTATTAACATAATCACTCAATCCCTTAAGCCATATACTTATATCCATAACCAAGTCAATAGTCTCTTTCAATTCGATTGGCGCAGTTTCTCCAAAATCTATAGATAAATTACCCTCTTCTCCATCCTCACTATTAAGTATTGCACCTTTTTCTTGAGTTTGCTCTATAATTATCCTATTAGCTAACCCAACTAGTTCCTTTATTGGACCCTCATAAAATTCTTCTAGTACATTTACAGAAAACGCTACAAATATATCACCTTCATTTTGGAGAATGTTTGCCAACACACATCCAGCTAAAATACATATTTCTTCCTCATTTTGTTCATCAAATGTTTTATCTATAGAATAAAAGCATTCGATAAATTCTTCTTTTACCTCTTGCTCTACAAAGACTCTATAATATATTTTTAACAGATCTACTATTTTTTCCGAAACATCATAAACCTCTTGCGCCGCAGTAATACCATTCAGCCTATTATTAATCAATTCCTCCGATGGATTAACACATACCTTTTTTATGCATTTAACAACTAACTTCTCTAATTCCATATCCTTCCCCTCCCTAAACTTTTCCTTTTTGTTTAATCAATTTTTCCAATTGCTCTAAACACCCTTTTTCCCTTGCATCTTCCAATATCCTATCAATAATTTCTATATATCTTTTCCCTGCATAATCCTCTTTAAATAGATGTAATTTTACTAGTATCTCATTTTGCTGAACATAAGATAAGTCAAAGAAATTGTACACAATTTCCTTTTCAATGCCCTTATGCAATGTGCCATCATCATCTATTTGGGGCCTTTCTCCTCGAAAAAAAACATTTTCGTCTCGAAGATTTTTTCGTCTTTTTTCATCAATATTAATCTTATAGCCACAATAAATATACCCGTCATCACAATTAGCAATATCAGGTTCAAATCTATCTCTATCTTTTGATAGCACTCGTGGGTATGTCTTTACCTCTATAAATCGATCGCCATCTTCTTGTAAGCACTCAAAACTAATCCAATTATATCTAGGAATCCAACCTTTTCCTCTTTCGGGATGTGTTGCACCTGCACTAACTACTAATCTCTCCGAATTTGCATCAATAGCATGTTCATGCTTATGACCATATAATTGAATATCTACACGTTTGTCCAATTTGGGTTGAATATCATTTGCAAATTTCCAAAATTGCACAGGGTGATGGCACAAGGACACCCATGTAACATCTTCTTCATAAGGAGGGATTTGACTCTGTCCAACCACCATCTTACGAATGTTTTCCCCACTCTCACGGTCTTTATGACTTGAAATAATACAAGAATTCATACCACGTATTTTGAGTTTCATATTATGATCTAGACAAAACTCTACTGTCCATACCAGCTTATTTGCTTGTATATTACATTCATATGGCGCAGCAAATTCATTATAGCCTTTTATCGGACTAAACAACAAATTGGGAACGGTAGGATCTAATATGTACTTTTGTAATAGTACATCTGCATTATCCAGTGTATCCTCTTCTTCGATTTCTGATTGAGTGTCAAACACGATTTTAGAGGATCTTATAATTTGTCTGTCAACGTCATGGTTTCCTGGTACACAAAAAATATTCTTTTCATCAATTTCCAAATTCGATGTAAGCTCTTTCAAAAACGCTTTTGCAATATTGTATTCCTCTCGTTGTCCGGAAAATGCAATATCTCCTCCAACTAATATTCCTTTTACGTTTTGTAAGCTACTTTTTGCATTTTCTTTAATGTCAATCAATATTGAATTTCTTAAGTCAGCATCTATGTCTGCAGTATTTCCACTTGATTTATGAAAATGAATATCCGACAAATGGATAAATGCTATTTCGCTCATTGCTTTCTCCTAAAATTTATATCTCAGTTGTATTAAATGTGCCCATAACCCGTTACATTTATATTTCGTATATATTGTATCATATCCCTATTAATATTTCTAGGAAAATTAGCAAAATTTTGAAAATGGGAAAATCAATATAAAAAATATCCATAAGATACTATAACATACAGCATCTTATGGATATTTTTTATATTAATACAATTATACAAATGATTTTATAAATGTGAAAATATAAACCACTGCTTTCACTCCGAAAAATTCCATTCAATCTCCACCCGTTTCCCCTTATATACCGTCACCTTTTTTACAAATGCATCCACCACCTCCTGTGTCAACTCCTCCAAA
>ERZ808044.1361-NODE-1361-length-13920-cov-3.750343_pt1 | contig 13920 bp, 11 predicted proteins | sample MGYA00380195_ERZ808044 | MGnify/ENA primary metagenome ERZ808044 (study PRJEB31490, sample SAMN06133423) | mouse gut metagenome | isolation source: Z7_2 | host: mice | place: China: Chengdu | collected 2015-05 ...
TTTTAGTTGAAATTGTAATGATATTACCTATTTTGATTTTTATCCTTGTCTCGAAAGAAAAGCCCTTGGAATTTTTCGGCTTTCATAAGATAAAGATTGGTACAATATTTATGATAGCATTATTTACATTGCTGAGTATGCCGCTTATTACGCTGCTGAATGTTTTTTCTCAGATCTGGGTGGACAATGAAGTGGCAATGATGATAGATAGTATGAATATGGAACAGATGCCGTTTTGGCTGTTGTTTTTATCCTTAGCTATTATTGCACCGTTATTTGAAGAAGTAATCTGCCGGGGAGGATATTATTGCTCTTATAAGAGGTCGGGAAGTGCTTTTTGGGCAATGCTTCTGTCTGCAATTATTTTTGCGGTAATACATATGAACTTCAATCAGGCTGCCTATGCGTTTGCAATAGGAATTCTGGCAGTTCTTTTGGTGGAAGCAACAGGGAGCTTGTGGTCTTCTATTATTTACCATGCCCTGATTAATGGAAGCCAGGCTGTGATTATGTATGTTAACCTTCGTGCAGACTCGGAAATATATAAGGAATCTGCCGCACTTGTAACAGGTAATTTTTTAATTTATGCTATTGGGATTTATCTTGTACTGACAGCGGTGACTCTGCCGCTTGCATGGGCGGTTCTTATATGGATCAGTCAGTATGAAGGAAGACGCGGAGTGCTGTCACGGATTTGGAACGAAAGAAAAGAGAAAAAGGATAAGATGGTTACTGTGCCTTATATAGCGGCGCTTATCCTTTGCATCAGTGTTATGACAGGTGCATTTATTTGGCTGATCAGCAGAATTTTTACAAATTAGATAATTATGAATCAGGCTGCCGCCTATAAGGCCAACAGCCTGATGTATTAAATCAACATATCAATATTGCCTCCAATATGGGGATTCACAGATAATTCCATAGATTGATTCATCATGTTAATCATGGCAGCCCCCGTGGATTCGGAGCTTTCTAATGCTTTGTCCAGTACAGCAATACTTACATCATTACGCAGATTTACATTTGCCAAAGCTGTTGATAATTCAGGAATATTCATTTCATTATACCTCCTTCATTAATTATTTATTATATCATAACAGAATTCATTTGTATAGGTTGTATATACATAAAAAATGGAAAAACACGGTAAAAGACATCAAAAATACACAAAAATGTTACAAATACAGGTAGATTTTTTTGTATATATATATTAAAATGAAAAAGAAGTTCGTCTGGGGGCAGGAATAAACACGAAAAAAATTGTTGAATTTGCATAAAATTTTTATGGGGTATAGAAGGAGAGGGTTATATGATTTCTAATCAGATATTACAAAATACAATTGAAGGGCTGAAATCTATCGCCAGGGTAGATTTTTGTGTTATGGATATTGATGGGAAGGAAGCGGCTTCTACATCAGACGAAATGTCACAGTGTGGGGCGGAAGCATCGGAATTTGCCAAGTCGCCTGCTGATTCTCAGGAGATACAGGGGCATCAATACTTTAAAATTTTTGATGAACAGCAGTTGGAGTATGTTCTGATTGCAGCAGGGGTTGGCGAGGATGTATATATGGTAGGCAAGATGGCTGCTTTCCAGATACAAAATCTGTTGGTTGCCTATAAAGAGCGTTTTGATAAGGATAATTTTATTAAAAATTTATTACTAGACAACCTGCTTTTGATAGATATTTACAGCCGGGCGAAAAAGCTTCACATTCAGACAGATGTGAAGAGAGTGGTTATGATTATCGAAACCGATAATGGAAAAGACAGCAATGTGTTGGAAGCCATGAGGACATTTTTTGGAAGCAACAACAAAGATTTTATTACTGCTGTTGATGAAAATAATGTAATTGTAGTTAAGGATTTGTCTGAAGGGGACAATCAGAAGGAAATTGAAAAATCTGCCAAAAGTATGGAAGCTTTTCTTTTAAAGGAAGGGATGAGCGGAATCCATATTGCATATGGTACGGTAGTCAAAGAAATTAAGGAAGTGAGCCGTTCCTATAAAGAAGCAAAGATGGCTATGGATGTAGGAAAGATCTTTTTTGATGAGAGAAATATTATTGCATACAGCGAATTGGGAATTGGACGGTTGATCTATCAGCTTCCTATTCCTTTGTGTAAAATGTTTATCAAAGAAATCTTTGGGGGAAAAAGTCCTGATGAATTTGATGAGGAAACGCTTACTACAATCAACAAATTTTTTGAAAACAGCCTGAATGTGTCAGAAACCTCCAGACAGTTGTTTATTCACAGAAATACTTTGGTTTACCGTTTGGATAAGCTGCAAAAAAGTACCAGGCTGGACATCCGTGTTTTTGAGGATGCAATTACTTTTAGAATTGCGCTTATGGTGGTAAAATACATGAATTACATGGAAAATATGGAATATTGAGATTGTTACATAAAAAATAAGAAATAAGGTACAGGTGGTGGAATATTTTGGCAAAAAATGAAGGAAAAGGTAAGAGAAGAAGAGGGCAGTCGTCATCAAACGGCGAGATCATTACTCTTAACAATGTAAGCAAAGCTTATGCGACAGGTGCACCGGCATTAAACGGTGTGGATCTACATATTCAAAGAGGAGAGTTTGTATTTATTGTAGGTGACAGCGGCTCCGGCAAATCAACTATGATAAAGCTTTTACTTCGTGAACTGGTGCCTACTTCAGGAGACATTAATGTGATGGGGTATGATCTGGTAAGAATCCGTCATAGGAAAATACCTAAATTCAGAAGAAATCTAGGCATTGTATTTCAGGATTTTAGGCTGCTAAAAGACAGAAATGTATATGAAAATGTAGCTTTTGCACAGCGGATCGTTCAAGTATCCGGTAAAGATATTAAAAGAAACGTTCCGAGTATACTGGCTACTGTGGGCTTGGCAGGAAAATATAAGGCAAAGCCAAGACAGTTATCAGGAGGAGAGCAGCAGAGAGTTGCCATTGCCAGGGCACTGGTAAACCGCCCCAGTATATTACTTGCAGATGAGCCTACTGGTAATCTTGATCCTAAAAACTCATGGGAGATTATGAAGCTTTTGGAGCAGATTAACGAAAATGGAACTACAGTACTGGTAGTAACTCACAACCGTGAAATTGTCAATGCAATGCAAAAGAGAGTTGTTACAATGAAGAAAGGCGTCATTGTCAGCGACGAAGAAAAAGGTGGCTATATCGATGAGGATTAGTACGTTTTTTTATACGATTAAACAAGGATTAATTAATATATTTAGAAACAAGTGGTTTTCACTGGCATCGATTGCGACGATTGGTGCCTGCTTGTTTTTGTTTGGACTTTTTTATGCAATATTAACTAATTTTCAATATATTGTAAAAACGGCTCAGGAAGGAGTTTCTGTTACAATATTTTTTGATGAGGGGCTTAGCCAGGAAAGAATAGAAGAGATTGGAGCATTGATTGACAAGAGGCCGGAGGTATCCAAAAAAGAATTTATCTCTGCAGATGAAGCATGGGAAAGCTTTAAGGAAGATTACCTTGGGGAATACGCAGACGGTTTTACGGAAAATCCCTTGGCTGATTCTGCCAACTTCCAGATTTATTTAAGTGATGTATCTTTGCAGCCTGCACTGGTAACTTACCTGGAAGGATTAGAGGGAGTAAGGACCGTAAACAGATCTGAAATTACAGCTTCCACATTAACAGGAATTAATGCACTGATTGCATATATTTCAGTAGGAATCATTGCGATTTTGTTTGCAGTATCCATTTTCCTGATCAGTAATACTGTGACCATTGGTATTTCAGTGCGTAAGGAAGAAATTACAATTATGAAATATATTGGTGCAACAGACTTTTTTGTCCGTTCCCCCTTTGTGATTGAAGGTATGTTGATCGGAGTAATTGGAGCATTGATTCCTATTGGGGTAATATATGTTCTCTATAATAAAGTTATTGAATATATTATGTTAAAATTTGCTACGCTTTCTCAACTGTTGTCTTTTGTTCCAGTGGAAGAAATTTTCGGAAGACTGCTTCCTATATCAGTGATCATGGGCGTAGGCATTGGTTTCCTTGGAAGTATCACAACAGTTAGAAAACATTTGAGGGTGTAATGAATATTTAATGTAGATTGCAGGCAGGATGAAAGTCTGCAGAGGTATGATGAATGAAACAATGGAAAAGAGCGTTTTGTGTAGTCTTATGCTTTTTAATTGTTTTAGGTATTGCAGGAAGGTATGAGACAACTGTCTATGCCAGTGAATTGACAAATGAGAGCATAAGGCAAAAGGAACAGGAAATCAGTGAGGCGAGAGAAGAAAAAAAAGCATTGCAGAATGGCCTTACAGATGTAAAAGAACTAAAAAAAGAGCTGGAAGCATCCAAAGAAAATCTGACCAATTATGTAACACAGTTAGATGCACAGCTTGTTGAGATTCAGGCAAAAATTAATAATCTGAAAGAAATGATCCTGACGAAAGAGGAAGAAATCAGTGCAAAAACGGTTGAACTGGAGGAAGCTCTTTTGGTGCAGCAGACGCAGTATGAAGCAATGAAATCCCGGATCAAGTTTATGTATGAAAAGGGTGATATGCTGTATCTGGAGTTGGTTTTTGCAGCAGAAAGTTTTGGCGATATGTTGAACAAGGCCGAATATATAGAAATGCTTTCTGCATATGACCGCAAGATGCTGGATGAATATGTGGCTTATGCGGAATATGTGGCTTTATGCAAGGAAGGGCTGGAAGAGGAAAAGGCTGTTTTAGATGAGGCAAAAGCAGCAGTAGAAGAGGAAGAACGATCTTTAAATGACTTGATATCAACTAAGGAACAGGAAGTATACAAAGTAACAGAGGATATTAAAAGCAAAGAAAGTGCAATTCAGGAGTATCAGGCGGAGATTGCATCTCAGAATGAAACCATTGCAGCACTGGAAGCGGCTGTTGCAGAGGAGAGAAAACGACTGGCGGCGGAACAGGGCAGGAAATATGACGGAGGTGTCTTTACCTGGCCGGCTCCCTCTTATACCAGAATTTCAGATGAATATGGAAATCGTATGCATCCTACTCTGGGCATTGAAAGATTCCATAATGGCATTGATATGGCGGCACCGGGAGGAAGTGCAATTTTAGCAGCTTATGACGGAACGGTAGTGGCGGCGGCTTACAGCAGCAGTATGGGAAATTATATTATGATAGATCATGGAGACAGCCTTTATACCATCTATATGCATGCCTCTGCACTGTATGTTTCAAAAGGCGCCGAGGTTTCAAAGGGACAGACAATTGCGGCTGTGGGGAGTACAGGACGTTCTACGGGGAATCACCTGCATTTTAGTGTACGTTTGAATGGAAATTATGTAAATCCCCGGAATTATCTGGGGGGTTAAAAGGAATTTTTGTTGGGAATGGAGAGATTTAGGTGGATAAATTAGAAGAAGCAGAAAACAAGCTACAGACAGTAGAAATAGTACAAGACGATTCCAAAAAGAAAACAAAGGATTTTCGAAATGGTATTATTGTAGGAGTATTGACTACTGCGCTTATTTTGACGGGTGCCTATGCAGGAAAAACAGCCTATGAGATTATTAAGGTAAAGGGAGCGGCAGCAGAGGCGGCCTCGGAAAGTGTGGTCAATGCTGAAACGATTCAAAAAATCAAGTTGTTAGAATCGGTGATAGATGATAGTTATTATTATGATGATAAGGTCTCCATAGACAATCTTCAGGAGGGCGTGTATAAAGGACTGGTTTCTGCGTTGGGAGATCCTTATTCTGAATACTATACAAAAGAAGAACTAGAGGAAGTAGTAAACAGTAATAAAGGAGTTTCCTATGGGATCGGCGCCTATATTTCTTTGAATAAACAATGGAATATGGCAATGATCAATAATGTGATGGAGGAGTCTCCGGCACAGGAAGCGGGTCTTCAGGCTGGGGATGTGATCATTGAAGTAGATGGTGAGTCTACTCAGGGAATGAGTGTTTCGCAGGTGGTAAGCCTTGTCAAGGGAAGGGAAGGAACCACGGTTCGCCTGACAATTTACAGAGAAGGGGAAACGGACTACCTGGAGATAGATGCCGTCAGAGGTAAATTGATTGAAGCAACTACGGTAAATAGCGGTATGCTGGAGGGAACTGATCACATTGGTTATGTACATATTATTGAATTTGATGGAGTGACAGTCGACCAGTATACAGAAGCGATGGCGGTTTTGAAAGAAGAAGGGATGAAAGCGCTGGTTCTTGACCTTCGCAGCAATCCCGGCGGGGATGTAAATGCAGTTGTTGAAATTGCAAGAAAGATTCTGCCTAAGGGAATGATTGTATATACTGAGGATAAATATGGCAATCGTAAGGAATATACCTGTGATGGAGACAAAGAATTTGACCTGCCGCTGGCAGTGCTTGTAAATGATTATTCGGCAAGCGCTTCAGAAATTCTTGCGGGTGCTATTCAGGATTATGAAAAAGGTACACTGATTGGAACGACTACCTATGGAAAGGGAATTGTCCAACAGATTCAAAGACTGGAGGACGGTACTGCAATCAAGCTAACTATCAGCGCATATTATACACCGCTGGGGAGAAACATTCATGGAATAGGCATTACTCCCGACATTGAACTGGAATATGATTATGATGCCTATCAGGCAGAGGGAATAGACAATCAAGTGGAAAAAGCAATAGAGATTTTGGAAGAACAAATGAAATAGGGTTAAGGACGTAAAAAAAGGTACAGAGCAGAGCTTAAAATTTGCGCTGTACCTTTTTACGTAAAGATGCCGCAGTAGGCGGTGACCTTGTTAATATAAGGATGGCTGGCAAATCCTGTCATCTGTTGTTTTACTTAAGGTGAGGGATAGATTGAAAAATCAGAGCTTTTTCAATTTTCTATTTAAGCAGTATCGCAGGCAAGCTTGCGATATGCATGGGGATTATTATGAAAAAACTGGAAAATTTATCAGTGCAGAAAAAACTGTTTTTAGGAATGCTTGGCATTTCTGTTTTTATTGTACTGATTATTACAGGAACAGCAGCTTTTAACACTTACAATGCCATAAGGGAACAGCTGATTTATAACAGGCGGATGAGTATTGGATGGCTGAAGGAGCGGCTGGAATTGGGTTTGTCTGATTATCAGGAACAATTTTATGAATTCGAGATAAATCAGGGGTATAAATCCATAATTCAAAACTGGTGTATCAAAGGAGAGGAACTTGACTATGAGTCTAGGTGGAGCCTGATTACAGCTATGAATGGGATTATAAGCATGGACAGCAGTTTAAATGGCATTGAAATTTATAATTTTGAAAAAAATGAGGTTCTGATCAGCAGACGTTCGGGTGCCAGCCTTGAAAAGATTTCAGATCAATTGACTGCATGGCAGCAGCGGGGAGAGGGGATGCAGGATAATCTGTTTTTTTTAAGGACAGAAAATGAAATTTTAATTTTACATCAAATGCGCCGGTTTTCAGATAAGCGTCCATATGCATTAATTGTAATGCATGTACGCCCCTACAAGCTGCAGGATATTTTAAGTGATATTAAAATGACGGAAGATGAAACAGTATTAGTATTTAATGATGAAGGATTGTGGATAGAAGCGGATTATGGGGAATTGAGTGATGCTGATATTCCTGTGGTGCAGAATGTTTTAGAAACTATGAAAAGATCAAATAAGACAGAGCTTGTCTGGAATGGAAACTTTTGGTTTTATCGGGAAGCAGGGGGTGGAAAACAGCAGATTCTACTATCTGTTCCGGATCATGTAATTATGGATTCTTTAAAAGGAACTCTGATGATCGCAGTGCTGGTTGGAATTGCAGCAGTAGCCTTAAGTGTGGCAGGTGCAGTGCTGATTTCCAGAATATTTTCTTATCCTATTATCAAATTATCCGGGAAAATGCGTCGGTTTATGTTAAATGACATAGAAGGAAATTCTGACGGGCAGGAGGAAACTCCCATCAGTATAAAAGATACGCAGAATGAAGTTATTATGCTTCAGGAAAGTTTTAATATTATGGTGGAGCGTAATCAAAGGCTTATCGCACAAAAGTATCAAAAGGAGCTTGAAAAAAGGGAAGCACAGGTGCATGCCCTTCAGGCACAGATCAACCCCCACTTTATGTACAATGTTATGCAGGTGATTGGAGGCATGGCACTGGATAAAAATGCACCTGAAATTTATAATGTTACTACTGCCCTGGGAGATCTTATGCGGTATTGTCTAAATTTTTCTCAGGAAATGGTACCGCTGCGGGAAGAATTGCATTATCTGAAAAGTTACTGTATGCTTCAGAATGAAAGGTTTAATGGAAGGATAGAACTGGAAATATTTGTAGAAGATAAATTGAAGAGTATTTTGATTCCTAAGCTGATTCTTCAGCCCATCTTGGAAAACAGTTTTCATCATGGATTGGTGAATCAGCCTGGCAGTTGGATTTTAAAGGTGCAGGGAGAACTTGCGGAAGGTGGAGAAGAAGGTACAAATGTATTAATTTTGACGGTTACGGATAATGGGGGCGGAATCACAAAAGAAAAACTTTTGGAAATACAGGAAAATTTAAATAAAGGCACACAGTCCGCCCTGCAGGCCGGTGCGCATATCGGGCTGGGCAATGTAAATGCAAGAATTAGATTAATGTATCCAAAAGGGGATTATGGGGTTTTTATTGACAGTCTCGAAGGCATGGGAACTACAGTTGTAATTAAAATGGAGGCAAAGGTTGAAAGAAACTTTTAGCCTTATGTATTTGGGCCTATTCTCAATTGAAAGGAATTTCCAAACAGGGAAAAGCCCAAGTGGGAAAGGTGTGGGTATAAAAGTGAAATATAAAGCGGTAATTATAGATGATGAAATATGGACCAGAAAAGTAATCCGGAGTCTGGGTGAATGGGAGACCTATGGGATAGAAATTGCGGGGGAAGCATCTGATGGCGAATATGGACTGGAACTGATCCGGCAGGTAAATCCGGATATTATTTTAACGGATGTATGTATGCCTCACATGAATGGACTGGAACAGATTAAACAGCTTCGTGAGGAAAACAGCTCTGTGCAGGTTATTTTTATCAGTGGCTATGATGATTATTCTTATGTAAGAAATGCCATGAAGCTGGGAGCAGTAGATTATCTGTTAAAGCCGGTAAAACCGGAAGAACTTAATAATCAGCTTATGAACTGCACACAGAGATTGCAAACCTTGGAGAATGCTGAGAAAGAAAAAGATTTTTCCATGAGTTTTTTGAAGGAGGAATGGGCAGGTGGGTATTATCAGCTTAGAGACAGCCTTGCAGAATCTATAAGCTCTGGAAATCAGGAGGTCCTTAATTTAAAGCTGGAAGAGATCAGCTTGTTTTTGCAGGAAAAAATGGGAGATATGCCGGACAAAGGAAGCATGATCAGTATTTATTACATGCTGCTTAACCTGCTGCAAAGATTTATTTTAAGCAGGGGATATGGGATGGAAGATATTTTTGAAGGGAGAAACACCACTTTTGTTTTTGAAGAGGGTTGTACGCCTAAGGAAATGATATCTTTTATCAGTGGACTGTATTTGCATGGTGTTGAAAAAATACAGGAGCGGATGAAGGGAAGAACCCGGCTGGATACTGCCAAAGTACAGAAGTATCTTCAGGAAAATTATAAAGAAGGAATTACCCTGGAGGGGACAGCGGAGGAATTTTTTGTGAGCAAGGAATATTTAAGCAAGGCATTTAAGGCGGAAACTGGGAAAGGGTTTCAGGAATATTTGACAGGGCTTCGAATGGAAAAAGCAAAAGAATTGATTTTAAATTATAAAGTGCCTATAAAGGATGCGGGAGAAATGGTTGGATATGTGGACCAGTCTCATTTTTATAAGACCTTTAAAAAATATTTTGGCATGACGCCTGGTGAAATGAAGCCGGTTTAAAAATTGACAATAAAAAACAGCCGTTCTTGCAAATGCTTTTCAGGATGGGAAATATTATGATAGAGCATATCAGATTACTGATAAAGCTTTGAAAGAAGGAGAAGGAAGGTATGAAAAAGAAAAAAATAATTGCACTGCTTATGGCGGTCTGTATGACAGTTTCTCTGGCAGCCTGTGGAGGGACAAAGGAAGAGAAAGTACAAGGAGAAGCTGAACAGGTTAAGGATTTGGAAGAAACAGCACAGGACACAGGTACAAAAGTTGAACCTGCAAAGGAAGCAGAGCTGAATATTATGATGAGCTTCCCCCAGTATATGGATCAATGGGAAACTTATTGCAGGCAGTTTGAGGAAAAAATGTTGGAAGAGGAAAATATTAAGGTTAAGGTGAATCTGGAAATGCCCAGCTCAGACCAGTATGAAAGTGTGCTGCAGGCAAGATTAACCGGGGATGATGCACCAGATCTTTATACGCTGCATAGCAATAATATTTCAGCTTATTATAGCGCAGGAAATTTGATGGATCTTTCTGGTGAGCCACTGGCTGGGAAAATTTATGACAATGTAAAAGAAACTGTAACAGTGGATGGCAAACTTTTGGCTGTTCCTATTGAAAGCCAGGCATGGGGAGTCCTTTATAATAAGGCTATTTTTGAGGAATGTAATTTGACAGCGCCGGATACTCTGGAGGATTTGCAGCAGGTTTGCGAAGTTTTAAAGGAAAAAGGGTATACACCTTTTATGCTGGCTTTTCAGGAACAGTGGGTACCTCAGCTTATGACTGCGCTTACCATTGGAGGCAAGGTTTCTGGTGAGGCAGAAGACTGGCTGGATAAAATGTACGCGGATGAAGGTTCTTATGCTGAAATTTCTGATATTTTTGACGTAATTGATTTAATTATGGCAAATGGAACGGAGCGTGCTATGGAAGAAGGAAGTGAAGCCGGCAGTGCAGATTTTGCAAACGGAAAGGCGGCAATGTATGTACAGGGAACCTGGGCGTCAGGCACGATTATGACTACAAACCCGGACATGAAGCTTGGGGTATTTCCTCTGCCTATTAATGGGAATAAAGACTGTACAAGAGTTAATCTATCTACGTCCACTACACTTGCAGTATATCCAGATAGTGAAAATTTAGAACTGGCCTTGAAATTTGCAAATTATGTGCTGGATGATGAAGATTCTTCCGCACTTTTCCAGGCATGTTCCTTTAACCCGCTGGCAAGCTGCCACAATTATGAGTCTGCTTCATGGGTGGCAGAAGCATCTGAGTATGTAGCGGCAGGGAGGGCATATCAGGATCTGGTACTTCCTTCAGCAGTGACAGATGAACAGGGTAAGCTTTTACAGGAATATTATGTGGGCAGTGTGACAAAGGAAGATATTATAAAAACGCTGGATGAGGCATTTCAGAATGCAAATAAAATGAATCAGTAGGGGAAGGATCAATGTCGGCAAAGAAAAAAGAAAATTTATCCCTTTTGGTTTTTTGTGCACCAGCATTGATAGTTTATCTCCTTTTTAAATTGTTTCCTGCAGTATCAGGTGTCTTTTATGCATTAACTGACTGGAATGGGTTGAATAAGACCTATCATTTTATAGGGATAGAAAATTTTGTGGAAATTATAGGGGACAGGCATTTTTGGAGATCCATGCTTTTTACACTGAAGTATGTAGCGGTACTGCTTATCACTGCGAATTTATCTGCATTGCTTCTTGCAGTACTTATTGAAAGCAGACCAAAGGGAAAAGGTTTTTTCAGGACACTTTTTTATATGCCCAATATGATCAGTATGATTATCGGCGGTTATATGTGGAACTTTATTTTTACCAGAGTTTTGTATTACATGGCAGATAACTGGGGAATGAAATTTCTGGACCGGTCATGGATTGGTGATCCTAAGTATTCTTTTGCTGCAATTATCATTGTGGCTTCCTGGGGAGTGGTAGGCTATTTGATGATTATTTATATGGCTGCTCTCCAGGGAGTGCCTTCTCATCTGATAGAATCTGCGAAGCTGGATGGAGCAACTGACCTGCAGTGTTTTTTCAGGGTAACACTTCCTATGATTCGTCATGCATTAACCATATGTATTTTCTGGACGTTGAATTCAGGGTTTCAGGTTTTTGATGTCATTTATTCTTTGACAGGAGGAGGACCGGGCAGGGCAACGCAGTCAGCAGCCATTAATATTTATGAGGAAGCTTTTTCTGGAAATATCAGATATGGATATGCCACAGCTAAATCTACGGTATTGTTTTTTATTGTGTTAGTTATTACGGTGATTCAGTTAAATCTTATGAAGAAAGGGGAACAGGAACTATGAGGAAGAAACAACTCATACAGAGCGGCATCTGCTATTTTCTGTTGGCGGCAGCAGCAGTATTCTGGCTGTTTCCCCTGCTGATGGCACTTATTAACTCTTTCAAAACAAATGGAGAACTATTAACAAATGTCATGTCTCTTCCAACAAGTTTACATATTGAAAATTATACTCGTACCATTGAGAAGATGCATTATCTAAGGAGCTTTCGAAATACGGTTGTATTATCTGGCTTAAGTGTTTCCATGATGATACTGTTTTCCGCATTGGCAGGCTGGAGGCTGTGCAGGACAAAGACCAGACTTTCTTCATTTATTTTTGGTTTATTTGTTTTTTCCATGCTGATACCATTCAGTTCCATTATGATTCCGTTATATAAGGTGGTATTGGCATTAAAGATTAAAAATTCCCTGCTGGGACTGTCCTTTGTTTATGCAGGATTGGGAGTGAGTATGGCAGTTTTTCTGTATCATGGCTTTGTAAAGGGAATTCCACAGGAATTAGAGGAGGCGGCTTCTATGGACGGGGGAAGCAGAATGAAGATTTTTTTTCATATTATACTTCCTCTTTTAAAGCCTATTACAGCTACAATTTGTATCACAAATGTTTTATGGGTATGGAACGATTTTCTTCTTCCCCTGATTGTGATTTCAGATAACAAAAAGTATTCTCTGCTGTTATCTACCAATACTTTGTTTGGGCAATACAGCAGTGACTGGACAGCAATTTTAAGTGCCTTGATTTTGGCAGCCATTCCTGTTATTATTTTTTATGCCTTATTTCAGAAGCAGATTTTGAAAGGGATTGCGGATGGAGCAGTGAAGGGCTGATAAAGCAGAAAGGAATATGTAGTAATGATAAATGGATTTTTGCATGCAGATGGAAAGAAAATAGTGGATGGAAGCGGCAGAGAGGTTTTACTAAAGGGCTGGGGATTGGGAAACTGGATGTTACAGGAAGGGTATATGTGGCTGTCCGGGGAAGAAATATTTGACCGCCCGCGGAGAATTGAGCAGATGATAGAGGAGCTCACAGGAGTAGAATATGCCCGCCGGTTTTGGAAGGAATACCGCAAAAATTATATCCGGCGTGAAGATATTTTAAAAATGGCGCAGCTTGGTTATAATTCTGTCAGAATTCCCTTTAATTATCGGTTGTTTATGACGGATGATGCAGGGCTCACATGTGATGAACAGACCAAATGTGATACTTGTATCATATGGAAAAAGGAAGGGTTTGAATTACTGGATCAGTGTCTCGAATGGTGTGAAGAAGCTGGAATTTATGCTTTTCTTGATCTGCATGGCGCGCCTGGCGGGCAGACAGGAACGAATATTGATGACTCTGCTGATAATGTTCCCCGGCTTTTTATGGAAGCGCAGTATCAACAAAAATGCATTGCGCTATGGGTAAAGCTGGCGGAGCGTTATTGTGAAAGAGAGGTGGTGGGAGGTTATGATCTTCTAAATGAGCCAATCATGCCGTCTTATGCAGGGAATGGAGATTTTGATTATCTGATACCGGAACTGGCATCATTTTATGATAAACTAGTTGAGGCCATTAGAAAAGTGGATCATAACCATCTGCTTAGTATAGAAGGGGCGCACTGGGCGACAGATGTTCAGATCTTTAATCATAAATACGACGAGAATATGGTGCTTCATTTTCATAGATATGCAGAAATTCCTGATATTACCTGCCTGCAGAAGTTTATGG
>ERZ808044.1366-NODE-1366-length-13869-cov-3.757106_pt1 | contig 13869 bp, 14 predicted proteins | sample MGYA00380195_ERZ808044 | MGnify/ENA primary metagenome ERZ808044 (study PRJEB31490, sample SAMN06133423) | mouse gut metagenome | isolation source: Z7_2 | host: mice | place: China: Chengdu | collected 2015-05 ...
GAGGAATAAAGGTTTTTCCTGTATTCAGAAGGGGTAATACCCTTTTCTTTTTTGAATCTTCGGATAAAATAGCCAATATTGTCAAAGCCCGCATCCTGGGCAATTGTTATGACTTTATCTTTGGTTTCAGCCAAAGCCTCTGCGGCTTTTTCTATACGAATTTCATTAATGTACTCCGTAGCTGTTTTCCCAATGTTTTCTTTAAAATATCGACAAAAATATTGTGGGTTTAAATTTACCAGTGAAGCCAATTCCTCTATCTTGATAGGAGAAGAATAATTTTCCTTAATATAAGAAAGTACTTTTTTTAAATTCTCGATCTGATGCTCATTTTGTGCAGGCAAACTTTTATTACTTAAAAAATAATTATTTTGATAGAGGACAGAAAGCATATGGAAAAGAATAGACTTAATCTGCAAGTAGGAGGCTGTTTTTGTGACTTCATTTTCCATACTGCAGGCATTCATTTCTTCCAATTTCTGCTCCATGTTCTCATAACAATTTTTTATTTCAGGAAAAATAGGCTCAGTATGCCTGATAAGAAAGGGCATTCGAAGCCGGCCATCTGTAAGAGGACGTATTAGTTTGGCTTGAACGGAGTCGTAATGTTCAAAACTTAAAATATTCAGGTTAAAAACAATGGCACTTTCAGATGCGGCACTGCTTAATGAAAGAGAATGCAATTCACCAGCCTGGACGCACATAATTGCGGGCGCTTCAATATGCAGTTCTCTGGTATTCAGCCATACCGTGAAAGATCCTTCTTTAAAATAAATAAATTCCGTTTCATCATGCCAGTGGAGCGGCACTTTCCAGTCGATACCGCCCTGCCATGTATATAAAGCAAGCGGAAAGGTGACAGTGCCATGTCTGGCGTTTTCTTTTAAGGAATGTATATCCATTGTAAGAACCTCCTTTTGCGGAATCTATTTTTAAGATAATAAATAAAGGGGATAATTGCAAGATACACTTTTTTTGATATAATGTTGTTAAAAAATAAAGTGAAAGATGGGGGCTGGACTGTTCTTAAATAATTAAAGGCAGGACAAGAATATGTTTCGTGTACTGATCATAGAAGATGACAAAGTGATATCAGACAAAATAGAAAAGCATTTGGAAAAGTGGGGATATCAGGTAGAGTGTGTGGCAGATTTTGCAAATGTGCTGAAGCACTTTAATAGTTTTGAGCCTGAGCTGGTGCTTATGGATATTGGGCTCCCCTTTTACAATGGATATTATTGGTGCGGAGAGATCAGAAAGATTTCTCAGGTACCAATTATTTTTATTTCTTCTGCGTCCGATAATATGAATGTGGTAATGGCAATTAATATGGGGGGAGATGACTTTATCGTAAAGCCTTTTGACTTGGAGGTCCTTTCTGCCAAAATACAGGCAGTTTTGCGGCGTACCTATTCTGTCAAGGGACAGGCTTCTGTTTTAGAGCATAGCGGGGTGATATTAAATTTGAGTGATATGACGCTTCTGGTTGAGGACAGGAAACTGGAACTGACAAAAAATGAGTTTAAGATCATGCAGATTTTGTTTGAAAATGTGGGAAATGTAGTTGAGAGAGAAAACATTATGAAGCGTCTTTGGGATGACGAATGCTTTGTGGATGAAAACACTCTTACAGTGAATATAAACCGTCTGAGGAAAAGACTTGAGGATGTGGGATTGCAAGACATGATACTAACTAGAAAAGGAGTGGGATACCAGCTTGCCGAATAAGCAGATTTTTAAAGCATATATAAAAGAAAAAATATTCCATGTGATATTTTATGGAGCCGGCATATTGATTTTGTTTGTACTTGCCGGATTGTATCATTATGACAATTCTGTCAGAAATATGTCTTATGGATTATTTCTGATTTTATTTTTTTGGGTGATTTATGGTATTTACGATTTCTTTCGTTATAGGGACAAGTGTATGAAACTGAAGGAGCTGGTTTTTCATACAGAAGAAAGAGACTTGTGTCTGCAAGTACCAGCAAGCCTGCCAGAAAAGATCTATCAGGAAATTATTCTTGTGCAAGAGGAAGAAAAGCGCCAGCTTGTCACAGAATTTGATATCAGGAAAAAAGATATGGCTGATTATTATACTATGTGGATTCATCAGGTTAAAACACCGATTGCAGCTATGCATCTGCTTCTGGAAGATGATAGAAAGACACAGCAAAGGGAGGGGCAGGAATTTCTTCACGGGCAGTTCAGCCAGCAAACGAATCGTTTGGCGGCGGAGGAATTATTTAAAATTGAGCAGTATGCAGAAATGGCGCTTCATTACGCAAGGCTGGACAGCCTTTCATCCGATCTTTCGTTTAAAGAACAGGATGTTTATGAAATGGTAAAGCAGGCAGTTAAAAAGTATGCAGTTTTGTTTATTGGGAGCGGTCTTAGTTTTTCTATGGAGGAATTTTCCTGTAAAGCGGTTACTGATGAAAAGTGGGTTACTTTTGTGCTGGAGCAGTTCTTGTCCAATGCTTTGAAATATACAAAGGCTGGAGGGATTGCTATTTACGGAGCAGATGAGTTTGGGGAGAAAAAGGCAGGTAAGGCTGATTATGTTGTGATAGAGGATACAGGAATAGGAATTCAAAAGGAAGATCTTCCCCGGATTTTTGAAAGAGGTTTTACCGGATGTAATGGGAGAATGAATAAAAAATCCACAGGTATAGGGCTTTATTTATGCCGACAGATTATGGACAGGCTGTCCCACACTATTTTCGTGGAGTCAGAAGAAGGAAAAGGGACGAAAGTTATATTGGGATTTGCACAAGAAAAAGTCTGATTCTTATGTGACAAAAATGTAAGATTGAAAGAAGGAAATGTAAGCTGGATACATGGCAGAGCATTTCCTTTTTGTATATCATTAAGAATGTGAAAAACAATACAACAGTATGCGCATGAAAGACTGTAAAATGGATAAGGAGAACAGACATGGCATTGTTAGAAGTGAAAAATGTAAAAAAGGTATATACGACAAGATTTGGGGCAGTTAAGGTAAATGCTTTAAATGATGTAAACTTTTCTGTGGAGAACGGGGAGTATGTAGCAATTATGGGGGAATCAGGCTCAGGGAAGACAACGCTTCTCAATATTTTGGCATCACTGGATAAGCCTACCAGTGGACATGTGATATTGAATGGAAAAAATTTTGCAGAAGTAAAGCAAAGGGAAATCTGTGCATTCAGAAGGGATCATCTTGGATTTGTGTTCCAGGATTTTAACCTGCTGGATACCATGTCCCTTAAAGACAATATTTTTCTGCCTTTAGTCTTAGCAGGCGAAAAGTACGAAACCATGGAAAAGCGCCTTTTTCCCCTTGCAAGAAAGCTGGCAATTGATGAATTGCTTGACAAATATCCTTATGAAGTATCTGGAGGGCAGAAGCAAAGAGCAGCAGTCTGCCGGGCACTGATCACCCAGCCGGATATTATCCTTGCAGACGAACCTACAGGCGCATTGGATTCTAAGGCATCTGGGAAGCTTCTTAAGCTGTTTGGAGAAATAAACGGAGAAGGACAGACTATATTGATGGTAACTCACAGTATACAGGCGGCAAGTCATGCAGGACGAGTGCTGTTTATCAAAGATGGCTGTGTCTTTCATCAAATTTACCGGGGAAACAAGGATAATGATTCCATGTATCGAATGATTTCAGATGCCCTTACTGTATTACAGACGGAAAGAGCGGAATATGCTGATAAAGACAAGGAGGCAGATTATGAATAAATGGAAATTGCTGCCTTCAATGGCATTAAAGGGAATTGTTCAAAATAAAACAGTATATTTTCCATATCTGGCAGTAGGGGTATTTTCTGCATTTACCTATTTTATCTTCTCCTCTATTTTGTATAATGAGGATCTGATAAAAGAACTGCCCCGGGCAGCCTATACATGGATGCTGCTCAGCATTGGAAGAGGGCTGCTTAGTATTATATTAATTCCATTTTTATATTATGCAAATAGCTTTCTGGTGAAGAGACGCAGCCGTGAATTTGGATTGTATAGTATTTTGGGATTGGAAAAAGGACATATTGGAATTCTTCTTTTACTGGAAACGGTGATTATTTATGTGTTTGTGACTATCAGCGGCATAATATTGGGAAGCGTGCTTTCCAAGTTGTTTTTTCTGCTGCTGCTGAATGTCAGTCATCTTCCATTGGATGTAGATTTTGTTTTTACATGGGAGGCATTTAAGGATACATTTTTGTTTTTTTCTGCTGCATATCTGATTAATCTTGGGTATGGTATTCTCCAAATCGGAAAATCCAGACCGGTTGAACTGCTCTCCGGCAGTAAAAAAGGTGAGAAGCAGCCTAAGGGAGTTTTCTTTTATGGGTTATTAGGTGCAGTTATATTGATATTGGGCTATAAGATTTCTATAAGTTCAGAATTAAACGGTATGATATTTACAGATTTTTTTTTGGCGGTGTTTTCTGTCGTAATTGGAACATATTTATTATTTACATCAGGCAGCATTTTGTTTCTTAGGATCTTAAAGGAGAATAAAAAGATTTTTTATAAATCTCAAAATTTTGTGACAATTTCAGGTATGCTATACCGGATGAAAAAGAATGCGGCGAGCCTTGCTAATATCTGCATTTTTTCTACAATGGTGATCATTACTCTTATCTGTACAATCACTCTTTACTGTGGCCTTGATGGAATTACTCATCATGATTATCCTTATGACATACGTGCAGACTATGGAGCAGGAGATGTTAAGCAGGAAGAGGTGGAAAAAGAGGTAAACCGGCTGGAGGAAAAGTATGGAATAAAAAAAGTGCGGGTGGATGTATATGATTTCAGACGTTTTTCATGCAGCAAAAATGAAAATCAGTTTGCGCCCAAACTGCCGGATGGAAACTATGAAAATACCTATGGCGTATTCTTTTTAACATTAGAGGATTACAACAGACTTGAGAATGACAATAAGGCATTGAAAGATGGAGAGGTTTTGCTTTTGGCAACAGGAGAGGATTTTGGTTATAAAAGTGTTTCTTTTATGGGAATGCAGATGACAGTTGCAGAAGAAATAAAAAATCTGTTTCCAATTCCTAAAGCGGGAAGAAGTGATTTTGGAGCACAATTTGTCCTTATTGTAAAAGATAAGGCGGCACTTGATCTTTGTGTGGAGGCATTTGCCAAAGAAAATGATGTTACTGAAGTGGAGGAATTTTTAGAGGCTGGAAGCCAGCAGGTGGGCATTGTACTGGAAGGCGAGGATGAATACAAGCAGGGTTTTGCAGATGAGATGTTTACCTGGCTTAAGGGCCAGGAAGGCTATACCTCCTGCCTGGATGGATTGGAACAAAGGGCGGAACTGGAATCTATGTATGGAGGACTTTTATTTATAGGCATTATTTTTGGAACAGTATTTTTCACCTGTCTGCTTCTGATTATGTATTACAAGCAGATTTCTGAAGGATATGAGGATAAGGAAAGCTTTGCTATTATGCAGAAGGTGGGGATGAGTGATAAAGAGATTAAAGGAACAATCCGCAGACAAATTCTTTTGGTATTTCTTCTACCGCTGGCTGGTGCGGTTTTTCATACCTGTGCGGGAATGTTTATGGTAAATAATCTGATGGCGGCATTGGGGCTGTTTGACAATTTTCTAATGGCTATGGGAACGATTTTTGTGTTGCTTCTTTTTGTACTTATTTATGGAATCAGCTATGTAATGACTGCAAGAACATATTACGGAATTGTAAGATGACATGTTTTGGAAGGAACTGTTAACTTTATATAAATATTTATTAATTTCCGCCCTTTTCTCTTTTTGGATGTTAAAATAACTGTAAGGCATGCTTAAGGAGGAAAGGGCAGTGTATTTTATTTTACTTTTATTAGGAATCTTATGCTTGGGTTATTTTATTTGTATTGCTTTTTTTGTTGGGCATGGGACTAACTTTTATTTTATTTGGTTGTTTCTTGGACTGTTTGCTATTCTTTGGGGTATCCTGCTGAAGAAGGGAATCTGGGCACAGCATTTTCCGCGGTGGTTTAAAAGAATCTTTGTACTGCTGGTATGCATATCAGGTGTTTTATTTGTGATTGTGGAGGCATGTATTATCAGCGGTTTTTCAAGGAAAGGCCCGGAGGGGCTGGATTATCTTGTGGTACTAGGCGCACAGATGAAAGCCGGCGGGCCTTCGAAAGCGTTACAATATAGGCTGGATGAGGCTATACGTTACTTGGAAGAAAATCCGGATACGCAGGTGATTGTTTCCGGAGGACAGGGCTCGGACGAGCATATATCAGAGGCCCAAGGCATGTATGATTATCTGGTGGAAAAAGGAATCGATCCGGCGAGGATCATAAAAGAGGACAAGTCAAGAAATACATTTCAGAACCTGACGTTTTCAGCGGAATTTTTAGACGAGGCAAATAATTCCGTAGGTGTAGTCAGCAACAATTTTCATGTTTTTCGTGCAGAAAAGATTGCCCAAAAAGCAGGCTATGCCAATGTATATGGAATCGCGGCAAAAGGAGAGCCATTTTTACAGTTTAACAATATGATGCGGGAATTTTTCGGCGTGATGAAAGACTTTGTGTGTGGGAATATGTGACAACAGTTCAGAAAACGCTTTTATGAATGGATGGGGCTGAACTGTTACAATACTGCTGCTTACTCGAACTCAGTAATAAAACAGTTATTATGAACATAAAGATATCTTCCCACTAAATTTTTAAAACGAAATTAAAAAAATATGATATAATGATAATACATATTTTATATAAGGGGAGGGATGATGCTATGGATCAGATTGAAAAATTAAAAGAAATAGTAGATAACAGCAAAAACATTGTATTTTTCGGCGGGGCAGGGGTTTCTACGGAAAGCGGCATTCCCGATTTTAGAAGTGTGGACGGCCTGTACAATCAGAAATACGATTATCCTCCGGAAACCATTTTAAGCCATACCTTTTACAGGAACAAGCCGGAGGAATTCTTCCGTTTTTATAAAGATAAGATGCTTTGCCTTGACGCAAAGCCCAACGCTGCACATTTAAAGCTGGCTAAGTGGGAGCAGGAAGGAAAGCTGAAAGCTGTAATTACCCAAAACATAGACGGTCTTCATCAGGCGGCGGGAAGTAAGCGGGTGCTTGAACTTCATGGAAGTGTGCTTCGCAATTATTGTGAGAGATGCGGAAAATTTTTCGATGCAGAATATATGCTTCATTCAGAAGGTGTGCCTAAATGTGATACATGTGGCGGACCAGTGAAACCGGATGTGGTTTTATATGAGGAAGGACTTGATGACAAGACACTTAAAGATGCGGTAAGCTATATACGGAATGCAGACGTGTTGATTATCGGGGGAACCTCACTGGTTGTGTATCCGGCAGCAGGATTGATAGATTATTATGACGGAAATAAACTGGTATTAATTAACAAGACACCTACTGCAAGAGATGGCGCGGCAGATTTGGTGGTACAGGGAAGTATAGGTGAAATCTTCGGAGCCTTGTGAAAATAGGATTTAAATTGAGAGCAGACAGAAAGGGCAGCGTTATATGGACATTCAGGCAGGTGATAGACTTACGTTGAAAAAAAAGCATCCATGCGGCAGCTTTGAGTGGGAGGTTTTACGTATTGGTGCAGATTTTCGGTTAAAGTGTGCAGGATGCGGGCATCAAATTATGATTGCCCGTAAGCAGGTGGAAAAGAATGTAAAGAAGATATGCTATGGAGAGAACAGTGCGCATCGGAAATCAGAACTTTGAGCCTGTTCAGGAAGAAAATGGTTTCATTATGAAGAACTGTTGCAATGAAAATGTGTCCAACCCCTTGAAAAATTGAGAAAATCATGATATGATATTACTCCGTGATATGTTTTCACACTCCGCATACAGCGGAGAAACACATTCCTTGCTCCCGGCAGACGGGGGCCAGAGACCAAAAGGAGGTAAACTAACATGAACAAATATGAATTAGCCGTTGTTGTTAGTGCGAAAATCGAAGACGAGGAAAGAGCTGCAGTAGTAGATAAATGTAAAGCTCTTATCGAAAGATTCGGTGGTACGATCACCAATGTTGACGACTGGGGCAAGAAAAGACTTGCTTATGAAGTTCAGAAGATGAAAGAAGCTTTCTATTACTTCATTCAGTTTGATGCCGAAGCTACAGCTCCTATCGAAATCGAAAATCGTGTTCGCATTATGGACAATGTTATCAGATTCTTATGCGTTAGACAGGACGAAGCATAAAGCATATAAGATATGCAGGAAAGTAGAGGCAGGTATGAACAAAGTAATACTTATGGGGCGTTTAACAAGAGATCCTGAGGTGAGATATTCACAAGGGGAAAGTGCAACTGCAGTTGCCAGATATACGCTTGCAGTGGATCGCAGATATAATCGTAACAATGATGAGAATTCTGCAGATTTTATTCAGTGTGTGGCTTTTGGCAGGGCAGGTGAGTTTGCTGAAAAATATTTCAGAAAAGGAACCAAGATTTTAGTCGCAGGCCATATTCAGACGGGAAGCTATATTAATAGAGAGGGTGTCAAGGTGTACACCACGGATATTATTGTTGAAGAGCAGGAATTTGCCGAGAACAAGAACAGCAGTTCAAGTGGTGACGGAGGATATACAGGCGGCAGCAGCAAGGCATCACAGCCCCAGGAGGCAGGAGACGGTTTCATGAATATTCCAGATGGAATAGATGAGGAACTGCCATTTAACTAAAATTAAGTTTGATTAAGATAGGAGGTAATCATCATGGCATATAATAAAACAGAGAAGTCTGATTCTCCCATGAGAAAAAAAGGCGGAATGCGCAGAAGAAAAAAAGTTTGTGTATTCTGTGGCAAAGATAACGTAATTGATTACAAAGATGTAAATAAGTTAAAAAGATATGTATCTGAGAGAGGAAAAATCCTTCCCAGAAGAATCACAGGAAACTGTGCAAAGCATCAGAGAGCTTTAACAGTAGCAATTAAGAGGGCACGCCACGTTGCACTTATGCCTTATACTTGTGATTAATATGTAATAAGATGCAGCTAAGCGGTTGCCAGTTTTTTGGCAGCCGCTTTCGTATATGAAGTAAAACCAATCTTTACGGAAAGGATGGGGGTGTTCTTATGGATGAAATGAGAAATAACGAATTTGAAAACGCAGCGGCACCAGCACCGGAGAAAAAACCCAATAATGCAGTTAAAATAATTATTCCAATTGTGGTGTTGATTGTTTTGGTGGCTATTCTCTTGGGAGTTGCTTTTGCAACCGGAAAGCTTGGTGGCGGTAATGGTAAAAAAGAAATTGCAGAAGCAATGGCAGCAACTTTTACGCAAACTGGTGATGCGTTGAAAGAAGTATGGGATTTTAATGAATATAAGGACATGTTTAAAGACAAACAGATGTCTATTGATGCTGATCTTACTGTCTTAGACGATCTTGATTTGCAGCTTTTCTATAATGCAGATGACACTGTCGGCAGTTTATACATGGGAGCAAGTTTATATGGAAGTGATTTCATAGAGGCAGTTTTTTATGCAGATGAAGAGGAGTTTAGTTTCGGCCTTCCTACTTTAATAGATTATGCTTTTTATGTGGATCGCACAACACTTGAGGATGATATCTGGAATTTGGTTGACGAGGGTATTATACAGGCAGAAGCAGCAGAAAATCTTATTATTTTAAATCAAAGTGAACAGGAATTGACTGGCGCAGATGAAGATTTGGAGCAGGGAAGCAGGGATATATTTGATGCAGCAAAAGAAATTTACCAAAAAGCAGAGGTGAAAAAGACAGACAGTAAAACGCTTGAGGTTAATGGTGAGGACAGAAGCTGTAAGGGCTATGTGGTAATTATTACACCCAGACAGATTTCAGATTTTTTGATCGCCTATAAAGAAATTTATGAGGAAAATGAAGGATTTAGAAATTACTTTAATCAGTTATTTGCGATGCAGGCAGGATATGACAGTGCTGAAGATCTTTTAGAAGATATGGATCCTGCCGAAGAACTTCAGAACCTGGCAGATGAAGCGTTAGAGGAAATAAAAGAGAATATCGAGATTTACGTTTATCTGTATGATGGGCTGGTTGCCCGGATTTCCTATGAGGAAGACAGGGATAATTATTTTGAGTGGAATATAAAAGGAGGAAATTTTCCCCTTGAAAATACCAATCTAACTTTAATGGTAGATGGCATTGAAATTTATCTTTCCAGATTTGGTGACAAGAGAAAAGACATTTATACTGCTAACTATACGCTTGGTCTTGATTATGAGACACTTTATCTGGATATGGAATATGATATGGGTAATGGTGATCTGGAGATTGAAGCATATGATTATTACGATGAATTTCTATTTAGCGGAAATTTGTATAAATCGGTTCCCGGAAGTGAACTGGAGATAGAAATCTACAGTATGGAGTATGGATATGAGGAAATCCTCTATGGAGATATTATCATTTCAAATGAATGTGGCGATATCGTTCGTCCAGAAGGTGATGAGTTTAACCTGATGAACATGACGGAGGATGAATATTATGATATATTAAGTGAAATTATTTATGGATTGTATTAAAATTGGACAGTAATTTTATTTTATATTATGATAATAGGGCAGTGATGTATTCACTGCTCTATTGTCATGTTTAACATCAGATTAAATTGGGGTGCAGCATGTGTTTTTAAAATTTAAAAGCATATGTAATTAAAAGAGGAAAAACTATGGAATTAGAGCTCAGAAATATTAAAAAAAGTTATAGAAAAAAGCAGGTATTAAAAAAAGTAAGCCTGACTGCAAAAGTGGGGGAATGTACTGGTATTATAGGGGCAAATGGATGCGGTAAGTCGACGCTTTTAAAGATTCTTGCAGGAATTGAAAAGGCAGATGGAGGAGACATTTTCATGAATGGAGAGCTGGTTAAAATGAAGTCCTCAAGGCTGACGGATCATGTTGGATATATTCCCCAGGAAAGTGTTTTAATTCCAGAGCTTACGGTGGAAGACAATTTGAAATTATGGGCGTCATTTGGAGAACATAAAAAGAATGAAAATACATTAAAACGTCTGAGGGAACAATTTCAGCTTGAGGATTTTTACAGAAAGAAGGTCAAATATCTGTCAGGTGGTATGAACAAAAGAGTAAATATTGTGTGTGCACTTATTCACGAGCCTTCCCTTCTTTTAATGGATGAGCCCAGTACAGCACTTGATTTGGTATTTAAAAAAGAACTGCGGGAATACATTCGAAATTTTACAGCAAGTGGCGGCAGTGTGCTGCTTAGCAGCCATGACGAGGGGGAGATTGCCGGATGCACAGCACTTTGGGCGATTAAAGATGGAATTGCACAGAAGGTGCCACAGGGAGAAACGATAGATAAAATAGTATCCAAGTACATGAAATGACGGGAGAAAATATGTATTGCAGATTGATATTATTTAAATTGGAATTGAGAAAATTTGCAGGAATGCTTCCGCTTATTTTGCTGGAGACGATTCTTTTCGGACTGATTGCCGCCGGAGTGGGAATCTATGCTTCAAAGGCAGTATATGCAGATAAAGCAATTGGCGAAATTAAGGTGGGAGTGGTGGCTGATAGTGACGATCCAATGACAAAAATGCTGGTTAAGTTTGTACAGTCTATGGACAGCTTAAAGGATACGGTCTCTTTAGAACTGCTTTCTGAGGAAGAAGCAAGAAAACAATTAGAAGAAGGAGAGCTTTATGGGGCAGTAGTAATTCCTGAAGGGATGGTGGACAGTATTCTTTCAGGAGAAAATCTTCCTGCATCCATTTTGTTTGGCAGCGGTTATAACAAGGCGGAGACGCAGGTTTTCACGCAGCTTGCCCGAACTGGCGCAAAACTTTTGACTGTGGCCCAGGCAGGTATCTATGCGGCGGATACATTTTGTATGGAGGAAGGCAGGCAGGAACTTCTGCAGCAGACGGAAGACTATTTGAATGAAACTTATTTAGATTATGCACTTGGAAGAGCCACTGTTTTTTTTCGGGAAGAGTTAACAGCAGTGAAAGGAGTAGGCCTTTCAGACTATTATGGAATTTCATTACTCCTTGTATTTTTATCTTTTGCCGGTCTTTCCCTTGGACGTTGCGCGCAGGTGAAGGCAGATGGGCGGAAAAAAATGATTTGTGTTCGGGGGATTTCCATAGGAGCACAATATATTATTGAAACAGGTGCTTTTGCCACGATATTTGCATTTTTTGGAATGGTGGTAAGCCTGCCGGTTCTCTTTTTGCTGGTCTGTTTTACAGATAGTACCTTTCAAGTGGCAGGCACATGGATTTTCCTGATATCTGTCTGGTTTGTGCTGGGCAGCTTTTTAAAAATGCTGCTTCAGATTATGGGAAATAGTGTGGGAGGAATTGGCATATGTTTTGTAGCTTTGCTGGCATGTATGGCCGCATCAGGGATGTTTCTTCCCTCTGCATTTCTTCCCATTTGGGTGGAGCAGGCAGGAAACATCCTTTTTTATAAGGGATGGATAGAAGATACAGGAATGTTGTTGCAGGGACGAATGGATAGTGGAATGTTGTTTAAGTTTCTGGCACAGCTTTTGTTTTTTCTGGCAGTGGGTGTTTTAGCGGCAAAGGTTAGGAAAATGTGGGGAGCTGATGGGGATTAGTGCGAAAATAAATTTTCGCACTTCGTATTTGAGCAGTATCGCAAGCAGTGCTTGCAATATGCATGGGGATTAATAATGAGATGAAAATGGGAAAAAATTTTTGGTGCAGTATCTATCTGATCTGTTGGAAACAGTATTTTATAAAATTTAAAATGTGGATTTTGTTATTTGTACTCGGTATGTTGCTAATGAGACTGTATTGTTATGTAAACCCAGCAGAAGAGAAAATGCAGGGGATAGTAGTGGGGGTGTATGCCGAAGACGAAAAAGGCAGAGAGCTTTTAGAAAAATTAAAAAGAGAAGAGGGGATTTTTTGTTTTCAGGCGTTTCAAAGGGAAGAGGATATGGTAAGACAAATAGAAAACGGTACATTAGAGTGCGGCTATGTATTTCCCGAAGGCTTTTATGAAAACCTTTTAAAAGGCCGGAGGGTAAGGCAGGTCATATTATACTGTTCTCCGGCGTCCTCTGCCCATAAGATCTCTTATGAAGTGGTTTTTGCAGAGCTATTTGAAATATTATCGGAAGATATTTTAAAAACCTATTTGGAAGAAAATTATTTTCTGGAAGGGGAGGAATTGCAGGAAGCCAAGGAAAGAGTACTGGCTTTTAACAGACAATATGCAGGGGATGGCAGTACTTTTCATTTTGTATATGAGACAATAAATGAAAAAGAAGAGGCAAGGCCGGAAAGTTTAAATACACTTAGGGGAATGATTGGTGTGATTATTTATTTTATGTGTCTTTTAGGGCTGGCAAATTGTTTGGATCAACGTCCCCTTTGCCGACTGCTTCCGGGGAAATCAGGCAGGATATTTTATTCAGGGAGCATTCATGTAACAATTATTGGAAGTATTTTAACCGGAGGGATATGCATTTTTCTCTCAGGAGCAGGTGGGGATGTTTTCAATGAAATAAAAGGATTTTTTATTTATGCCCTGATGCTGGAGATTTACCTAAGGGGAATGGGGTTTTTGATGAAAAAAAGTAAGGTGTTGTATGGAATGCTTCCTGTCATGCTTTTAGGATGTTGTCTGTTTTGCCCTGTTTTTATTAAAATAGGCAGATATCTGCCTTGGGCAGAATGGATTTCCTTTCTGTTTCCGGTTACATATTATCTGAATTTCTTTATGGGGTAATAAGGAGTGCGAAAAAAGTAAAAACATGTCTAAAAGCATCTGAATAATAAGGTGGAAACTTTTTGAAAAAAATGATATACTAAGATGTACATTTTAAGCTGTATGGATCAATTGTTAAACA
>ERZ808044.1368-NODE-1368-length-13853-cov-16.031141_pt1 | contig 13853 bp, 16 predicted proteins | sample MGYA00380195_ERZ808044 | MGnify/ENA primary metagenome ERZ808044 (study PRJEB31490, sample SAMN06133423) | mouse gut metagenome | isolation source: Z7_2 | host: mice | place: China: Chengdu | collected 2015-05 ...
AGTTTTTTCAACCTGAACACAGTCAACGGTTTCCACAGCTTTATTAAGAGGCGATATAATTATTACCGTGGGGTAGCCACAAAATACCTGAACAGATATAATGTATTGTTTGCAGCATCCTACCATAATGCAGATATTCTGATCAGACAGGTTTGCCGAACCCTGCTGAATGTTGGAAAAACCGATTACTTCCATAGCGGCGGGGATGTCCGAAACCTAAGGCTGTTGGCTATATAGAACCACCAACCCATTTTTAAACTAACACCAAATGTTTTACACCTTATGCTCACACTGTTTGATATATTTTTTCCACCATTTGGTTTATATCCATTGATGGTTTCCACCCTGTATCATACATGAATAATGAACTATCCATCCCAGACCACAATTCTGTATCATTCTCTTCAAGGTTTATTGTTATGTCCCTAATTCCATGTTTTTCTGCTATTGCTTTTACCACCTCTGCAATATCCATCAGCGTATAGCGAGTCCTATTATGACCAACATTATACACAGTCTTCCAAGCATTATTACTGTTCAAGAGAGCAACAATCGCTTTTGCTACATCTGTTCGGTCTATATATGAAAAAGTCTGCTTTCCACCTTTAAGGGTTAATTCTTTTTTCTCTTTTGCATTCCTGCAAAATGTCGGTACCAATTTCTGGCTTTGGATTACATAGTCAAGCCGAAGAATTGAATATTCGGAGAATTCCATAGATTCAAGTATTTTTTCACCGGCGTATTTTGCCATAGAATACACAGAATCTGGGGCCGGTTTACAATCTTCCCTTCTCCACTCCGAAATAGCTCCATAAATTGACTGACTTGACAGATAAATAACCTTCGGAACATTTATCTCCTTTAGCTTCTGAAATACTCTTTTTGTATAATCCAAGCTTGCAGCTATCTCATGGTTGGGCCTATTAACTCTTGAAAATGCCATATGTATTGCGGCAAAAATGTCACATTTTTCCAGGCTGAAGAACTCCTCCTGATTCAGTACGATAATCTTTTCCCGATTACCAACATCTTCTCTGTCAAGCATCTCATACACTTTTTGCTTCTCGCTTGAGATAGTAACCAGTCTGTATTCAGTATTATCAGCTAATTCCTTTGCAAGGCTCCCACCAAGATTTCCATTTGCACCCGTAATCAATACACTTTTCATAGTTCATAATCAATTCTATTCTTCAAATCTTCAACATCATGGCCCGGGAAAATAATGCTATTACCATCATCATCAATTACATCGAACAAGCTATAAATTTTCTGAATTCGCTCAAAGAGCTGTTCCTTGCTATCGGCCATCAAATGGATTCGGCCGACTAACTGTAGAAGTGTTCCTTCTGTATGTTCTCTAATCTTATCTCCAACAGCATAATTAGGATCAAATTTTATCAGCCAGGGATATGAATTAAGCGCCTTCCTATTGACAAAAGCGGCACAACATCGACCTGGCTTTCCCACCACATTCCATGTCGCATACCACTTTTTAAATCGCGCATCAAACTTCTGATGTTTTCCCATATTTCCAGTAAGACAGTAATACACGAGATGTTCCTGAGTATTATAGTCATTTTCATATTCTAAGATTTCATAGGTCTTACATCCATTCAACCTCATTCCTGCTTCGTAAAAGTACACCTGTCCATCATGAACAACGCCCTGCATAAAAAGAGAGCCGTTTTTTACACCTATCTCTTTCAACATATTGATGACCTTTTCATTTACAGTCTCATAGTAAAGATCCGTGTATCTCGAAGGATAAACATACATATCAGGTGTTTTGATTAACCCAGCTTGGCTTTCATTGAAATACCGGTCATGAATAGCTGCGAGTTGAATATCCCCATCCTGTGCAATATATGTGACATTGATTTCATCGTAAGGAAGGTATGCTTCCACAATCACTCTTCCAGAATGAGATGACTTCTTCGCTTCCTGAAGACCTTCCTGCAACTCCTCCATGTTATTGCAAACACAAAGTCCTCTGCTTGAACTGTTATCTACAGGCTTTACCAACACTGGAAATTCAATATTGCTATAATTACCCTCATACAGTTGTGGAACCGGAACTCCATATTTCATGCATGTCCGCTTAAAGAAATCCTTGTCAGCAGACATTCTGATCTGTTCTTTTGTAAATGGTGAATAAGCACCTATTTCCACGGCGACATCTGCAACTTTTGGAAGAAGCCTGTCTACATATTCAGTAATAACTCCTTCATACCCCTCATCCCTACATAATTGTACTAATCCCTTAATATCAAATGCATCGATATTATACGCATAATCAGCTACCTTCTTAATTGCTGCTGTGGGGATATTATCAGTAACTCCGAGTTCAACTCCATTCCTGTGGCATAAGTCCAGAAGATCTGCCGCACTTTCAAGTGCACCGACCAGCAGAAGTTTTTTCCCGACTACATCTGGATTCCCGTTCATATTTTTTCCTCCATAGTTTCATATGTTCGATTTAATAATCTGAGAAATTGCTATCATGTCCTTATCATCATAACGATGATCCACAGGAAGAGGTAATAACCATTTACTGAGTTTTGCTTCAACAGAATCCTCCGGTACTTCTTCAAGTAAATATTTCCACCATTGCGGAACATATACCCTCTGTTCTATAACCTTTTGTCTCAGATTATCATTCTTTATTAGTAACGGATACACATAAGGAGCATACCCTTCCATAGGTAAGAATAGTTCATTGACTCCTTCAAGTTCCCGAACTAAAGTCTTGTAATTGTTCTGCCGAATGAAACCTGTCTTCTTATAATCGATGGACTTAAGCATTCTTTCTGTTAGGCGGGACATCAACTTAATCCCATCAGAATAGCATTCCATGCTATCTAAATTATCTTGGTAGGCGTCATTCGTCCCCAATTCAATGCTTTTAAGTAAGAACAAGCCTCTGCTCCAAGAGACATCTATTGGGTAATCAAAGATTATCTTCCTTTTCCCTCCCCAAAGCAGGTATGCGCCATCAATAAGTCCGAAGAATTTTCTAGGTAAATACACATTAAAACAAGTATTATCAAGGATTGGCTTTGCGTAAAATGCCTGTGTATTATCAATTACTACCCTTTTATATCTATTTACAATTTCTTTAATTTTTCGCTCAGGCATCGTACCGAAGTAATTGACATATAAAAGCCACTCATCTTCAGCAAGATTTCCCAACATTGGCTCCAACTTATCATTCAATAAGTACAGATCGTATGGCAGACTATATTTCTCCAGTGCTTCTCTAACCACAATGCACACATAATATGGAATGTAAATCTTCTTTGGTTTTATTGATATGAATGCCGCTGCTATTGCGTTTCTGCCACAGTTAAACCGAGCCACATTGGCCCCTGGATATTTATTAAAATATTCTGATCCATTATCCAGTTCGAGAGGCATATAGCCTCCATATTCTTTATTCATGTTCTTTTTCCCTGACTGATTTATAAAGGTTTCTAGCAAGAATTAGACCTATCGGTCTTAAATCATCATCATATCCGATAAAATACGTCAGCCCATCTGCGTGGCGTCCTCTCGTTTTCATATCAAGTGTCATTTTGATCAACTCAAACATCATCTTCACATCTGTCTTGAAACTGATGTTTTCCACATACCATACATCCTTTTCAAATTTCCAATGAAAAGGACTCAAATCCGTACCTGTCGGGATTTCCACTGGACACTCTAAACCAGGTCTAACAGCTGCTCTCAGCTTGTGTCTATCACTCATTCTATTCACAAAAAACTCTGGAAGTGGTCTTGGGCCAATTATTGACATGTCCCCCTTAATAACTGACCAGAAATTTAATAGTTCATCAAAAGAGTATTTCCTCATGATGTGACCAAACTTGGTCACCCTTTGAGCCGCAGGAAGCAAATTGCCACTTTCATCCTTTTTATTGTTCATATTACGAAACTTAATCATGACAAAGGGTCTACCACCTTTGCCTATTCTGGTTTGACGGTAAAGTATTGGTTTTCCCACATCAAAGAATGTAAAAATTCCAAAAACACAGTTAAGTGGAAGAGTAATGATAAATGCAGGAACAGCGATAACAAGGTCAAGAATCCTCTTCACATATCTTGCATATATTCCATCTGCAACCCTTACTGGCCTCTGTTTATCGTACTCGTTTGTTTTGTCAAGATTTCTTTCCCTAAGAAAAGCTACAAGCATTTCATCCTCACTTGTAATCAGCTCTTTATTACCAACGCTCTGTGGACTGCTATCCATACTTTATCTCCTTTAACAAAACTCTTTTATGAGTGTTGGTTCCATACCCACACCATATACACATTAGTCCTGCCACCGAAACCTTCCTTCTGGGATATCAACCCCTCATTCAGAACCGTCCCATGTTCTTCGGTCGAGATTCCAAAATCAAGCCATTTCTTCTTTTCTCGATAGTTGCTGATAACAGTTGACACTGCTAAATCCAATGCTCCGGTTGTTCTGCCCAGATCATTGGATGCCATGTACTGTGTATGCACAGCTTGATCATATTCAAATACTACCGTCCCCGCTATCATCTTTCCATCTTTTAGCGCACCATAGAGATGAACATTTTTCGGAAATCGAGAATGGAGCAGAAACAACTCATCTGCTGTATGAACAGCTTGTACACCATGACGCCTTTCCAATACTTCATTTTCTAAATCAATAAACGCTTCATAGTCTTGCTTTTCTTCCAGTACTTTAATCTCCACCCCTTCTCGTTTTGCTCTACTTATCTGTGCTTTTCTACCCTTTGGCATTTTTAAAGGGTTTTGAAGATCTATCACAGTGGATGCTGATACTTCTGTCAATTTTGCTCCACATCTAACCAAAGCGTACAAGTCTTCCTCTGCAGGCTGCTGGTGAAACACATGAGGCACAGGCTTATATATTATTCTCTCAATCCCTACTTCTCCAACATATCTCAACAAGGCTTCGAAACAATCATTCACGGTATGCTGCTTTATCGAAGTATTTGTCAGCAGTCCTCCATATGTAAGCCCTCCATGAGAAACTAGCATACTATTCTTTTCGTTTGCAGGCAACAAAGCAATTAATGAGTCATCCGAATAAAACAATAATGAATGGTCAGTAAAGCGGTCACTGTGGTAATCCATATAGTTTCTGTTATGCAAAAATAAGCCATTCTTTGCTTTCTCTACGAAGCTATTCCATTGATCTTTATATTCACTGTTATAGCGAACTATAGATATGTCGCACATGCTAGGATCCTCCACTAAACCCATTTATTGCATCAACTACGTATTGTATCTCTTCATCTGTCATTCCGTAATACATTGGGATGCTAAGCTCAGTCTTACTGATTTCCTCGGCTATCGGGAAATCACCCTCCTTGAAACCAAGATCCTTATAGCACTCCTGGAGATGCATCGGAACCGGATAATGCTTGTTTGTACCGATGCCCTTTTTATTCAAATGCTTCTCAAGAGCATCTCTTTCCTTGCATCTGATTCCAAAGATATGCCAGACGGGGACATAATCCTCTTCCACGGTCGGAAGAACAACTTTCAGGTTCTTGATCTCACTCAAGTATCTGTCCGCAATCCGTCTCCGTTCCACATTCATTCTTTCCAGATACAGAAGTTTCGCAGATAAGAAAGCTGCCTGTAGTTCATCAAGTCTGCTGTTGTTGCCCTTCATTATGTGATGATACTTATAGTCCGACCCATAATTACCAAGAGCTCTGACCTTTTCTTCTATCTCCTTATCATTCGTAACCACCGCTCCGGCATCACCAAGAGCGCCCAGATTCTTTCCAGGATAAAAGCTGAACCCCGCTGCATCACCAAATGTTCCAACCTTCTGCCCTTTATATGTGGCCCCATGTGCCTGAGCACAGTCCTCAACTACTTTCAAGCCGTACTTCTTGGCCACCGCCATTATCGGGTCCATGTCACAGGCTTGTCCATAGAGATGAACAGGTATGATAGCTCTTGTGTGTCCATTGATCTTTTCTTCTATTCTCTCTGGGTCAATGTTGAAAGTATCGATTCGCGGCTCCACAAACACAGGAGTCGCACCGACATATGTAACAGCCAATGCGGTTGCTATGAATGTATTAGAAGGAATGATAGCCTCATCGCCTTCCCCGATTCCGAGAGCCTTAAGGCTAAGCATCAGAGCATCCAAACCGTTGCCAACGCCAACGCAATACTGAGTACCACAATAATCAGCAAAGGCCTTTTCAAACGCCTCATCTTCTGCTCCGCCAATATACCATGAGCGAGTAAACACGCGATCAAACGCCGATCTTAGTCCATTATCCAGTTCCCGTTCCATCGGAAGAAATGAAACAAATGGAATTTTCATATAATTGCTCCCCTTTTTTTCAGCTTCTTGTCTGCCCTATAAGCGTTTGCAACTTTCCTATATTTCATGCTATATGCAATAAATTCATCATAGTTTCGAATATATTCCTGGGCATCGTAGTACTCCGATGCAAGGACGCATAATACTGACCCACTCTCTCGCCAGACCATTTCTCTCCACAGTCCAGGCATAAGTATCAATCCTTTACCCGGTTTATCCAGTGTGACTGTAGTCTTTTTCTCTCCATCATCTAAAATGATATCAATCTTACCATAAGGGCAATACAATAGCTGGCAATTCAACTTATGTGCGTGGAAACCACGATGCTGTTCCGCTTCAGTTTCTGTGATCCAATAAACCCTTCTAATTGGGAATGGAATATCTCTCTTACCTTCCAGAAATGATAAAGCACCATATTGGGGATCCTCATTTTGTATAGTTTTTATATCAATCACCCTGTAATTGAAGTCCACTAATTCAAATTTTATTCCCATTTCCCAACAGGCGTTAATCAGATATTCAGGAACCATCTGATGATCTAACCCATAAATATAAACCTTATCGATCCAATCCCAGCATATGACGGATGCAGTTTCTTCCCACGTTCTCAGTACAGGAAGGCCCCAAATAGTTTTCTTTTTTAGATTTTTTAGAAGATATATGTCCTTCACATCAATGTCTATTTTTTTAAGCTCGGCTATACCCTCTTCTACAAATCTGTCCGTCGTCACCAGTAATGCAGTAGGATGCTCCGGCTTCTTTCTGAAAAACTTAAGTATTTCTCTCCAAAACAAGTGAGTTCCGGTAATAAGAACGAAATCAATGCCATATGCAAGGTACACAGTCACACGAGAGTATTCGGCACCACGTCTCAACGAAAACAGAATGACAGCCAAAGCAACAAAACTGATCCCAATATGCTGAAAATTCTTAAGTAATTCCTTTCTTTTTCTTCTCCTATATACTCTCTCCAGTGAATTAAAGCCTAATGTTACTCCTACATCAACTATTACCATTATAAGCATTATTGGTCTGTAGTTTTCAAATCCATAACCTTCTATGCTTCGATCAAGATAAATCCATGCAGCAAACAGATTCGCAGCAAAGAGACACAGAAGATTCAATACTACAAAGCTAACATACCTAACTCCACCATGACCAATCTCATATTTAATCTTCATTTATACCATCATCCTGTTATCTATCGTACTCATATCTCTATCTTTTTCCTCTCTCCAAGATTAACCGTCCGCTCTTATAAGCGCGCCGACCTCACAGTTCCTTTTCATCAAAAACCTCCTCATCCTTTGTAAGGGTGTAACTGAAATTCAATGTCACGCAACAAACAGGCTGAGACATAATCTGTGGTTACATCCAGTCCCACTTCATTATCAATGAATCCCAATACCCCCCACGATTTCGGAGGTTATCTAATCACCAGAGAATATTCTATTTCCATGAAATTTCCGTGGTTATTTTTCTGTTACAATCTTTATCTACAGATCCCGTAAAATCCTGTTGAAATCTGCCGCACAACTCTTGTGGTTTCCCACGCGCTTTTCTAAATAGTCGTGTGTGACAAATCACTGTGGGCATCTTGTAAATCACCCTGTGCATCTCGTATTCCATGCAATACATTTCAGGACTACGAGATAGGAGGCAGTTCCATGCAGTCCATTTCAGGACTACGAGATAGGGAACGATTTTCAATATGCTATGAGCAATACATAATACTTCTCTTATGTGTTCTGTAATATACATAGAGGCCGATTATGTCCTATGTGCTCTACACAGTACATATTTTATTGTCAATCTTGCCAAATTTTTCGGCGTTATCACGCCAAATACTTGTGCGGTTATTACAAGGAATTCTTCCTTATCACGCTGCCCTGATATTCGTAGCGTGAAAACTAAACATGGACGCATCGCCGAAATTTCCTACCCCAATGCCTTTGTACTTTACACCGAATGCATGGGCTGCGTCATAAATTACCTTCAGGTTGTGTTTCTTCGCAATTGTATCAATTGCTTCCACATCACAGAGATTTCCATAGACATGAACAGGAATGATCGCAACAGTTCTCTCCGTGATCAGTGCTTCAATCTTCTCTGGATCTCATCAGGCTTGATATCGCAGAACACAGGCTTTAAACCATTTCTGGTGATTGCGTGTGTGGTCGATACAAACGTAAAAGGTGTGGTTATCACCTCACCGCCCTTTTCCTTTAGCCCAAGCGCATCTATCGCTATCTCAAGCGCCATATGCCCATTCACAAACAATGACAGCTCTGAAACGCCTAAATAATCAATCAACTGCCGCTGCAGCTTTTTATAAATAGGCCCCATGTTCGTCAAGCAATGGCTTTCAAAAATAGGCTTGATCTCTTCTATGTACTCTTCAATGGAAGGCATAGATGAGCGTGTAACACAAATAGACATCTTCTTAAGTTCTCTCCTTAGTAATTTTTCATAAATAAGTGTGACTTGTTTCTTTCGTAGTGCAAATGCTTCCCATCGTGTGCTCGTCACTTCGTCATTAGTTTTGTTTTACGATGCTACTGCCATCCGCAGCCGCTTCCTGTCTTCTATATCTTCTTCCTCTCCCAAGATTCACCACCTGCTCTTGCAGACACGCTGTCCTCACAGTTCCTTTTTATCAAAAACCTCCTCAGCTTTGTAAGGGTGTAACTGAAATTCAATGTCTCGCAGCAGACAGGCGGTGACATAATCTGTGACTACATCCAGTCCTACTTCATTATTAATGAATGCATCCGATATGTTCTTTAAACTTATAATTATCAAGACCATCTTCTGGCAAGCGGTTCAATACCTTATGGATAATGTCATGTGTACAAAAATCCACTTTTCTGGCAACAGCGATATTATTGTGGAATTTAATCAGCTCTGAATAAACTGGCACTATCCTGGACTGGATTGAAACATTTTCCCCTATCCTGGCATAGATCTTGTTCTTTCTCGCATATTCAGCACGTTTTACCCCCCCCCAATGAGTAGAAGCCGAATTGTCCACCATAAACGCTTTACCTTCATCGTGCCTTTTCTCCTTCCATATCGTTTAATCTATATTTCAATTATGGCGCAGGAATCCTAATAGCCTTCAACCCATTTTCCCGTGTACCGACTCGCCGCAACACACAAATCCACACTTAAAAGGTTTAAGCTTCCTTCCTCCCTCTCACCATCTCTTCCTTAAGCCCTGACATCCCCCAAATAATAACTACTAAAATGGCGGCTCCTCCTCCAAACAGAAGCATCCTCTTGATCAGTTCTCCCAATCCTCCCATCGCTGAGTACTGCGCCGGGATAGAGATTCTGTATGCATTCGCATACAGCTCCGCCTCAAAGTATTCCTCTGTCGTCTCCTGCACTAACTTCCCCCAGCTCTCTACTGTGGATATCAGGTTGTCTAATAAGGTGTCTGCATACGTATAGTCTGCCTCATTTGCTGATTGCTCTGATGCATTCAGTGCATTCACCATGTCATAAGCCTCATTCAATGACGTATTTATTTCACTGATCTGTTTATTCAAATTCAGCTTCTGCTGCAAAAGGCTGTTATAGTACTCATCCGTCTGAGAGGTCTCTGTCACCGTCTCCTGGCTGCTTACTACAATCACCGGGTCCTTTTCATAGTTTTCTATTGTCCTCTCTACATTCGACCTCTGGGTCTGCAGTTCCTGGATCTCTAAGTTATACTGCTTGATCTGGTAGTTGTAATAGTCGATCTGCACCCCTGCATCCCTTGTCAGGTTGTTGGTCTGTACGAAGGAGATGAAATTGTTAAGGTCTAGGCGCCTCACTGTTGCGATGGAGCTTGCCAGGTCACTAAAAGAAAGACCGGTAGAGTTAGCTCGGAAATTCGGCGCTTCCTCCGCCTTCGCCTCCACATAGTCTTCTATCATATCGATCTCATTCCCAATCATGTCAGAGGCCTGCATGTAGTCATATGTCTTTACATCCAGCACTTCCGTTGCAAACCCCACTGCCGTCATCCCTGCATAGGAATCCATGAAATACTTCCTGTAAGCTATGAGAATGGCGTCTAAGAGCTCCCTTGTCTCATTCCCGTTCATCCCTTTGCAGCGCTGTAATGTCACGGTATACTGAGAAGGAAAGTAGTTTAAGTCCTCTATCGTGGCATAGTATTCCGCCGCATCCTCCGCCACCGTGTTGATCACTGCGATCTGCTGTTTCACAGAATCCGGTATCACTCCCTCTATCTTTATGTTGGAGCGGATTTCCTCCACATCTTTGTCATCCCAGCTTAATTCTCCCAATGCCTCATTAATCACTGCTGTAGATTTCAGCTTCGTTACATCAAAGAGTCCTCCGCTAGGGTCCTTTCCCTCATCAATCCCGTCAAAACTGAAATTGATCACTGCGGTCGCATAGCTCTTATCTCCAAATAAGCCCTGCATTCCCAGGCTTGCCGCTGCAATGATAAAGCCAATGCAAACCGCAATCACCAGCAGGTAGGCATAAAACTTCCACTTCTGCTTCATATAGCCTGCGATATTCAGAAGGTCTATGACCTCCTCATCCTCCCCGCTGCCTTGCTCCACCTGGAGGATCACTGTCCTTGGGTCTTTCTCCCTCTGATTCTCTCTTCTACTAGTGGTATTGATTTTGCTTTTCCTCCCCCAATCCTCCTCCGGTGGGATATCTGTCCCGCTTTTCCACTCTGACTGTATGGATGCTATCTCTTCCCATCCGTCATTTTCTGTCAGGATTTCTTCTTTCTCTATCTCTCTTTCTTCCGGTTTCCGTATCTGCATCCTGTTTTCCATCTCTGCTCTCCGGCTTCCGTTTATTCCTGTTTTCTCCATGGCCTTTTTCTTTTCTCCTAGGTCCTGTCTTTTACTTTCCATTCTTTTTCTCTATTTTCAAATTTTCCTATTTTAAATTCTCTTTTTCCCCTGGATAATCTTCGTTGATTTCTTTTTTTGGTTATGCTTTTTCCTCTCCGCTTTCCTATGGGTCCTGTTTCTGTTTCCATCCGGAACACTGATACTGCCTTCACAGACTCCCTTTCTCATACGCTTCATCCTTGTCCAGCAGACCTGTATCATCCCACCGCACAAAAGTACCACTGCAATACCGGCAATGAGTGCCTTATCTATCCTCAATCCTCTGCTTTTGCTGGCTTTTGTTCCAATATCCACTTCTGTGAAACTCTCCCTCTCTTTTATCTTCTGGGAGTTGTCCACGACATATTTCTTGGTCTGGTTGTTCTGCATGTTAAAGACAGGGACTGCATCCTCATCCTCTGGCAGCCCTTCTGCATCATCTCCTGATGTCTCTTCACCTTCCGGGGCTTCCTCTTCTCCTGGCTCTTCCCTCGTATCCTCCCCATTGTTATTTCCTGGGGCAGGTACATTTCCCCTATCATTTTCATGAGGCTCTTCTCCGGCTGCTGCACCTGCCCCTTCTCCCGGATTTGCTCCCTCTTCTGCTGGGGCGGGCTCTCCCTCACCTTCCGGGGGATTTACTGCTGGCTCACCATTGCCTCCCTCTCCAGCAGGGGCTTCTTGCCCCTCCTGACCTTCCGGCGCAGGCTCCGCTGTTCCTATCTCTATCTCACGATCTCCTCTGATATAACCACTAACGCCTCCCGCTGTCGTGATCTGATGCCATACACTTCCATCCTCCGCTGTCACATCTCCTAGGTACTCAAAGAAGCCTCCCTCTACCAGGTTTCCTACCGCATTGCTTCCCTCACTTGTCTGTTCATAGACTGTGGCATCCGGAGATCTCAAAGTGGCCGGTTCCGCCTGGACAGACACCGCATACAAAAAGAAGAAAACAAACGTCAACACCGTTCCTGCCGCACCTGCTCTTCCCCTATGCCCTAGCTTTCCTTCTGTCCATCCTCCCCTATTTAGTTCTCCATGTGATTTCTGTCCTATCATTTTCCTTTTTCCGTTGTGACGCTTTCTACTTAGTACATTATCTACATTTGTCACCCGTACCAGCGTCTATCCTCCCAGCTCTACCTCTTTATAAAATACTTCAATCATCGTCTCCTTCAGATTTCCCTCATCCAGATAAAGGTCATCATAAAAATCCCCTGTCTCCTTCCCATCCTTTACAATCGGAACTGCTTTATCATCCCCCTCTAAAAGATGGATATCTTCTCCACTGAATCTGTATCCCGCTGCCTGCGCCGCAAGATACACCATCTCATCGATTCCTATATCTGTATTGATATACCCAGATACCGCATCATACATCTCCTTGACAATCATAGGATTCTCTTTCACTTTATCCTTCATCTTCCCCGCTAACGCCGTCAAATACTGCTTCTGACGCTCTAGTCGCATCGTCGGACTCCCAATCACGCTTACATCCCTTGACTTCACATACGCAAGCACATATTTCCCTTCCAGATGCAGACTTTCTCCCTTTTCATAGCTTCCAAAAGGAGTATCAAGGCTCTCTAGCGCTACCACATCCACTCCCCCTGCCATGTCATTAATCCGGTTCATTGCCTCATATCCTACGGCAACCGCTCCATGAATGGGGAGATTGTAAAGGAGCTTGCTCACTGCCTCCTTTGTCTTCTCAAGTCCATGCCCTGCTCCCCCTGCATAAGGGTACTGCAAACAGATCTGGTCAAAGATGGTCCTAGATATATGCTCCTCACTGTCATACACATCCACGTTGGTCATGGAATTACGGGGCACCCCTATGACGCTGACACTCTTATCCGTAGGATCTATAGATACCACAAAGATGGCATCTGTCTGACCGGAGAGCCACTTCTCATAATCCGGCTCCCTGTCCATCTTCCCTTTCTTATCCACCCCCAGCACAAGTAGGTTGATACGATTGCTGTCATAGGAATAGACCTTTCCGTCAATGGCCACCCAATCTTCCTGCCACTGCACGGTTTCTAACCCTGCCTTTAACCGAAGTTCTTCTGCCGCTTCCTGATCAGTCAAAAGTCCCGCATCCGGTACTCCCCTTTGGACAGCACTAAGGATCTTCGCCCTGCCGGATAGATAGGCAGCCGTAAATACGATTAGGACGACTGCCACAGTGGCAGGCAGTGCGGCTAACACTGCCGTCAGGATTCTCTTCTTTCTGCTGCCTCTTCTCCGCTTCTTTTTAGGTAGGGCTTTCCGCGAAGTCTTTCTTCTGTGACCTCTGTAATCGTCTTTCTTTTCCGCTTTTCTCTTCTCCTCTTTCTTCCTCATCATCGCCTGCTCTTTTTCAAACACTTCTTCTGGCTTAAGCATGGAAAGAAACTTCTTTCAAAGCGCTCCGGATGACACCCGCACATCCCTCTGCTATTGTGCCGTCCTTTCTTCCCATGCTTAAACCAGGGAGTTTGGGGACCTCCCTGTGTCTAAAAATATGACTCTTGTCTGTCAGTTACCTATCTTGCCATTACAACAGATACTGTGATGGTCCTGGGGGTTCCTGTGAAGGCTCCCATTACCTGAAGGGTAACAGGATCTACGGTTCCTTCTACGATCTCTGTGGTTCCATC
>ERZ808044.1369-NODE-1369-length-13844-cov-4.657224_pt1 | contig 13844 bp, 9 predicted proteins | sample MGYA00380195_ERZ808044 | MGnify/ENA primary metagenome ERZ808044 (study PRJEB31490, sample SAMN06133423) | mouse gut metagenome | isolation source: Z7_2 | host: mice | place: China: Chengdu | collected 2015-05 ...
ATCCATGGTATCCTCAAGGCCAATGACCTGGTAAATGGAAGGGTCTGTAGGAGGATTTAAAGCATAGCCTGTTACCTTTGCCCCGCAAAGGCTTAAAATCCTGCACAGCCAGGTTCCCTTAAACCCTGTATGTCCGGTTACCAAAACCCTTTTATCTTTATAAAATCCCGTTAATTCCTCTAATGTCATAATGCGTTCTCCTATCCCTGCCATATTTTCCACGGGGCTTTCCCGGACTGCCACATGGTCTCCAGCTGATTTTTGTCTCTCTGAGTATCCATGCATTTCCAAAAACCTTCATGGCAGTAGGCCATTAATTGTCCGTCCCTTGCTAGGTTTTCCAGAGGCGCCTTTTCCAAAACTGTAGTGTCGTCCTCCAAATAATCGAAAATACCCGGATTAAACACCATAAAACCGCCATTAATCAAAGCGCCGTCATTATCGCTCTTTTCCCGGAAAGCCTGAACCTGCCCGGAACTGTTCAGATCCAGCACCCCGAATTTCTGTCCCACATTCACCGTTGTAAGAGTGGCAATCTTACCATGGTTTTTGTGAAACTCTGCCAGGGCATTGAGATCAATGTCCGCCACCCCGTCGCCGTAAGTCAGCATGAAAGGTTCTTCTTCCACATAGGGGCGGATGCGCTTTACCCGCCCTCCCGTCATGGTGTTAAGGCCTGTATCTACCAGAGTCACCTTCCATGGCTCCGAGTAATTGTTGTGCACCTCCATCCGGTTGTTAGCCAGATCAAAGGTTACATCTGAGGTGTGGAGAAAATAGTCTGCAAAAAACTCCTTTACCACGTACTGCTTATAGCCCAGGCAGATCACAAACTCATGGAACCCGAACTGAGAATAGTATTTCATAATATGCCACAAAATAGGTTTTTCCCCGATTTCAATCATGGGCTTTGGTTTTAAATGGCTTTCCTCGCTGATCCTGGTGCCAAATCCTCCGGCTAATAATACAACTTTCATGTGTCTCCTCCTTCTCGCCCTTTAATATCCATGCGGCCGTATACATTCCAGCGGTTGGTTTCTAAAATCTCAAGCGCCTGCCGTATTTTCTCAGGCCCTTTGCGGTATTCAAAAATATTTTCTAAATCTTCATCGCTGTAATTTTTGTAATTCAGGGCCGCCTGTACTTTTTCTTCATACCGCTCCTTACGGTAGGGGGCTTTTATCAGCTCGTCAGCAGTGGTAGCCACATTTCCGCATAAAATAATTCCAATAAAAACCACGCCTGTTACCGCTGCTATAGAATGTTTCTTTAAGCGCTTTGCCGCTCTCCTTCCCAGGGCGCGTCCTGTGTCCTCAGAACGGGGCCGCCTGTGCCCTTCCATTCCCCAGGCAATGGCAATTGTCAGCACAATTCCTATGATCCCCATCTGAAACTGAACCGCATACCGGGAACTCATACCATAGTTTTCCTGGTTTAAGAAAATCCATCTGGAAATCAAAATCAGGATATGACTGCATCCCCCGGACAGAATCAAAAGAAGGGGGAAGAGAGTCCTTTCATAAATCTGATATTTAACATTAAGCCATAACCCTAAAAGGTATCCGCCCATAACCAGAAGACCGATTAAAAGGATAACCCGGTTGGGAAGATGAAGGCGGCTCTCCATGGTTTCCCCGCCTAAAAACATGGCCGCAAAAGATTTTATAAAAAATGCCGGAAAAAATTTGGGATTCTGCCGTATCGCTTCTGTAAAGCTTAACTCTGTGGCCCCGGCATGCTCTTCTACTGTAAAAGCATTGCTGACCATATAAAGTCCCAAAGGAATCAGGATACACAAAAGCCACAGCCAGTACCGCTGGCCCTTATCCGCCCCACGCCCCGCCCTGGGGCTGCCGTCTGTGTCGATAAAGGTATTCCAGATGCCTAAAAAGCCATAAACGACTATCATTACGCCGGAATAAATAGCGCAATACTGTCCTGCAATCCCCAAAGTAATGATAAAAGGCAAAAGAAGAAGCGCAGGCCTGTCCCAGGGTTTCTCTGTTCTTTGTCCGGGACGGATACCCTTTTTCCCGCTTTGCCATACCCGATCCAGTACCAGGTAATAGTAATAAAAGCAGGCAAATGCCAGAAAATGCGTCCAGCCGCTTCCGTTTGTCAGCATCTCCCATTTATTCAGGCTGAACATCAGAACCATCACTGCCAGCAGAAAGCCAAATCCCAGCCTTTCTTTTCTTACATACAGCCCGATTACCAGGGCCGCCAGTCCCAATCCCAAAATCCCCAGGATCTGGTCAAACCGGACGCTGAAATGAAACACTTCCACATTGATGCCCCGGCTTAAAAAGTTTACCGGGATCCTGGTAAGAATATCCGGAACAAAAAATTTTTCAGGGTTCCACACATCCGGCAAATAAGAATTAATCAACCGGATGTAATCTGAGTACACAACATCACTGGTAGCGGAACAGACATACCATAAGCAGAACAAAATGCCTGCCGCCGGAAACAGGATGCAGCCATAAGACCGTTTCATTGGTGTTCTTCCTCCTTTAATCCGCCTCGATTTCCACAATCACAGCCAGCCTGTCCTCTCCCCGTTTTTCCTGGGCATTCTGCATATGAAAATTATGCTGAAACTCCAGTTCCACGATTTGATAAGGTTCTGCCTCAATTTCCTGATAGTAGATGCTCTCTGTCACCGGAAGCTCTGCTGCCAGCTTTCCGTCTGCATAGATGGTTGTAATTTCCCCTCCGTTTAAGATTCCGGGAAACATAAATTTCAGGCAGATGGTTCCTTCCGCCCCGGCCATCACCCGGATCTTCGCATGCTCGTCCATCCACCCGTCCCGGTAATACCCCGTTATAATCTCACACTTTAAGCTCTGAACCATTTCCGTGATATCCCGAAACCCGTTATGCTTTGGATCTTCCCGAAGAATCACCATGTTCTCCGTCACCTGTCCCACTTCCAGGATACTGTCAATAAACTCAATCCGGGTTCCCTCCGCCTTTCTCTCCTTGTCAAAAACCTTAAAGAAGGTATCTGCGGTAAACTCACTCATCTGATAGGTATTGCCTATAATATAAATGGTTTTACCAAAAATATCATCTCCATACCTTTCATAGGTTTCTTCTGCCAGAGAATTGTACCGAAGCTGATTGGGCCAGAAATAAAGGTTGGGGTATTTTCCCCGGTAAAAGTCCTCTGCAGGCAGCGTAAGGAGAAAATACAGGAAAAATATCCCGGTGCAGACGGCTGTATTAAATATCCGCTGACTGTTGTGTCTTCTTTCTTCCCCGCATTCTCCCGGCTCCCGCAGAACCCCCAGCATATAACAGAGAAATAAAAGTGCTGCCGTATAAGACACATAAACCCATCGCATCTCTACCCGGACTGTAACGCTGGAAGCGCCGATGCACAGAGCAATAAAGGTCAAAAACAGCAGGATATTTTTTAAATACACCGGAAACTGTTTCCGGGTGCGGATCATTTTAACGAGAAAAGCCAGTACCAAAGCCAGCAGCACCAGGTTTGACAGGATAACAAACAGCTTAATCCATCTGGGAGAATCCTGCCAGGACATGCCGTTTAAATGCTCCGGTCCTGCGTTACAGCCAAATACATAGCCTACCTGGCACAGAGCGTACCAGACTGCCTCCTTTATCGAAAAGGTGTCCGCTACCTGAGTTCCTCCGGTTCCTGCCGGAAGAACAGATCCGATGGCAAGCCGGCGGATTCCCATAACTGCCCCAAAGGAAACAGCCGGGGCCGCCCATTTTTTCCAGTTAAATTTCTGCCCCTTTTTATGAGAAAGAAGCAGCGCCAAATATAATAAAGGCAGTAAGGCCAAATATCTTTCATGAACAAAACAGATGGCAAAATACAGGGCGCAGGCGCTGTAAAACCCTTTGTCTTTCCCTTTTCCGTTTACCTGAAAGTAAAGCAAGATTAAAATTCCCAGTGCCATGGCCGTGGCAGCAGTCTCCATTAGGCCGTAAACCTGACTAATCTGATAGTAGGACATTCTGGACAGCAGGTACAAAATACCGGCCAGGAATCCGCTTCCCCGGCTTCCGGAAAGCTTTGTGCCAAACCAGTAAACCTGTGCTGCCACAAAAATATTTAAAACGATATTAATGGGCACAAACCATCCTGCATGGTTTCCCACAAGAGCCAGTTCCAGCCATGCCATCAGGTAATAAAGGAAGCGAAACCGGGTGCTTCCTATGGGAAAATTAAATTCCAAAAAGGACTGTTCCCCATAGCAGGACCACAGGTACAGATCATCCATATACAAGCCCTTTATTTCAATCCCCCGATTAATGAAAAAGGCAAAGATCCCCAGAAGAAGGATGGCAATTACATCATTCTTCCACTTATTTTTCTGTTCCAGAGACATCTTTGAATCCATAATACATTCCTTTCTTAACGGCCCGGCTAAAAGGCCTATTTAAGAATTATCATCCGGTAAAACTCTTTTGCAGCTTCTTCGGCTTCCCCGGCGTCATAGCCGGAGCCGTCCAGGCTGACTTTGCCTACCATATTTCCGTTTTCGTAGCGGATATCCGTCAGGCTTCCTTCTTCTACCAGGTAACGCAGAACATCCCATTCCCGGCTTCCTTCCTCCAGATGTCCCGCCTCCCCATAAATATAGTCCGTCCCGGCATAGCGCAAATAATCTTTAAAATTCTCCAGGGTCTTTACCAGAACGACGTTTCCCCCGCTTCCGGTAATATCAAAATAGGACTGGACATTGCAGGCGAAATCCAGACACCCGGGATGTTCTCCAAAAGCTACCACCCGGTTTGAAGGATCTGCGGAGAGGAACTTCCAGATCTCCTCTCTTCCTTCCTCTCTGGCATTTAAAAGACTCTCCTCCCGGTGATTGTAATACCCCTTATGGGCAAATGAAACCGGTGTAAATCCCACTCCTCCTGCCCAGCTTGTTAGAGCCATTACCGTAAGCTGAAAGGCTGTAACAAGGACGGCCAGCCCTTTTGTCCAGGCTTTGAGGAAATCTGTTTTGCCCTCGGGAACCGCTATGGCCCCACAGACAGCCGCCATAGAGTACCACAGCATAAAATAATTTCCGTCCACCTGCCACAGCAGATAGACGCTTACAATACTAAGACCGGAAATGAGTAAAAGAAGCAGGTGATAAAGCCGCGCTTTTACCCGTTTCCCATATAGGACGACAGCTGTCAAAGAGAGCAGCAGCAGGCCGGTTCCCCAGGCAATTATAACATGGTCCATGTCTTCCCCGGTGGGAGCGAAAAACATTTTCAAAAGCCGATCTCCCAAGTGGCTTAGGCCTCCCCAAAACCCCAGGGTAATCCCCTCATTGGGAATCGAATTAAAAGCAAAAGGCCAGCGGACCTGAAACCCTAAAAGCTCCCAGATGCTTGTAAATACCGAAGTGGAAGGCATTCCTGTCAGCAGGTAGGTTCTGGCCCAGATCCCGGCCAGGGCCATTGCCGGGATGATAACAAGGCGGTAAGCTCCCGCCCCTTTTGTAAACCATTTAAAAATATTTCTTCCGCCGGCAAGCAGATACAAAAGCCCAAATCCCACAACGGCAGTGGAAAACACCAGGGAGGTGGGCTTTAAGGTATAGCTGATCAGGCAGGCCCCAATAACGGTGAGAAGCAGCCTGGCCTGTTCTTCCCTGTCTTCTGATTTTTCAATCCATACCAGCCCCTCTATGGCTGCCATCTGGAACAGCAAGGTAATGATATCGCTCTTTGCCGTAATGGCCATATTTAAGATGCCAGGAGTTAAAGCCGTCAGCGCTGCGGCAAACCATCCCCGCCCGGGACCGCCGTAAAGCTTTGCCAAACGGTATCCCATATAGCAAACCCCCATGGCCAGCCAAATGTTAAAAGATAAGACAAAGCCATAACCAGGAAGCCCGGAAAGGGGAAGGGCTAAAACTTCCAGTCCCTTTGCATAGGTGTAAACCACATTGATGCTTCCCAGATTTTCGTAAATTCCCCTGCCGTTGTCTAAAATATAAGGAGATCGCAGTCCATAGTGAAGGGAATCGTAATCTAAGGCAATATTCATCCGCCCGGTCTGAAGGAGAAGGCAGGTGAGGATCAGGGCCAGGAAAAGCCCGTCTTTTTTTCCCCATTTATATTCCCTTATCTTTCCCAAAAAGGGACCCTTTTCTTTTTTCAGATTCCACAGCCCGGCAGGAACAGCCAGAGCCAGGGCAATTTTCCGCCACAGATCGGTTCCTCCAAGGCCAAAAGCAGAAACACAGCACACCACAATCATCCACAGCCCGGCTCCCATGGTCAAAACGGCAAAGAAAGGGATTTCCTTCCCCTTCCATCCTCCAGCCAGCCTGGCTCCCAGATTTCCCAACATAAGTAAAAACAAGGCATATCCCCCGGAAACCAAAAGAGGCGTCAGGGTTTGGTGGATCCAGGTAACTGCCAAAATTCCCAAAAAGGTCAGAAAAACTCTCATCTCCGTTTTTTTAACCACACACAGGGAGAAGAAAAACCACAGAAGCATCAGGACTATTTCGGCCAGCGCTTCCGGATTATTATTCCCACTGATCACTTCTCCCAACTGGCCCCGGATAAATAAACGGTCCAGTCCCACTGCCAGAATCACTGCTGTCAGCACGCATAAAAAAAGCATTTTCTGATTTGACCTATCCTTCATATGCCTTATAGGCCCTCCTGTAAAAATGCATGATTCCCTTTACCACCGGTCCTGGCCAAAATCGGGAGAACATCTCCGTCTCCTCACGGCTGCGCCTCTCATCCTTCATACAGGCCTTAGTGGCATTGGACTCATGAATCCGGTAATAAAACAGCGGCCATTCTATGCAGATAAACCGGCCCGCCTGATCCGCCAGCCGAATCAGGGTATCCCAGTCCAGGGCGTATTGAAGAGAGGATTCAAACAGCGGATCTCCTGTCAGCTCTTTATTGTAGGTGCAGGATGGGCAGCAAATAGGATTCCCCCAGACCAGCGCCGCCTTTTTTACCGCCTTAAGATGATTCAGAAACGGAAACCTGAGGGGCAGGCGGAGAAGTTTTTTCACCAGATGCACCTTATCTTTCCTGGCCAGCTCATGGCCTTTTACCAGGACATAATCAGTGGTAAACAGGGCCATATCCGGATACCTGCGGGCATATTTCAGCAAGTTTTCTTTATATCGCCTGTGATACATGTCATCCTGGTGGGCAATGGTTACCAGCCTGGCATCTGCCGTTTTACAGGCAAACTCCCAGTCATCCCGGATATTGCTCTTTCCCTCACGGACAAACAGCGGGATCCTGTACTTCTCTGCCAGCTCTTCTATATGCTGATTGGGAGTGGAGGTACATAAAATAATGTCCGCCGGAACGGTCTGCATTTTTAATGAACGGATGCAGGCTTCCAGATAGGGGGACTCCCCGTAAGCACAAATTGCAAACACGTGTTCTTTCATATGACAAAAATACCTTTTTCCTAAAAAAATCTTTCCTCCAGCATCAGGCAGAGCGCATGGTATACAGGGAGGTGAAGTTCCTGGATCTTGTAGGTCTCCTGTTCCGGCACAATAACAGACACATCTGCGCTTTTAGACAGCCTGCCTCCATCCTTCCCCGTGAGGATAATGGTTTTTAATCCCCTGGCCTTAGCCGCTGTCAGGGCATAAAGGATGTTTTTGGAGTTGCCGGAGGTGGAGATGCCGAAAAATACATCCTCTGGTTTCGCAAACCCCCAAAGCTGTTGGGCATAAATCATTTCGCCATTTACGTCGTTTAAAAAAGCCGTGGACAGACCATTATGCCCCGTAAGGGCAATGGCAGGAAGTCCTCCCTGGAGGCAGCAGGCCAATTCTTCTCCCAGGTTCTCTTCTATCCCGGTTTCTTCCCTCATCCGGCTGCCCTGCCGGACAAGCTCTTCTTTTTCTCCCTCCGATACAGGGCGGCGTTTTATAAAGCCCTTCATCAGTTCTCCCACAATGTGTTCGCTGTCCGCACAGCTTCCGCCGTTTCCCGCTATCATTACCTTGCCTCCGCCTGCGTAACAATCCCGCAGTATTTCATACGCGGCCAGCACATCGCCCTTCACTGCCTCCAGAACCGGATACCGGCTGGTCAGTTCCTCCAGATATTCCATCTCTCTCATCCTTAGTCTGCCTGTCCTTTCTCAATAATCCACTGAGCTGCTTTTACAAGGTCCTCCGCGTAGTAATCATATACCGGAGAGGTCCCTTCCTTCTCCTCCTGGCCGCGTATCCCGCTACCATAACCGGTTCCCACCAAAATGGTGGTGAGACCGTAGTTATTGCCGGCTTCCACATCCAGCAGTTTATCTCCTATCATAAAGGAATGGGGCTTATCTACCTCAAACCGCTGTGCGGCCGCCTCAAACATGCCGGTACCCGGCTTGCGGCATCTGCACTCCTTCTTATATGGGCCGGTTCCGTGCTCCGGATGATGGGGACAGTAGTAAAATGCGTCAATGGACACCCCCTGGCCCTCCAGGATATGGTTCATATAAACATGAAGGTTCCTCACGTCCTCCTCGCCATAATACCCTCTGGCCACTCCCGCCTGATTGGTAACCACCACCAGACGGTACCCGGCCTCCCTAAGCATCCGCAGCGCCTCCGGCACTCCCGGAAGGATCTTCAGATCCGAAGTCCTGTGCAGATAGTGTACTTCCTCATTCAGAGTCCCATCCCGGTCCAAAAAAACAACTCGCTCCATTGCACATCCATCCTGTATGTTATATTCCTTGTTTCAATCCGTGCCCGGTCATTTAACATTAAATGTTAAACCTGTACTCGCCATTGGGCATATGGACCTTCACCTGGTCATACTTCCATCTCGATTCATCCGCCACCCAGCTCTGGGCGCCGCGCAGTTCAAAATTCCAGTCCGCCAGCTGTCCTCCTGCCTGCTCCATGCGGGCAGCCACCTTGTGGAGCACATTGTAAGGGCAGTACATGAGAAGGTAACCGCCTCCGCCTGCTCCCAGAAGTTTGCCTCCCAGGGCGCCTGCCTTCAGAGCCTCTTCATACAGCTGGTCAATCTGCGGATTTGTTATCTTGCTGCTCATGCGCTTCTTGCTCTGCCAGCCATAGTCCAGAAGCTTGCCGAAGCTGTGGAGATTTCCCTTTAGCAGCTCATCCTTCAGGGCATAGGCCAGGGCCTTTACCTCACACATGGCCTCAAAGGCATCCTTTTTCTCATAGTTTTGCACCTGGTCCTTGATGATATTGGCAGAGACATGGATTTTTCCGGTATAGCAGAGAAGGAGATTATACTGGAGCTCGTGTATGATGTCCTTTTTAATGCGCAGAGGATTTACCACCACATTGTTGCGTCCGTGGAATTCAATAAAATTGAAACCTCCAAAGGCAGCCGCATACTGGTCCTGGTATCCTCCGTCAATCTTTAAATCCAGGCGTTCCACCTGATAAGCAAGGTCCGCCAGGGCATATGCATCCATCATCACACCCTTCCAGCGGGCCATGGCAGTGAGCATGGCCACCATGACGGTGGACGAGGTTCCAAGGCCGGAGCCGGGAGGCGCGTCGCACTGAAGGTACACTTCGCAGCCCTGGTCAATGCCCATGGCATTAAGGGCCGCCGTCACCAAATCCAGTTTTCCGTCATACACATAATTTTCGCTTGTATTATATTTCACTGTCATGTCAAAGTCCAGGGAATGAACCACAATCTGGTCGTCCTCCCTGGGCACAATGGAACAGTAGGCATATTTATTGATGGTGCTGCCGATGATGGCCCCTCCCTGCTCCTCGCAGAATGGTGCCACATCCGTACCGCCGCCTCCAAAGCTGACCCTTAAAGGCGCCCTTCCTCTGATAACCATATGTGTCTCCTCTCTCTGTCTTTCGTTTAGGCTGTCAAATGACCGCCTTATTCTTTACATCCTTCTGAAACTGGAAATACGCCTCCGGAATGCCAATGTCAATAAAATACCCGTCATTGACAAAGCCTCCCAGACGCCTTCCCTCTGACAGCCACCTGGGTATCATGTCATTTTCCAGCGACACCTTTCCCTCCGGTATTTCATCCAGCAGCCGCTGTTTCATAAGGTAAATGCCTCCGTTGATCGTCCCTTCCCTGGCATCCTCTGTCTTTTCATTAAACCCGGTCAGGAATCCATCCCGGTCCAAAACCGCCTGGCCGTACCGCGAAACGTCGGGCACCCTGCGCAGTACCAGAGCCATATCCAAATTCTGGCTGTCCTGCTGTCTCAGGAGCCGTGTATAGTCAATCTGGTAAAATGTATCCCCATTCAGCACATAAAAACAATCCTCTGTGATAAACCTGCCCGCATTCTTTATGGCCCCTGCCGTACCCAGAAGCGTCTCCTCATAGGCATAATCAGCATGAAACCCAAAAGCAGCCCCATCACCGAAATGCTCCTCCACCATAGTCCCCTTATATCCCACGGCAAAAACAATATCCGTAACCCCATGGCGGACCAGCTCACGGGTCACATATTCCATAAAAGGCTTCCCTTCAATCAACGCCATTGGCTTGGGCCGGTCGCTCACCACACTGCGAAGCCTGGTCCCCAGACCGCCTGCCAACAAAATAGCCTGCATTCAACATTTCCTCCTATACTATTTCTCCCCCGGCGGACATCGTTATACCTTAATTTTGCCAGCACAGACTGAGCGGGAGCGCGGTTGCATTGTCCGGGCATGCTGGCTTTGCGGCGCCCCACGCGCCTCTGAGGAATCAACGAAAGTCCCCCTCCACCGCCTTCCAGGCTCCATCCAGGCTATAGTGCTTCTTTATATAATCCTGGGTCCTGTGGCAAAGCTGGTTTAAACGTTCCTTGTCCTGATATAATTCCACGGTCTTTCTGGCAAAGGATTCTGCCTGGTCCTCTATCTCCAGCACTGTGTCCGCAAAGGGAATTCCCTCTGCCCCTGTGGATGTGGTCACAATGGGGGCTCCGTTGTAAATGGCTTCCACTACCTTTCCCTTCACGCCGGCCCCGTATCTCAGCGGCACCACCACCACTCTGCACTGGCCGTAGAGCTGCGCCAGCTCCTCCTCGCTCACAAAACCTTTGATGATGATTCCGCTTTCCGTCTCCTCCAAGGCCTTGATTTCATCTGTCACCTTGGAGCCTGCCACATAGAATTTCACATCCGGCAGTTCCCTGCGTATAAGAGGGAATATTTCTCTGGCAAACCACAGCACCGCATCCGCATTGGGCGGATGGGCGAACCCGCCTACAAACAGCAGTCCTTCTCTCTCCCCAAAGTCATCCTGTATGTTATCCAGGAAGGTGTCATAGACATACGCCGTAATGGCCTTTGCGGGAATGCTTCCGTCGATGGCGTGAATGGCGTTGATCTCCACATAAGAAGGATAATAAGAAACAGCCGCCTTGTGCATCATGGTCAGCTCCACGGATTTCCAGTAATCCGCCTCCCTCTTAATGTTGATATCGCCGGTAAGCTCATATTCCCTTCCCAGACGAAGGAAGTGCAGGTCGTGTCCATAATAAATCACCTTCATATTGGTGTAATCTTTTATAAAATCCACATACTTGGCGGCAATATGGGGACGGTTCAGGTATGCAAATGATATCTCGTCTCCATTTGTCTTTAACCAGTCCCAGATACCTGCCGCGTATGTGTCTCCGTAGAGAACCTCGATTCCCATTTGCAGAAGGGTAGTGGTATAGGGCTCCTCATGAAGGAAATTATCTCCCAGGAACTTCACCACATAACCCTTTTTCAGAAACATTTTCAAGTACTGGTAGGTTGTCTTGGAGCCCGCGTCCCTGTCAAAGGTGGGTACATAGTGGTCCACCACCAGGATGATTTTCTTTCCCTGGCTGCGCTCCCTGGCCCTGAATGGATTGGGATTTCCGGTGTTGACACACTGCTTTTTAAATTCCTCCGCCCATTTTTCCTTCAGCTTTTTACTGTTCTCCACCTGGTAGCGTTTCAGACCTGTTCCGTTTACATCCGTACCGTTGGAAACACCCTCAAAGTGGATCACCTTGGAGAGAGGCTGGTAGACAACCCTGTATCCGGCCTTTCTCACCTCAAAAGCCAGATCCGAATCCTCGCAGTAAGCCGGGGCAAACCGCTCGTCAAATCCGCCAATCCGCTTCCACAGAGCCGTGCTCAGCAGGATGGCAGCCCCCGATATATAGTCCACATCCTTTACATAATTGTATTCTGCCTTGTCCGGATCATCCAGACGGCCGTAGTTCCAGCCGGAACCGTCACTCCAGATAATGCCTCCTGCTTCCTGGAGGCGTCCGTCCGGGTACACCAGCTTGGATCCGACCATGCCGATGGAAGTATCGGACTCAATCAGGTTCACCAGGGAGGAAAGCCAGCCTTCTGTCACCTTGGTGTCATTATTGAGGAACATGATGTATTTTCCCCTGGCAGCCTTTGCCGCCTGGTTGCAGTTGCGCAGGAAACCCTGGTTTGTCTCATTTCTGCGGATTACAAGTCCATCCACATACCGGTTCAGCTCTGCCGTCGCATCGGCTGACACGTCGTCGGCAATGATGACCTCATAGGTGACATCCTTTGTAAACTCTAGGATGGACTGGAGGCACGCATAGGTATAGTGGACCTGGTTATAACAGGGAATCACGATAGAAACCATCGGACCGTCCCATGTTTCCGCGCCGCTGCCCGCGTCTGTATATCCACCCCTGCCCGGCACTTGGGGAAATACCAGTCTGCCGTATTTGAGATATTCCTCACCAATCTTAAAATCGCCGTCTATCTGGTTGCGTCCCTCTTTGGTGGCGTACAGCCTGCCGTAACGCACCGGATGCTTCACTGTATTAAAACAATAGTTGAGTATCTTGCGTTTGCGCGTGCCCCTTGGAAATGCCTTGTTGACCTGGGCTCCCAGCCTGCGCCGGGCTTTGAACACAAGGGCTTCATGCCCGTTGAGATAGGTTGCCAGCTTGCCCAGCTCGTCGATTTCATGGCGCAGGTCCTTAATCATCACTTCCAAATTTGCCACATGGTTATTGGTAAGGCGCTGTACCTCCTGCTCTTTACGGATTTGAAGGTTCTTTTCCTCCACCTCTGCCTGAAGCTGGCTGATACGGTCCTTTGCCTGCGACAGGGCCCGGTCTGTCTCCTTAAGTTCAGCCAGGGTCGTGACTTTCTGCCGGTAATTCACCAGGTATCCCTGGACAGCGTCCCCATGGACATAGGACTGGAAGGAATCCTCCATGGACGCGTACACAGATGCCATCTCACTTCCTATGCCAAACTCCTGTAAAAATTCCTCCAGGTCAGTATATGACATCAAGCCCCGGTATTTATAATAGAAATAAGCCAGATTGCGGTACTGTACAAAACGGGCAGGAACCGGGAAATCAAAGACCCACTCGTAATCCAGACAGTACAGCTGCTCATCCCCGTCCGTTTCTGTAATCATCAGATTCTCAAAGAGCCCGTCAATGTTGCTTACTTTATAAGAAAAATCATCAAAATCCGGAACCGGCCCAAAGGTCCGGGTAAACTCCGGCGTCACGGAAAACGGAACAATCTGGTCCTCCGTCACATCATAGAGAAACTGAAGCGCTGCCTTAATGTCCTCCACAGGCGCCCTGCCGTCTCTGATGCCCTGGCCCAGACGTTCTGCCAGGGTGATACCTTTCAGGAAACAGAACTCCACCTTGCTGCCGTCCCCGGATATCTCCGGCTCCAGGATTCTGACCCTGGGATTCAGCTGCCTTAACTGCCGGCATTTTTTTCTCAGGGAAAGGATGTGGAAGCTTCCCGCCCCGTCCAGAGCAGCCTTCTCCACCCGGCGCTCTCCGTTCAGTTCCCGTATGCTGGTACGAATCCGGAATTCCTCTTTTCTGGTACGGTTATACTTCGCGAAAATGGTTT
>ERZ808044.1370-NODE-1370-length-13840-cov-6.459348_pt1 | contig 13840 bp, 11 predicted proteins | sample MGYA00380195_ERZ808044 | MGnify/ENA primary metagenome ERZ808044 (study PRJEB31490, sample SAMN06133423) | mouse gut metagenome | isolation source: Z7_2 | host: mice | place: China: Chengdu | collected 2015-05 ...
GAGGTAGCCGCCATGAAGCACATACCATATCGACAAAATCCGACGGTCATTGACACATCAAAAAAAGCCCGACCACCGCCGGGGAAAACTACGTCTATCAATATGAACTGTCTAATCATCTGAATACCGCTTACAATACCTATACGTCTGTCCGGGCTTTTCGGACAGGCGTATTTTGCTGCTCAAAAAATTTTTTGAAAAAAATCCGAAAATCTTCGGCGTTTTTTTCAAAAGGCAGTATTGCCCCGCGAAAAGGGGGAAGCACCACCAACTTTCCAACGAGAAAGGGGGTGAGAATGTGGAACCTAATCGCAGGGAGTTTATAAAACAGTGCGCTTTCCAGAAGTTTTGTAATACGGTACTGCACAATGAAGCGTGTGACGCTCACAAAGAGCTGCACAGGCATAAGGCAAAGGAAGTTAGGAACTGTCGTGAAATAATTTGTATATTTTTGGAATCTATGTTAATATATGTCATGAACGAGTTTAGTGATTCAGGAGGACATTTTCATGGCACATAATAACGATAAAACATTGAGCATCATTGAGCAGGTTTTCAAGACAATGCCCCAACTATTGGATGAGCGCCAACGTCGTCTGCTGGCCGCAAGCATTGCAAAGGGCTATGGCCATGGCGGCATCAAACTTGTCAGCGAAGCCAGTGGCATGGATATCCGCACAATACGTTCTGGCATCCATGAGATCAAGGACGGCATGCCTTTCCCTTCCGGACCGGAAAAGGTCAGAAAAAGCGGTGCTGGCAGAAAACCTGTAAAACAACTGCAGCCCGATCTTCTGGATGACATCAGGGCTGTTGTTGAAAACAATACTTACGGTGATCCCCAGAAGGTTATTTCATGGACTGACCTCAGCCTCCGGGATATTTCGTCAATCCTGAAGGAACGTTTCGGGATTGATGCCGGGAAAGACATTGTGTCGCGTGCGTTGGAGGAGCTTGGCTACAGTAAGCAGGCAAACCAAAAAATGCTCCAGGTTGGAAGCCAGCACATTGACCGGGATGCCCAGTTCCAATACATCAACACGAAAGCCCAGGAATTCATTGATGCCAATGAGCCTGTAATATCAACAGATACAAAAAAGAAGGAACTTGTGGGCAACTTTAAAAATAATGGTGCTGAATACAGGCCGGCAGGGGAAGCAAGGAAAGTATTGGACCATGACTTCCCCCTGCCCGGGCTGGGGAAGGTTGCCCCGTATGGCGTATACCTTGTCAACGGCAATGCTGGGTTTGTAAACCTGGGGACGGACCATGATACGAGCGCATTTGCTGTTGAAAGCATCCGGCGCTGGTGGAACATCGTGGGGAAGCCGACATACCCGGATGCCCAAAAACTGTATATAAACTGTGACGGTGGCGGCAGCAACGGATGGCGAACGCGTCTGTGGAAATATGAACTGGCACTGTTTGCCCAGGAAAGCGGATTGGAAATCCATGTTTCCCATTATCCGCCAGGCACGTCAAAATGGAACAAGGTTGAGCACCGCCTGTTTTGTTATATAACAAAAAACTGGGCAGGGAAACCGCTGATCGATATCAATACCATTGTCAACCTGATCTCATCAACTACTACGGCCAAAGGTCTGGAAGTGAAATGTGTTGTTGACAGAAATACATACCAGACTGGTTTAAAAGCAAATGATGAAATGATGAGCAGAATTGATATTGAAGCAGTCGGGCCAAATGAATCATGGAACTATGTAATACGTGGGTTCAAATAGTACATTTTATTTTGCGACAGTTCCTTACCTTTTCCGACTTGACCTTAGAAGAAGCGCGGCAGCTTCATACCTTTGATGAATATTTCAAAGGGGAAACCGCCTTTGAAAGAGCCGGGAAGAAAATCACGCCGAAGCTACTTCTTGAAGCAATCCGTACTTTGCCGGAAGAAAAGCGCAAAGCCGTACTTCTGTACTATTTCGAGGGAATGAACGACACCGAGATTGCGGAGCTGTTCGATACGTCGAGAAGCACGATACAGTACAGGAGGACAAGCTCTTTTGAGCTGCTAAAAAAATATCTGGAGGAAAATGCTGATGAATGGGACGAGTGCTACAGAATTCTGAAGCCTACAGGAGCATTTTACTGCTGGGGAAGCAGCCAGATGATCGATAAGCTCTCCGTTTCTTTAAAAGTCAGCAGGTTATACGCAAAAAGCTGAAGCAGACTACTTATGATCGAATCGAGCGAACCCTTGAGAGTCATATTGAACCACATCCCATGGGCGATGATTATAAGGTTGTCGTTAAAACATATCTCCATACAGATGAGACCGGAAAACACAATTTGGTAGATATGCTAAATGAGTAACCAAAGGGCACTACCGTGACCACCTTATGAACCGATTTTAAACGGTTTTAAACGAAGCATTGAAAATTTAAGAATTATGAAAAAATGTGGGTAAAATTGACCAGAGACAAAGGTCTAAAAGTGTCAAGCCAAAAATTCACCCAAAGCAAAAACCCCGAAAAATCAACGTTTTTCGAGGTTCCTGAGAGGCGCAGACCGGATTTGAACCGGTGAATCAGGGTGTTGCAGACCCACGCCTTACCGCTTGGCTACTGCGCCTTATTCTATTACTGCACGGTGCACCCTGAGAGTGCAGTGACTCCAACGGGAATCGAACCCGTGTTACCGCCGTGAAAGGGCGATGTCTTAACCGCTTGACCATGGAGCCATCATTTTTGAATTGCCCAACAAGCAATCTCAACACAAGATATAATATCATGTTTCGACCGGTTTGGCAAGAAAAAAATGATTATTTTCTTAGCTTATTTTCTTATTTATTATTTGCCCAACGTTTCATCCTGCAGTCTGTCAAATTCCGCCATACATTCATCCACCGTAGCGCCTCCCAGCAGCTTTCTCACAATCAGGCAGGTATTCCCCCACTGTTCCAGCTTCATGTTCGCATTGGCACCAAGAACATAGACATCGGACTGAATCCTGTCGTTTAGCGGTTTTAAGGCCGGTATACATTCTACCGCCACATTTTGGGATGGTGAGATTACCTTATTCGTCTCCGCATAAACCTGCAGTGCTTCGTCGGACAGCATGATATCCAGCGTCTTCAAAGCATCTTCCGCGTGCTCCGCCTCTGCTCCGATACCAAAACCGGTCATGGCCATGACCGGCATCCGCCCCCGGTTACTTGGAAAGCCGATGACCAGCATGTTAAAGTCCGGCTTGCCATATGCGGTTTCCGCATTCGCCGCACCCCAGTATGCCATCACGATGGGCGTCTTTTGGCTTAGAAAGTCCGGCCCTTCTCCCTCGATCGCCTCACTCACGCAGGCCTTCTCTACATCGATATATCCCTTGTCTATCATCTCCTGCAGAAACTCAAAACCGGGGCGCATATAATCACTGTACCTGCTCTCACCGCTGTTTAAGGCCTCAATCTCCTCCTCCGTATTGCCGCCGTTATACAGATCCGCATAAGCCTGAGCAAACACAAAGGTTTCCAGCCACCATCTGTTGGCGCCCACCGGCGTCTCTATTCCGTTCTCCTTAAATACCCGGCAGCATTCCAAAAACTCTTCCGGCGTCTCCGGCAGTTCCAGCTCATACCGATCAAACATATCCTTATTGATAAACAACCCGTAAGCCACTACTTCCTGGGGCACGGCCACCAGTCTGCCATTGACTACATTGGCCGTTTTCACCACTTCCCGCAGATTCTCCGCACAGTCAAGCCCTGACAGGTCCATCAGCAGATCCTCTTCCCCCAGCACCTTGATGACATCCGGATTGAGCAGATAGATATCATCCATATTGTTGCGCGCCCGGTCGAGAGACACATCGTCATAGGTCTTATCCTGATAGTCCTCTGCCGTGTAGGTCACGTAATCGACCCTCACGCCCAGTTTTTCTTCCGCCATGATAACCGTTTTGTCTGCCGCGCTCCTTGCTATGTTGACAGCATTTGCCTCCGTCTTTTCCATTGGACTGAACAGATTTACGATTCTTTGCTCTCCCGCTTCCTCGGTGATCAGATTCCTGTTCACGGCCTCTGCCCCACAGGCCGCAGTCACAAGCACCGCGGTACAAAGCAGACAGGCAGCGGCCGTTTTTGCGATATTTCTTTTCCTGTTCATTTTCGATTCCCCTCTTTATACTACGGTGAGGACAACTTCTCTGTTACTTCTTTATGACATACTGCCGTATGATCGCTTTTAACAGTTCCACATTGACCGGCTTCGCCAGATGGACACTCATCCCCGCCCGCAATGCTTCCTTTTCATCCTCCGCAAACGCGTTGGCCGTCATGGCTATGATCGGTATCTCTCCTGCATCCTTACGGCTCATCGCCCGAATCGCTTTCGTCGCCTCATAACCGTTCATCACCGGCATCTGTACATCCATCAATATCGCATCGAATTCGCCCTCGGTGGAAGCCGCAAAGCGTTCCACCGCCAGCTGTCCGTTTTCCACGATCTCACAGGCCGCATTTTCAATCGCCAGAATTTCCCGCAGAATCTCCGCATTGATCTCATTGTCCTCCGCTGCCAGGAAATACAGCCCTTCCAGGCTTTCGCCTCTGTCTTTCATGCCTTCCTGCTCTGCCGTTCCTCCGCTCTGCAGCCCTATCACCTTTTCTTTCAGCGCTGACACAAAAAACGGCTTCGTCATGATCGCTGTCTTCTTCAGCGGCGGTACCTGTACTTCTTCCTCATATTCCGTCACGAACAGAATCAGTACCTCCGGCACACGTTCTCTGATCTGCTCCGCCGTCTGTGCCGCATCCAGTTCCGGTACATCACAGTCTACCAGAACGAGTCCATATCCTTCCCCGGCCATATCGGCTTCCTGCACAAGGCGCAAGGCCTCTTCGACATCCTGCGCCGTATCTGTCGCCACATCCATGTCCTGCATAAGCTGCTTTATATTCTCTGCGCACTGCGCATCGCCATCCAGTACCAGCATTCTGGAAATTCCGCTTTCCTTCCAGAATTGTCTGTCCGTCTGTTCTTCCGGGATACGAAATTCCAAATCTACACGGAACAGACTTCCTTTGTTCACCTCGCTGGAAACATCAATCGTTCCGCCCATAAGCTCTACGATATTCTTCGTGATCGCCATACCGAGACCCGTTCCCTGGACTTTATTCGTAGTGCTGTTCTCCGCCCTCGTAAACGCGTCAAAAATCCGCTCCAGATATTCCGGCGTCATGCCGTACCCGTCGTCTTCCACTTCGATCTTAATATGCTCAAACTGGCTGGAACGCTGTTTCAGCCCGATGATACGGAACCAGATGTTGCCGCCCACCGGCGTATACTTCACCGCATTCGAAAGCAGATTGATCAGAACCTGATTGACCCTTGTCTCGTCTCCCAGCAGGTATTCATGCTTCACGCCGGACACTGTCACATGGAGCTTCTGCTCTCTGGCCTTAGCCATCGGCCGGATGATCGCATCTACGGAGGACACCATATCATTTAAGGTGAATTCTTCCACCGAAAGCACTACCTTGCCGCTTTCGATCTTGGAGACATCCAGAACATCATTGATCAAGCTCAAAAGGTGCTGCCCGGACTGCGTAATCTTCTTCGTATACTCCCTCACCTTATCCGGATTCTCCGCGTCCCTGTCCAACAGCATGGTAAAACCGAGCACCGCATTCATCGGCGTCCGGATATCATGTGACATGTTCGAGAGAAACATTGTCTTGGAATTGCTCGCGGCCTGCGCTGCCTGAAGCGCCTCCGCCAGCTGCCTGTTGTAGATTTCCCGTTCTTCCTCCTGCTCTTTTCTGATCCTGATCTGCTCTCTCTGGCTGAAATAGTATAAAATACAGCACAGGAAAAAGGCGATCAGCATCACTGCGACCACAATGAAAATATTCTGATTGACGGTCCTCCCTTCCTGCTGGATCGCCTCGATCGGCACATAACCGATCAGATAAACAGTCCCATCATTCACGGACCACATATAATTCAGTGCCTTCTTGTTCCGGATATCATGATGAAACATGATATTCCTGCCTTCTCTCAGGCACGCTTCCACCTCTGCCAGCAGGCTCTCATCCTGAATATCATTCGCCCGATAGAAATCCTGCAGGTTCAGGTGTCCCGCATCCCGCTCCCCCATTCCCTTGGGTTTCAGCACAAGACGCTCTGTCTTTGCATCCATAAGATACAGCATCGCCTTCTGATTGTAAAATCCGGCCGGGAGGGAACTGTCCAGATAATCATAGACATATTCCACATAGAGCGTGGCTGTTTCCTCGCCATCGCTTACGACAGGGCACTTCATCGTATATGCCCATGTCCCCATATAATTTACATAGGACTGGGAAATGGCCAGGCCATCCACTGTCCCGTCGGCAGAAAAATCAAGTTCTTTAGCCGTAAATACTGTTCCGTCATCGGAGATCCCTTCTGATTCCCCCGCATAGATCAACGAAATCCTCGCCATCGTCTGGCTGCCGCTGTAAGCACGCAGATGCTGCACCGGATCCTCCGCCAACGCGATCTCCTGCGCCATCAGCTTCTGAAATTCCGCCTCTTTGTTCAAAATAGCTTCGATCGTACACTTGATCAGATCCAGACTCTCACTCAGATTCTGAACCGCTGATTGAGACATCTCCACAGAAATTTTCCGTGATACGGAAAACACCACCACACCCAAAATACTGAATACCAAAATAATAGAAAAAAGCAGCGAAAGCCCTTTATCTATCTTTCTTTTGCCCTGTTTCCCTTTCATTTCTGTTCCCCATTTACATTTTCATGGCTTTCACAAAATACACCATATATGTTCTTGGTCTTATATTATCACGAATCTATGTCGGAAACAAGCGCAAAGCCAGATGCAAACAGACAGCCCCAACGCGTGGTCTGTCTGTTTGCTACAGTATAATAACAGGAACTTCCTTCGCGCTTTACCTTGTCGGCATCTGAAAACCGGTAAGCGCTTTATTTAAATAGTCATTAAAAGGTTTCATGACCCGGAATATCTCTGCGGCTTTTACAAGCAATGTTTCCGCATCTCCCAGTTCTTCATCTTTGATTGGATATTCCAGATACCAGCTCTTAAATTTCAGATATTCCGCCTGCGGATGTTCCTTCTCATAGCCGGCAGGAACATTCTTCAGTGCCGTTCCCTTTACCGTAAAATATTTTTCAAAAGCCGGTTCATGCACGATCCTTTCCCATTCTTCTCCATTTCCGGAGATATGATCCCGTATCATCGCTGTCGCATCCTTAAACATGTCCGCAAACAGCCCTCCTCCCAGAAAAGACTGGTTGGTACAGGACATTTTCAGTTCCTCCGCCAGAATATCCTTCTCCACATTCTGGGTCAGATCCGGAACATCCTGTATTTTCCCGTTCTGTATGTCCTCTCCATAATACTCAAAGCTCAACGGATAATGGGCGAACATATGCTTTTTGTAATTTTTCAGGTGATTGACCGCAATGCTGAATACCCATGTTGTAAAGGAACTGTCCCCTCGAAAAGAAGAGAGATGGGTGATCATCTTCAGCAGGATGTCCTGCGTGGCATCCTCCGCATCCGCAAAGGTGCCAAGCATCCGCAGGGATAAGTTGAATATGATATCCTGCACTCCTGTTACAAGCATTTCAAGAGCCTCTTTGTCCCCTGACGTAGCTTTCATAACCAAATCCTGTAATTCTTCATTCGTCTTTTTATTCATGATTTTTACCTCCTGTTTAATTAGACAACGTTCCGGCGTCTGTGTGACAGAAAATTTTAAAGTAAAAAACTGCTGCTGACTTCACAGTACACTCTTCCTGCCGCTGATTGCAAGAGTGCTGTGACAAATATTATGCTGTATTTAAAACAGCAATAAAACCTGCAAACATCACGTTTACAGGTTTCACATTAATCTATATATAGTTAACGACATTAGAAATTTCGTTTTCGGCCTTGCAGGTGCTTCCGTATATGGCTTCTGCAAGAGTCGGAAACAGAAATTTGTTATGTCGTTTACTATAACTCCCCGAGTAGGGCTCGAACCTACACCCCGCGGTTAACAGCCGCGTGCTCTACCATTGGTACGGTTATATACCGGAGAATTCTATTCTGCGATTCTATAACCTAAACTATATTATATGGCAATTAATATGGATGCCTGCCAATCCTTCCCACCAGAACTTTCTTTCCATCCTCAATCGCATCATCACACCAATAAAAATAAATTCTTAAATTTGATCCCGGATGAAGAAGTTTTAAATGAGGTGAACATTCTACATCTTTTGTTCTTGGCACCTGATCCCCTTCTATATTCTCACTATATGTAAATGTAAACATCAACTCTTCTGCATGTTTTGGATCTGGCGCACATTCTCTCTGTAATTTTACAGACAAAATTCGCATCGCCTCTTCTAATCGATTAGAATATTGCTGATATAACTTTACCGCATAATCATTTAATACTCCTAATGCTTTAGTGATTTCTTTTGTATTATCTGAGAAATTGGAAATATGCTTCATTTCGGACAAAATACCCTTTGCAAATCTGCTGTTTATGAAACAAGACTGCATAAATGCTTCGTAATCCATAACCTTCTTGATAGAACTAAGGATTTCCCTTCGCTCCTGAACATATTCCTTTACTGTAGACACACATGCCGGAAATCCGCCTAACGAAATGTTGATTTTTTTCAATTTAGAATCTTCATAAACAGACCAATCTCTATCAGATTCAATCAGGCCTTTTTTACTTAACGCCTCTAACATTCTTCGCCTGTCATCGTCACTGCCAGTACCTCCTCCATAAAGCCAGTCAGTAAATGTTATTCCTTCCTCCACACACATCTCCCATAATGTTTCTCGATATTCAAGCGACTCTTTCACCGCATCATCCTGACAATATGCAATAACCTCCATTAAATCGCCTATCTCATCCCTACGTACAGCCAGATTTTTCTTCTTCGCCGTATATTCAAAGCTTTGTTCTATTAAGGCATTAATGACCTGCATATCCTCTCCTTATCTGAAATAAATCTCTCAAATCTTGACCTTTTTGATCAAAAAAGCCATTTGGCCACTCTGAAAGCTCCCCATTTTCATCCACATCAATTTTTTCTACATGAATACTTTCTTTCTCCTTAGAAAAAAAGTAAATCCGAATATCATCAGTCTGTTTCATCAGTGCCGCCTGGATTCTTGCCCCATCAATAATATGCTCGCTATGTGTCTCCACAATAATCTGTATCCCCGCATCAGCCAAACACTCCAGAAATTTCCCCATTCTGCTCTGTGCTGCAGGATGTAGATGTGCTTCCGGATTTTCAATTAGCAGGGACACATTTTTTAAGGAAGCACACCACAATCCCGCTGTAACAATAGATAAAATATAGCTGATTCCAAATCCTGTCATTGTAGGAAGCACCGGTTCCTCCGCCACCTCATTCCCATATCTTATATCTGTGATTGCCTTTATATAATCAGTAGTTATGGAAAAACTAATATCACCTAAAATTGCATTCATCCAACTCTCCACCTGAGTAGAAAAATTTGACGTTTCTTTTGTAAGTGCGAGGCATTTTGGTACTTTTCTTTTCTGCATATCAGCTCGATCTATTAAAAATGCCGCATTCGCGCCATTATATAAAATTTCCTCGTCAATACCCGCCGGATACGAAATTCTGGGTCCCATTCGCTCCGCATTCAAATAAACCAACTGATTATCAGGTATACTCCCCGACTGATTATATGCTAATTTCAAAGATACAAGTCTATCAATTTTGTAAGTAAATGTTACCTCCGCTTCATCCCATTGTATATGAAAAAGAAAATCTCCCTCCAGAACTTCTGTTCGATTCTGCGAAATAAGGGCTTTGGGACCACCAACTGCTACGCCCAATGCTTCTGAAGCATCCACAGAATTGCCTTTTTCCCGTGCCGTAGCCTCTGCAAGCAGCAATGCCTGCATAACCGTAGATTTTCCTGCTGCGTTTGCCCCTGCGAGAATCGTTAATTTCGATAACGGCAATCTTAAATTATCAAAACATTTGAAATTTTTTATTTCAATTGATTTTATCATAACATTTCTCCCATAAATTACGAATAACTTCTATTGACATTCCTATATTCTTTCTTGTTCCGGTAGACGAGGTAATTGCTCTATAAAATTCAATATCTTCACATAAACATTTCCGATATAAATTTCTAAGCTCTCTTATATTTTTTTTCAATATATCTATTTCATATTCAGTATTTGTCAACACAACCGCCCAACCGGTAAACAATGCTTTATTTATTCTATTATTGTCCACTTTACAAAAGGAATATTCCCCAAGAATCTCATGACAATCCGCCATCACACATCTAAAAGTCTGAAACAATTTTTCAAGACTTTCTTCCGGCATCCCATTTAATCTTATAATCATCTGATCCATCATTTTTAACAGGCCCCGATAATGAATAAAATCTCGCTTCTTCCAATCGTAGGCAGACAAGATTGTCAGATATCGTAAGCAAAGTTCCTGTGCACCCATACGAATATCTTTGACACTAAACTGAGTAGCCCTTTGAAATTCTTCACATTCTGCCATTCTTCGAAGCAGTATTCTCACTTTAGATTCCGCCATAATATTTCTGATTTCCTGAAAATTAAGTGGAAGACCCCCGGTATTTACCCTTCTGAAAACATCAAATTTTACCATCTGCGGACATTTTTCATCCAATATATTTACTGCAAGTTCTGTATCCTCAATCCTTGCACGAAACTTTGGTTCTAGATCCCGAAAACATTTATTCTCACAATGAGATAAATACTGCATTTTTGTTAACGAAAATTCATTATTTAAATAGGAATGAATTGCTGACAAACGCTGCATACCATCTATGACATTCTTATTTCCGTCACTATCCTCATCTAAATAAAATGCCGGTATCGGTATACGCAGCAATAAAGATTCAATCAATGCACTTTGTCTTTTTATATCCCACACCAAATTCCTTTGATATTCCGGAGATAAATTTAGCTTCACTCCGTTTTCCGCTGAAATCCAATGTTCTATTTGAAACACGGTTATCATCTTCTGAGCGATACGAATGTTCTGAACCTCGTATGGCTCATCAGCCTCTATATTTTCATTATCATCATCTTCCTCAATTCCATTAAATTCCGACTGGACTTTTTCAGATAATTTTAGATATTCTATCATCTCCGTTTTTTGCACTTCCATTAACAGGACCTCTTTTCATTCATCTAAAACAATAATTGTCATGAAGTCATCTAAATCATTTTATTTATATTTAATATTCTAACATATCATTGCCATAACATGTTATATAAAAATATTTTTTAAGATCGTAATTATATGCTTTAAGACACAATATACACTTGTATTCCACGCCTTGCGTCTCAAGAAAGCTGGAATATGCAAAAACCTGCAAACATCACGTTTACAGGTTTCACATTAATCTATATAACTCCCCGAGTAGGGCTCGAACCTACAACCCCGCGGTTAACAGCCGCGTGCTCTACCAAGTGATGCGGTTACATACCATAAAATCATCTCTTACAAAATATAAAATTGTCAATTCATTTTTAGAAAGCCCTTCGCTATTCTTCTATTTTGCTCCAGCAATGCATACAAATTTTATGTTGTGCATATGAAGGGTGATTCATGTCAATCATACCTCCGCACTTCGGACATTTAAAGCTATTTCCTATATTCATATTAAAATCTTCAAAAAACTTATCTTCCAAAGAAACCCTTCGAATCTCCCTAAAATCATCTATTGTTTCTATTTCATTTAAAAGAGTGGTATTTATTTTATTATGATATAAATTAGTACTTGTATAACAAGCATAATCTAAATAATATACATTATATACAACGCCTTTATTTCCCTTATGAGATATTCCCCTCTTTCGTAAATGAATTACTCGCAAATCTATTAAATCATTTAATTCCTTTACTTTCTCATACTTTTCCGGTATCAAAAAATGACATCTTTTCTTTGTTATAAGTATATCGTTAATAATCTTATCTAATAATAATTTTGCATTACTGTTGGCATCTACTGTCTTTTTCTTATCCACCCCATACCACTCAACTGTTGCATTGCGAATATCCGCTACAACTAGATGCCTGTTATTGGTTTTAGTAAAAAATATATTATATGCAGAAATAAATATATTCAAAAAGTCTCTGGGAATTCCTGCAGATGCAATAAGTATTTCACGCAACGCCTGATTAGCTAAAAAAATATTTATAAAATTATGTACAGGACGTTTTTCCTTATTATCATAAAAAATTTCATATAATTGGGGATCCATCAAATATAATTGTTTATAAAGCAGTTCATTAAAAAAGGCTTTTGTGATTTCAGGATATAACTCATAGATATATCTATTGTCTAAAGGAAATCCAAATATATCCCCGCCATCCTCCAATCCGATTCTATTTTCAGAAATAAGCTGCGTTCTGTTTGGAATAGCAGCAATTTTTAACGTTACTTTCTTAGGTACAAATGTTCTTTTCAAAAACTCAGCTAAAATATATTGACTTGTCTCCGGGATTTCAGACCACTCGTCAAGCAAACAAAATATTCTATCAATATCAACTGCTTCAAGTAATTCTGAAATAGCATCTGACATATCAGAAAATGAAATATACTTTATCTTTTCATCCTCTGACTCTATTTCTTTATTAACTTCTTTTGAACCAAAAAATTCAGGAATTTTTGATATTTTCAAATTTGTTGCCAATTTTTTCACTTCATTTACTTTAAAACCTGTTTCTCCTATTTTTGTAAAACTTTTACCATCAAAATTTCTATTAAACCTTTCTAGCAGTGCTAATATCTTTATTCTTTGAGGTTCAATAATAATTTTCTGCTGTTCAGCAGTATACTCTTTATATAAATACTCCAAATTAACATACACACATTTCAAAACTTCTACAATGATTTCCTGAAAAAGAATCAATGCATAATACAAATCATTATCACTTTCCAAAGTTGGCTTGAACGTACGCAAATCAATATATACTGGCAAATATTTTTTATCACCTACCACTAATTTTTCTTGTAATGCTTTTAATAAATGTATTTTCCCGGTTCCTCGTCTCCCATAGATAACCTGGTCTTTAATACTGATCACCTTATCTAGAGTTTCTAAACCCGCATAATATTCCAGATAATTTTTTCAGAATTATACTCTGCCCTCAAAAAACCATCTAATTTACTAACACTTTGTTGCACTCTTCTGCTTTTAATATCAATATTTCTATTCATTCGCTTTGTCATTTTCTCATCCGATCAATCATAAATGGTAATTTCTTGAAAGTACTACTTTATTCGTTTAATTATAATTACGTAATCTCCCAATATCCATATCGTCTTCCTCCCTTACGTGTAAGCTGTCCACTTTCACGAAGGTTTTTTATTTCACGCTCAACAGTCCTTTTAGGAACATTTAAAATATCTGATAGTCCAGCAATAGTAACTGTCCTATCAGACGATATTGCCATAATAATTCTATCCGCCAATACGCCTTCCAATACGCCATTTTGGCGTTTTGGCGTTTTAAAATCATATATATCTGTGCTGTCACACACTGAAAACTTCACTGTCAAATCATCGCCCAGCAAAGTATACTTAGGCATCGGTGCGCCCATCTTTTCACATGCCTCACATATTTTTTGAATCCCACGCCCCCATGCCTCTATATATCCAGCACGGTAAAATGTTCCAGCCAAATCAGGGTTATATGGTCTGGAATTATGAATTTGCATCAAATTTTCTGTTGTCCAGTCACTCGGAAATACACATGCGTTACTAATATACATGTTTCTATCCTCAATCCGAATCTGAATTGGTATTCCATCTTCCCATTTAC
>ERZ808044.1371-NODE-1371-length-13835-cov-4.508650_pt1 | contig 13835 bp, 9 predicted proteins | sample MGYA00380195_ERZ808044 | MGnify/ENA primary metagenome ERZ808044 (study PRJEB31490, sample SAMN06133423) | mouse gut metagenome | isolation source: Z7_2 | host: mice | place: China: Chengdu | collected 2015-05 ...
TAAAAGGTCGAGAATGCGGCTACACCGAACAGTACCGATGAAACACCTTCCAGCCAGACTAACGGTTTGCTGTTCATTTGCGGTAATTCATTAGCTACGCTGGCGTCCACCAACTGGCTGGGGAATTTGCTTTTCAACAGCATCAACGTGATCAGTACAAATAGGATGCCTGGAATAATCAGCCCATAGCCGTACCAGATGTTATTGAGCAACATATAGCTCACCAGCATTGGGTAGAACATTTGCCCAAATGACACCATCGCTTTAACCAGTATGACCGCCGAACCAGAGGCTTTCGGAAAGCATTCCATGAGCGCGGGGTAGCCACCCGTATCCAGCGCTGAGTTAGCGATACCTACGCACACTGCCAGACCGTAGGCGAGAGTTAAATTCGGGCAAGCGGGAATACCAAAGAAGAATAGCAGATACATTATTACTGCCATTAATATCACCGCCCGACGACCAAACTTATCGGAGATCACACCGAAGAATAAAATACTGATCAATCGCCCCAAACCGATACCGGAAATTAAATAGGCAATGCCCGCGTTGTCAGTGGAAAACTTTTCCGCCAGAGATGACATATTTTGGGCAAGTGTAATAACACTAATGCCGTGCAGGAAGTAGCTGAAGTAAATACAAAGAACAGCCAGGATAAATGGCGTGCTGAAAGCCTTATTTTGAGACATTTTCACAGCTCCTTGCTGAAAGATAATTTCGTTACCGTACGTATTGTTCTCCGACGGTTTACATAATTACTATACTGAAGATGATTTTCCCTGGGTACATGGCATAAAGTTTATGTTTCCAGGAATATTGCATGTCATAGTTTGTTTTTGATCGCGATTTTCCTTAGTTAGCGCAGAAAGAGTTATTTATCCGTAAGATCTTGCATGACCTGAAAAGAATATTGCATTACCCACCCGGAGCGACATTTTCCTTTAGCGAGTGATGCCACGTTTCTTTGCGGCTGCGTAAGCCGATAAACAGTGCCAGTAAAAAGCCGATGGCAGCGATGGCGGTATCGAACCACATAATATCGGCAATACTTCTTTGGGACAGATGAGCCGTAATCAACGGAATAGTAAAGGTCGCAATACTGCCCGCACTGTAATAGATCCCTGTAGCTTTACCTTTAGCGTAAGGGAAACGTTCAGCCATTAACGTCAGGCCAATTTGCACAACACCTCCAGCAGAGGTAAAACCAATGACAAAAGCAAATATTATCACCACATAAAATGTGGGATGCAGACAGACGGCAAACAGAGCAATAAATGAGATAAAGGTGTACAGCATCAGTAATGTTGTTGGGCGAACGGTATTACGAATGAGTGGAGCGGTAATAAATACACAAAGCAGCGAACCCACGGTGTAGATACTGAGTAGTTTGATCGACATAGTGTATGACATGCCTGCAACAAATTGTCCGTACTGTGCCAGCCACTGGCTAACCAGATAAAAGGTTGCCATTGAGATATAACCATATAAGGTATAACTGGCTAAATCGATTATTGAGCAGCGATGTTCCGTAGAGCTGGTGGTTTTTTTTATGACAGGTAAGCGACGACCCGGATGGGGTGGGAACGTACAACGGTATAAAAACAGAGCGTTAATAAACATAATGCCTGCAGCAATCATAAAGGACCAACCGAACCACAGTTCAGCCCACACTAACAGGCTAATGATTAGCGGTAATAAAAATTGTCCGCTGGAAACAAATGCTTTAATTAAAATATTGGCTGTCCCAGGTGAGCGTGGAAAAGCTTCCATCAAACTGGGATAAGTGCCTGCATCGAGAAAACTGTTTGCCATTCCCGCCAGAAAGCCAAAAACATAAGCGATAATGATGTTATTGGTGTGCAGGATGCCAAAAAAGAAGGCCATATAGCAGCACATTCCGAGCATGATAAAAGGGCGGCGACCAAAGCGATCGGATAATAATCCTGCAAAAAGCAAGACACTTAATCGACCAATGCCCAGCGATGAGATAACTATCGAGACACCCGCGGCATTAGTCTGCCAAAGTGTCTCCAGCGAGGCCATATTCAGGCTCATCAAAATGACGCCCATACCATGCACCAGGTAATTAAAATACAACCCAAGTGCGGTAGGGAAATAGGGATTTTTCATAGGTTCTACTTAGCAAAGGTGCTTTAAAAAGTGAAGCGATGTTGTGTCAGCATCCGTTCATTATTGTTGTAACAACGACAATTCCTTTCTGTGGAAAAATTAACAAAGCCGCTCCAGATCGTGTGCATATAATTCAGCAGCTACCGATTGATAGATCTTCCAGTCAATAAAATTGCCATCAGGGTAGACTCGTTGAAATGCGGTTAAGTCGGGGAAAAAACGCATGGTGTTGTTGCCGATGCGGTTATTTATTTTCTCTATGATGGCATGAAGATGTTTTTTTCTTTGCTGACGCATAGCCAACAGTTGCTCGACTACACGATCAGGAATGGCACACTTGCCATTTTCCCACTGACGCCAGCTTTCACTGTCACCGGTCTGGGCAATCCAGGTCGCGCATTCATCAATAGTCATGGCAAAAATATGGCGGAGTGCCTGGAGTTCATAAGCGTTCATCGTGTAATGGCTGCATGAAATAAACAATAAAATATAAATAACATTATCAGCCTGCTGACGGCTTGAAGAGAGTCACAGTATCTTGTGCAACATTATTGGAAAGAGTGAGGGGCGAGGTAGCGAAGCGGAAAAATGTTAAAAAAAAGCCCATCGTGGGAGATGGGCAAAGACTACACACAGCAATTCGTTGTTTCACTCAGGGGATTTCCATGCTTATAAATCAATATGTTGATTTATAACCGTGAGCTAATAGTAGGCATACGGACTTTTTGCGTCGATCAGATTCGTCTCATTAGTTTAAAAACTGTAAAGAATTTGCGACAGGTACTACCAGCTGAATGGCGGTAAGCAGGAAAATATGGGGAAGAGCAAGCAAATATCAATTAGCGGTGGTTAACAATCAGGCGGCAGAGCCGCCTGATGAGAAATTACTTATTCGGTTTCTCGATTTCGCCAAGTTCTTCGAGAATTTCTTCCGGTTGGTCCGTCGGCGGCGGGACTTCTTCCACCCACGCGGCAAACAGACGCCAGGAAACGGCTAACAGAACCGGACCAATAAACAGACCGATCATCCCGAAAGCAATCAAACCACCAATAACGCCAGAGAGAATCAGGATCAGCGGTAAATCGGCACCCATGCGAATTAACATTGGGCGGATGACGTTATCCAGCGTGCCAACCACACCGCTCCACACTAACAATACCGTTCCCCAGGTGGTATCGCCAGTCCAGTAGAGCCAGATAATCGCCGGAATCAGTACCGGCAACGGGCCAAGCTGGACAAGGCAGGAGAGGATCATTAACACCGTTAGCAACGTTGCATAAGGTACGCCGGATACGGCGAGGCCGATACCGCCAAGCACTGCCTGTACTAACGCCGTCACCACCACACCCAGCGCCACCGCGCGGATAGCCTGTGCCGCCAGCAGCACGGCGGCATCTCCGCGAACGCCTGCCAGACGGGTTGCAAAATGGCGAATGCCTTGTGCCACCTGTTCACCGCGCCAGTACAGCAGGGCACTGAAGAGAAGCATCAGCGCACAATGCACCATAAAGCGCCCGATATGCGCCGCCTGCCCAACGAACCAGGTGGTGGTGGTGCCAATATAAGGGCGGACTTTCGCCATGATCGCCGTCCCCCCCATATCCAGCAAGTTGTGCCAGCCTGCATACAGCTTCGCGCCAATCACCGGAATGGTATTAAGCCACGCCAGATCGGGTAACGTCATGTCACCGCTGGAAATGGCTTTAATTAGCGGGCCGCTGCCGTCGACGATACTGTTAACCAGCAAAGCAATAGGGATGATAAACACCATCACTAATAACAGCGTCATCACCAGAACGGCGAGAGAGCGGCGGCCAAACATGATCTTTTGCAAACGTAACAATACCGGCCAGGTGGCGATAACCACCGTACCGGCCCATGCAAAGCCGAGAATAAAGGGTTGAACAATCCACAGACATGCCACAATCATGATGGCTAAAAACAGCACCGAAAGCAGAATTTGTGCGACATCCCTGGGCTGACGAACATTTACCATAACTACTTTTCACCTTTTTTGTGCGTCAAATCGTCGACGCGACGTGAACACGCGAAACTCACCTGCATAATGATGAGCAATTTCAGCGGTTTTTAACAGGCCGATTCTGCCCTTAATTCTGATGGGCGTGTTAGAAAAAAATGTGGTACAACAACTCAGGCAACACGCAAACGATTTACTCGTCGTATTTCAAGTTGCATGTGCTGCGGCTACGTTCGTTCACCCCAGTCACTTACTATTGTAAGCTCCTGGAGTTCACTCGCTTGCCGCCTTCCTGCAACTCGAAATCCATAGAGTAAATAAACATCACCTTTCAGTGCGCTATTGCAGCCGCCTGAAAGAATAGTGTATCGACCTACATCACAGACCGCAGGAAAGGGTCAATATAATGATTCCACAGATTTCCCAGGCACCCGGCGTCGTTCAACTGGTGCTTAATTTTTTGCAAGAGCTGGAGCAACAAGGTTTTACCGGCGATACGGCGACAAGTTATGCCGATCGTCTGACAATGTCGACCGACAACAGTATTTACCAACTTCTCCCCGATGCGGTGGTATTTCCGCGTTCAACCGCAGATGTGGCGCTGATCGCCCGTCTTGCCGCGCAGGAACGCTATTCATCGCTGATCTTTACCCCCCGCGGCGGCGGCACCGGCACTAACGGTCAGGCGCTCAACCAGGGGATTATTGTTGATATGTCCCGCCATATGAACCGCATCATCGAAATTAACCCTGAAGAGGGCTGGGTGCGCGTTGAGGCCGGGGTGATAAAAGATCAACTCAATCAGTACCTGAAACCGTTCGGCTACTTTTTTGCGCCGGAACTTTCGACCAGCAACCGGGCAACGCTCGGTGGGATGATCAATACCGATGCATCCGGTCAGGGATCGCTGGTCTATGGCAAAACGTCAGATCACGTACTTGGCGTACGCGCGGTGTTGTTGGGGGGCGATATTCTCGATACGCAACCTTTACCCGTCGAATTGGCGGAAACGCTGGGTAAATCCAATACCACAATCGGGCGAATTTATAACACGGTTTATCAACGTTGCCGTCAGCAACGCCAGTTAATTATCGACAACTTCCCCAAACTTAACCGCTTTCTTACCGGTTACGATCTGCGTCATGTCTTTAACGATGAGATGACCGAGTTCGACCTGACGCGCATTCTGACGGGTTCAGAAGGGACGCTGGCCTTTATTACCGAAGCGCGGCTGGATATTACGCCCTTGCCTAAAGTGCGCCGTCTGGTGAACGTCAAATATGACTCTTTTGACTCTGCGCTGCGTAACGCGCCGTTTATGGTTGAGGCGCGGGCGCTTTCGGTAGAGACGGTGGACTCAAAAGTGCTGAATCTGGCGCGGGAAGATATTGTCTGGCATTCCGTCAGCGAGTTGATTACCGATGTGCCTGACAAAGAGATGCTCGGGCTGAACATTGTGGAATTTGCTGGTGATGATGAGGCGCTGATTGACGAGCGGGTAAATGCACTCTGTGCGCGGTTGGATGAGCTGATCGCCAGTCATCAAGCAGGTGTCATCGGCTGGCAGGTGTGCCGTGAGCTGGCGGGGGTTGAACGTATCTATGCAATGCGCAAAAAAGCCGTTGGTCTGCTTGGCAATGCCAAAGGTGCCGCTAAGCCAATTCCGTTTGCTGAGGATACCTGCGTACCGCCGGAACACCTGGCGGATTATATTGCTGAATTTCGCGCGCTGCTTGACAGCCACGGCTTAAGCTACGGTATGTTCGGTCACGTCGACGCAGGTGTCTTGCACGTCCGTCCAGCGCTGGATATGTGCGATCCTCAACAAGAGATTTTGATGAAGCAAATCTCTGATGACGTGGTGGCGCTGACTGCGAAATACGGTGGTTTGTTGTGGGGCGAGCACGGCAAAGGTTTTCGCGCTGAATACAGCCCGGCGTTTTTCGGTGAGGAACTTTTTGCAGAACTGCGCAAAGTGAAAGCGGCATTTGACCCGCATAACCGACTCAACCCAGGGAAGATTTGCCCGCCAGAAGGTCTCGATGCGCCGATGATGAAAGTGGACGCGGTGAAGCGCGGTACATTCGATCGGCAGATCCCCATTGCGGTACGCCAGCAGTGGCGCGGTGCGATGGAGTGTAACGGCAACGGTTTATGCTTCAACTTTGATGCCCGTAGTCCGATGTGTCCGTCGATGAAGATCACCCAGAACCGGATTCATTCACCGAAAGGGCGCGCAACGCTGGTGCGTGAATGGCTGCGTTTGTTGGCGGATCGCGGCGTTGATCCACTCAAACTGGAACAAGAACTGCCTGAATCCGGCGTCAGTTTGCGGACGTTAATTGCCCGCACGCGCAATAGCTGGCATGCGAATAAAGGCGAATATGACTTCTCACACGAAGTCAAAGAGGCGATGTCGGGCTGTCTGGCCTGTAAAGCGTGTTCGACCCAGTGCCCCATCAAAATTGATGTGCCGGAGTTTCGCTCTCGTTTTCTGCAGCTCTATCACACCCGTTATTTACGCCCGCTGCGCGACCACCTCGTCGCTACGGTCGAGAGCTACGCGCCGCTGATGGCACGCGCGCCGAAAACCTTTAACTTCTTCATTAACCAGCCGCTGGTGCGCAAACTCTCGGAAAAACATATCGGCATGGTTGATTTGCCACTGCTGTCGGTCCCCTCGCTACAACAACAAATGGTGGGGCATCGCTCGGCAAACATGACGCTGGAACAGCTTGAATCTCTCAATGCAGAGCAGAAAGCGCGCACAGTGTTGGTGGTGCAGGACCCCTTTACCAGCTATTACGATGCGCAAGTGGTGGCGGATTTTGTCCGTCTGGTCGAAAAATTAGGTTTCCAGCCTGTGTTACTGCCATTTTCGCCAAATGGCAAAGCCCAGCATATTAAAGGTTTTCTTAATCGTTTTGCGAAGACGGCGAAAAAGACGGCGGATTTCCTCAACCGTATGGCGAAGCTGGGTATGCCAATGGTGGGCGTCGATCCGGCGCTGGTACTTTGTTATCGCGATGAATATAAACTGGCGCTGGGCGAGGAGCGTGGCGAGTTTAACGTCTTACTGGCGAATGAATGGCTGGCAAGCGCACTTGAGTCACAGCCAGTGGCTACAGTCAGCGGTGAATCATGGTATTTCTTTGGTCACTGTACCGAAGTTACCGCCTTGCCGGGTGCGCCAGCACAATGGGCCGCGATATTTGCCCGTTTTGGCGCGAAACTGGAAAATGTCAGCGTGGGTTGCTGCGGCATGGCAGGGACTTACGGACATGAAGCGAAAAACCATGAAAATTCGCTCGGGATCTATGAGTTATCCTGGCATCAGGCTATGCAGCGACTGCCGCGTAACCGCTGTCTGGCGACCGGATATTCCTGCCGTAGCCAGGTAAAACGGGTTGAAGGCACGGGGGTACGCCATCCTGTGCAGGCTTTACTGGAGATTATTAAATGATATGGAAACGGAAAATCACCCTGGAAGCACTGAATGCTATGGGTGAAGGAAACATGGTGGGGTTCCTGGATATTCGCTTTGAACATATTGGTGATGACACCCTTGAAGCGACAATGCCAGTAGACTCGCGGACAAAGCAGCCTTTCGGGTTGCTGCATGGAGGAGCATCCGTGGTACTGGCCGAAAGTATCGGTTCCGTTGCCGGTTATTTATGTACCGAAGGTGAGCAAAAAGTGGTTGGTCTGGAAATCAATGCTAACCACGTCCGCTCGGCACGAGAAGGGCGGGTGCGCGGCGTATGCAAACCGTTGCATCTCGGTTCGCGTCACCAGGTCTGGCAGATTGAAATCTTCGATGAGAAAGGGCGTTTGTGCTGTTCGTCACGATTGACGACCGCCATTTTGTGACGTTGTCACCAGAAAAGTGTGACGCATATTGCTTTTGGTCATTATCTGCACAGTAAACGGTGGTATACTGTGCAGGTCTTGTCTAAAAGCGAGGATGCTATGTCTACTCAACTTGATCCCACCCAGCTGGCCATTGAATTTTTACGCCGTGACCAGAGCAATCTTTCACCTGCCCAATATCTCAAACGTCTGAAACAACTAGAACTTGAATTTGCTGACCTGCTTACTCTCTCTTCTGCTGAATTAAAAGAAGAAATCTACTTTGCCTGGCGTCTGGGCGTGCATTGATCCTGACTTAATGCCGCAAGTTCGCCAAATCGACCTGGATTAACCTCCGTCCAGGTTCGATGACCTTCTTAATACTGCTTATCTACCGCCTGATATTGTTCAAAAATAATACTAATCGCAGTTTGTGTTAAAACGGCGGGTTAGCTTTATGAGATTATTCTTATCGCCCCTTCAAGAGCTAAGCCACTGAGAGTGCCGGAGATAAGCGCCGGATGGGGTAGAAACCCTTAAGCCTGTGTCGCACAGACTTAAGGGTTTTCTTATTTCTGAACGCTGCACTTTTTTACCTATCTCTTAAATAGTCATTTTCAATACAACTTTTTCTTTTTCATCACAGCCTTAATGCTCCTTAGATAATAACCATTATCTAACAATGAGATACCTAATTCTTAGCGTGCCTGTTAACCCACACATCAGGGTCTATGCTTATTAAAAGCAGGCAAAAAGCATGTTTTACGGTAAAGCCCCTGCGTTTGCTGGGTTGAACTGATAATCATTATCACTAACATGCTGTTATACGCTGAAAGCGATGAAGTGAGGTAAATCGATGGACATGCATTCAGGAACCTTTAACCCACAAGATTTCGCCTGGCAAGGCTTAACGCTGACACCCGCAGCGGCGATACACATCCGTGAGCTGGTGGCAAAGCAGCCGGGTATGGTCGGCGTGCGCTTAGGCGTGAAGCAAACGGGCTGCGCGGGCTTTGGCTATGTGCTCGACAGTGTTAGCGAGCCGGACAAAGACGATCTGCTGTTTGAACACGACGGCGCGAAGCTGTTTGTCCCGCTGCAAGCGATGCCGTTTATTGATGGCACGGAAGTCGATTTCGTTCGTGAAGGACTTAATCAGATATTCAAATTTCACAACCCTAAAGCCCAGAATGAATGTGGCTGTGGCGAAAGCTTTGGGGTATAGGCGGTACTATGTCTCGTAATACTGAAGCAACTGACGATGTCAAAACCTGGACCGGCGGCCCGCTGAATTATAAAGAAGGATTCTTCACCCAGTTAGCCACCGATGAGCTGGCAAAGGGGATAAACGAAGAGGTGGTGCGCGCAATTTCGGCGAAGCGTAATGAGCCGGAGTGGATGCTGGAGTTTCGTCTAAACGCCTATCGCGCATGGCTGGAGATGGAAGAACCGCACTGGTTGAAAGCGCACTACGACAAGCTGAATTATCAGGATTACAGCTACTACTCAGCACCATCGTGCGGTAATTGTGACGACACTTGCGCGTCTGAACCTGGCGCGGTGCAGCAAACTGGCGCGAACGCCTTTTTAAGTAAAGAGGTGGAGGCGGCGTTTGAGCAGTTGGGCGTTCCCGTGCGGGAAGGCAAAGAGGTGGCGGTGGATGCCATTTTCGACTCAGTTTCGGTTGCCACTACTTATCGCGAAAAACTGGCGGAGCAGGGAATTATTTTCTGTTCCTTTGGTGAGGCGATCCACGATCACCCGGAACTGGTGCGTAAATATCTCGGCACCGTGGTGCCGGGGAATGACAACTTCTTTGCCGCGCTTAATGCGGCGGTAGCCTCTGACGGTACGTTTATTTATGTGCCTAAAGGCGTGCGCTGCCCGATGGAACTTTCCACCTATTTTCGCATTAACGCAGAAAAAACCGGGCAGTTTGAGCGCACCATTCTGGTGGCCGACGAAGACAGCTACGTCAGCTACATTGAAGGCTGTTCCGCTCCGGTGCGTGACAGCTATCAGTTACACGCGGCAGTGGTGGAAGTCATCATCCATAAAAACGCCGAGGTGAAATATTCCACGGTACAAAACTGGTTTCCTGGCGATAACAACACCGGCGGTATTCTCAACTTCGTCACCAAGCGTGCTTTGTGCGAAGGCGAAAACAGCAAAATGTCATGGACGCAATCAGAAACCGGGTCAGCGATTACGTGGAAATATCCCAGCTGCATTTTGCGCGGCGATAACTCCATTGGTGAGTTTTACTCAGTGGCGCTGACCAGCGGTCATCAGCAAGCGGATACCGGCACCAAGATGATCCACATCGGTAAAAACACCAAATCGACCATTATCTCGAAAGGGATCTCTGCCGGACATAGTCAGAACAGTTATCGCGGCTTAGTGAAAATCATGCCGACGGCAACCAATGCGCGCAATTTCACTCAGTGCGACTCAATGCTGATTGGCGCTAATTGTGGGGCGCATACCTTCCCGTATGTTGAGTGTCGTAACAATAGTGCGCAACTGGAACACGAGGCAACGACATCACGTATTGGTGAAGATCAACTGTTTTACTGCCTGCAACGCGGGATCAGCGAAGAAGACGCCATCTCGATGATTGTTAACGGTTTCTGCAAAGACGTGTTCTCAGAACTGCCGCTGGAATTTGCCGTTGAAGCACAAAAACTCCTCGCCATCAGTCTTGAACACAGCGTCGGATAAGGAATAAACATGTTAAGTATTAAAGATTTACACGTCAGCGTGGAAGATAAAGCTATCCTGCGCGGATTAAGCCTCGACGTTCATCCCGGCGAAGTTCACGCCATTATGGGGCCAAACGGTTCGGGCAAAAGTACCTTATCGGCAACGCTTGCCGGGCGAGAAGATTATGAAGTGACGGGCGGCACGGTTGAGTTCAAAGGCAAAGATTTGCTTGCGCTGTCGCCGGAAGATCGTGCAGGCGAAGGCATCTTTATGGCCTTCCAGTATCCGGTGGAGATTCCCGGCGTCAGTAACCAGTTTTTCCTGCAAACGGCACTTAATGCGGTGCGCAGCTATCGCGGCCAGGAAACGCTCGACCGCTTTGATTTTCAGGATTTGATGGAAGAGAAAATCGCTCTCCTGAAGATGCCGGAAGATTTATTAACCCGTTCGGTAAACGTTGGTTTTTCCGGCGGCGAGAAAAAGCGCAACGATATTTTGCAAATGGCGGTGCTGGAACCGGAGTTATGCATTCTTGATGAGTCGGACTCCGGGCTGGATATTGACGCATTAAAAGTGGTCGCCGATGGCGTGAACTCGCTGCGTGATGGCAAGCGCTCATTCATCATTGTTACGCACTACCAACGCATTCTCGACTACATCAAGCCTGATTACGTTCATGTGCTATATCAGGGACGAATTGTGAAATCCGGCGATTTCACGTTGGTCAAACAACTGGAGGAGCAGGGTTATGGCTGGCTTACCGAACAGCAGTAACGCGCTGCAACAGTGGCATCACTTGTTTGAAGCTGAAGGGACAAAACGCTCCCCGCAAGCACAGCAGCATTTACAACAATTGCTGCGTACCGGACTGCCGACACGTAAACATGAAAACTGGAAATATACGCCGCTGGAAGGGCTGACCAATAGCCAGTTTGTCAGCATTGCGGGAGAGATATCCCCACAGCAGCGTGATGCCTTAGCGTTAACGTTAGACGCTGTGCGGCTGGTATTTGTCGATGGACGTTACGTGTCAGCACTGAGCGATGCGACTGAAGGCAGCGGGTATGAAGTGAGCATTAACGACGACCGTCAGGGGGTACCCGACGCTATTCAGGCGGAAGTGTTTCTGCATTTGACGGAAAGCCTGGCACAAAGCGTGACGCATATCGCCGTGAAGCGCGGTCAACGGCCGGCAAAGCCATTGCTGTTAATGCATATTACCCAGGGCGTGGCAGGTGAAGAGGTCAACACTGCCCATTACCGACATCATCTGGATCTGGCGGAAGGTGCCGAAGCAACGGTGATCGAACATTTTGTCAGCCTGAATGATGCTCGTCATTTTACCGGGGCACGGTTCACTATCAACGTCGCAGCGAATGCCCACTTGCAGCATATCAAGCTGGCGTTTGAAAACCCGCTCAGTCACCACTTTGCTCATAACGATTTGTTGCTGGCTGACGATGCCACCGCATTTAGCCACAGTTTCCTGCTGGGTGGCGCAGTGTTACGACACAACACCAGTACGCAACTCAATGGCGAAAACAGCACGCTGCGGATCAATAGCCTGGCGATGCCGGTGAAAAACGAGGTGTGTGATACCCGTACCTGGCTGGAACACAATAAAGGTTTTTGTAACAGCCGACAGTTGCACAAAACTATCGTCAGCGACAAAGGCCGCGCGGTATTTAACGGTTTGATCAACGTCGCGCAGCACGCCATCAAAACGGATGGTCAGATGACCAACAATAATCTGCTGATGGGCAAACTGGCGGAAGTGGATACGAAACCGCAGCTGGAAATCTATGCAGATGATGTGAAATGCAGCCACGGCGCGACGGTGGGGCGTATTGATGATGAACAGATGTTCTATCTGCGCTCGCGCGGGATCAATCAGCAGGATGCCCAGCAGATGATCATTTACGCCTTTGCTGCCGAACTGACGGAAGCACTGCGTGATGAGGGGCTTAAACAGCAGGTGCTGGCCCGAATCGGTCAACGACTGCCAGGAGGTGCAAGATGACTTTTTCCGTCGACAAAGTGCGGGCCGACTTTCCGGTGCTTTCGCGTGAGGTAAACGGTTTGCCGCTGGCTTATCTCGACAGCGCCGCCAGTGCGCAGAAACCGAGCCAGGTGATTGACGCCGACAGCTTCGCCACGAGGCTCGACACGTTCAGGCAACTGCGGTTCACGGCGGCGACTGCCCCCGAGACGGCGGCAAAGTCGGCCATCAACTTCGGCTGTACCCCACAAGGCATCTACCACAAGAATTTTGACCTCATCTCCGACTCGTTCAAGCAATTGCTTGCCGATGGCTATACGCTCTATATCCTGAGCGACAGCGACAAGCAAATAGAGAGACTGAAAGTGATATTCGCCGACCGTGGCGACGACATCCCGTTCCGGCCCGTGCTCTCGACACTCCACGAGGGATTTGTCGACCATCCGGGGAAAATATGCGTCTTCACCGACCACCAGATATTTGACCGCTTCCACAAATACAGTCTCAAGAGCGACAAGGCCCGCTCAGGCAAGCTCGCCCTGTCGCTCAAGGAATTGAGTTCCATCGAGGTGGGCGACTACATCGTGCATGTCGACCACGGCGTAGGACGGTTTGCCGGACTGTTCCGCACCGAGATGAACGGCCGGAAGCAGGAGATGATAAAGCTCACCTACGCCAACGACGACATCCTGTTTGTCTCCATCCACTCGCTCCACAAGCTCGCCAAATATCGTGGCAAGGAGGGCGTCGAGCCGAAAATCAACAAGCTCGGCACAGGCGCATGGAACCGCGTGAAGGAGCGCACCAAGAGCAAGCTAAAGGATATCGCCCGAGACCTCATCAAGCTATACGCCGCGCGCAAGGACGAGAAAGGGCACGCATTTGCCCCTGACAGCTACCTGCAGCAGGAGCTGGAGGCATCGTTCATCTACGAGGACACCCCCGACCAGCTGCGGGCCACCCAGGAGGTGAAGGCCGACATGGAGAGCGAGCGGCCGATGGACCGCCTTATATGCGGCGACGTCGGATTCGGCAAGACCGAGGTCGCCATACGCGCCGCCTTCAAGGCCGCCACCGACGGCAAGCAGACTGCCGTGCTCGTGCCTACGACAGTGCTCGCCTACCAGCACTACAACACGTTCAAGGACCGCCTGAAAGACTTCCCCGTCAGGGTC
>ERZ808044.1381-NODE-1381-length-13752-cov-4.039634_pt1 | contig 13752 bp, 8 predicted proteins | sample MGYA00380195_ERZ808044 | MGnify/ENA primary metagenome ERZ808044 (study PRJEB31490, sample SAMN06133423) | mouse gut metagenome | isolation source: Z7_2 | host: mice | place: China: Chengdu | collected 2015-05 ...
GGGCTTGGAAGAGTAGAATTCACAATATTTTCACAAACAGATTCTCAAAATATTCCAGAAAAAACATATACGAAATGGTTTGATTATGATAAAATAACTTCGTCTGTAATGTTGCGTACAAGAAAAGAGGGAGATTTTTTAACAATTAACAAGAAAATGGGACACAAGTCTTTGCAGGATTATTTTGTGAATGAAAAAATTCCTAAAGAGGAAAGGAACAAGATATATTTGCTTGCAGAAGGCTCACATATTATCTGGATACCAGGGCTGCGGATCAGTGAGTACTATAAGGTACAGGAAAATACTCAGAGAATTTTACAGGTATGTATATTAGATAAAGATCAAAGTAACGAAAGGAGCTGTGAAAATGGCTGAAAAAATTAAGATTCTGCTTTCGGAAGAGGAAGTGGATGCAAAGATCAAAGAGATTGGAGAGCAGATTAGTAAAGACTATGAAGGGCGTCAGGTTCATTTAGTATGTGTATTAAAAGGCGGCAGTTTTTTTATGTGTGAACTGGCAAAAAGAATCACTGTGCCGGTTTCTCTGGATTTTATGTCAGTGTCCAGTTATGGAAGTGATACAAAGTCCAGCGGAGTAGTCAGGATCGTAAAGGATCTTGATGAGCCTTTAAAGGGCAAGGATGTGATTGTTGTAGAGGATATTGTGGATTCCGGACATACCTTAAGCTATCTTCTTGAAATGCTTAAGAACAGAGAACCTGCAAGCTTAAGGCTCTGTACTTTATTGGATAAGCCGGAGCGGCGAGTTGCAGATGTGCATGTGGATTATACTGGTTTTCAAATCCCCGATGAGTTTGTGGTGGGATATGGTCTGGATTATGATCAGAAATATAGAAATCTTCCCTATATTGGGGTAGTAGAATTTGAGTAAAGAAAGATAGGGCTGGATCATTCCGGCAGGAGAGGTAACAATTTTGAATAAGAGAAGTAGAGGTTATAATGCATATTTTGTGCTTGTACTGCTTTTACTGGCATTGCTGATTATACCAAGTCTTTTAGATGGAGGCCGGGTAGAGTATACCAGGGGAGAGTTGATCAGAGATTTAGAGGCAGGCAGGGTAGTATATGCAAGCATTTCTCCCAGCAGGGAAACACCTACAGGAGAAGTTGATTTTGTTTTAAGCGAAGGACCAGGCAAAACACTATATGTAACAGATGTATCAGAAATAGAACAGCTCCTTATTTCTTACGGACTGGATCCGGATGTTAAGAAAGTGCAGGAGGAAAGCTGGTTTTTAACTAGTGTGTTTCCAGTACTTCTTGCTATTATCGTTATGGTGTTTTTCTTTGTAATGATGAACAGCCAGAATTCAGGCGGTAACAGCAAGATGATGAACTTTGGAAAAAGCAGGGCAAAGCTTTCTATGGGAGACGGAAAGATTACCTTAAAGGATGTAGCCGGTCTTAAGGAAGAAAAGGAAGAACTGGAAGAAATCGTGGAATTTTTAAAGGAGCCTGCCAAATTTACCAAAGTGGGCGCCAGAATTCCCAAAGGTGTGCTTTTAGAAGGAGCACCTGGTACAGGTAAAACGTTGCTGGCAAAGGCGATTGCAGGAGAAGCAGGAGTGCCTTTCTTTAGCATTTCAGGATCAGATTTTGTTGAGATGTTTGTGGGTGTGGGTGCATCCAGAGTACGTGATTTGTTTGAAGAAGCAAAAAGACATTCCCCCTGTATTGTATTTATAGATGAGATTGATGCTGTAGCAAGACGCCGGGGAACCGGTATGGGCGGTGGTCATGATGAAAGAGAACAGACCTTGAATCAGCTCCTTGTGGAGATGGATGGTTTTGGTGTAAATGAAGGTATTATTGTAATGGCGGCTACCAACCGAGTGGATATTTTAGATCCTGCTATTATGCGTCCTGGGCGTTTTGATAGAAAAATCAGTGTAAACAGGCCGGATGTGGGAGGCCGGGAAGATATTCTTAAGGTACATGCAAAGAATAAGCCCCTTGCAGAAGATGTTGACTTAAAACAGATTGCTCAGACAACAGCCGGCTTTACCGGAGCAGATTTGGAGAACCTTTTAAATGAAGCTTCCATTGCAGCCGCCAAGGAAAACAGAAGTTATGTGATTCAGGAGGATATTAAAAAATCTTTCATCAAGGTGGGAATTGGAGCCGAAAAGAAAAGTCGTATTATTACAGAGAAGGAAAAGAAAATTACTGCCTACCATGAAGCAGGGCATGCGATTTTGTTCCATGTACTGCCTGATGTAGGGCCTGTCTATACTGTATCCATTATTCCTACAGGTTTGGGAGCAGCAGGTTATACGATGCCCCTTCCTGAAAATGATGATATGTTTATCACGAAGGGCAAGATGCTGCAGGATATTATGGTATCTTTGGGTGGAAGAATTGCCGAAGAAATTATTTTTGGCGATATTACCACTGGGGCATCCAGCGATATTAAGAAGGCAACCAAGGCGGCCAGGGATATGGTGACAAGGTACGGTATGTCTGAAAATATTGGTGTGATAAATTATAACAGTGATGACGATGAAGTATTTATTGGCAGGGATCTGGCTCATACCAAGAGTCATAGTGAATTAGTTTCTGGTGAGATAGACAGGGAAGTAAAGAAAATCATTGACGATTGTTATGAAAAGGCAAAAGCAATTATTTTAGAGCATATGGAGATTCTTCATAAGTGCGCACAGGAACTTCTTGAGAAAGAAAAAATTGGAAGAGAAGAGTTTGAAGCGTTATTTGAACAGAAGGACACGTCTCCGGAAGCGTTTTTTAATGAGTAATTGTATATATTGCACAAAAATAATAGATAAAAATTGTAATATTTATGAATCGTGAGTATTTACGCAAAATGGGGTGTATGCTATTATACTACTTGTAACCCCCCCAATACATTATATAGTTTTTTGCTATACCCCATAAGAAAGAAATACCTTCTCTAAAAAGGACAGTAACGTGTTACTGTCTTTTTTACTGCGCAGACCTTTTGTTTTGTAACAACATTCAGTCTGCAAGGAATTCCTTGATAAAGTATTGGGGATAGTATAAGATATACATGAATCGCATTTTAGGGAAATGGAGTTAATTATATATGGACTTTAATCGATTAATAAAAGCAGAACAAAACAGTCAGTATATTTCAGCCATGCGACCTGTTTTTAATCGAAAAGCTTTATTTAGTGACACTACGGAAGACTATTTGTTCCCCGCAGAACCAAATCCTTATTCAAAAGTTACGATCAGATTTCGTTCTGCAGCCAATAATATTGACAGAGTAACTTTAATCAATCGTGGAAACAGGTACCTTATGATGAAGGAAAGCCATGATGAATATTTTGATTATTTTGCATGTGAAATGGAGGTGGGGATAGAGGAATTTTCTTATTACTTCGAAGTCAGGGTAGGTAAAATTGTTTGTTTTTATGATACCCGTGGTGTGGTAAGAGAAGTACTGCCTGAATATGCCTTTAGGGTGATTCCCGGATTTAAGACGCCCAAGTGGGCAAAGGGTGCTGTTATGTACCAGATTTACGTAGATCGTTTTTATAATGGCGATCCGTCTAATGATGTCCTTACATCTGAATATGAATATATTGGCGATAAGACAGTGAAGGTGGAAGACTGGAATAAATGTCCCGCAATTATGGGGGTCAGGGAATTTTATGGAGGGGATCTGCAGGGTGTTTTAGACAAAATGGATTATCTTCAGGATCTGGGGATTGATGTAATTTATTTTAATCCCTTATTTGTTTCTCCTTCCAATCATAAGTATGATATTCAGGATTATGATAACATAGATCCTCATTTTGGAAAGATAGTAAGTGATGAAGGCGAACTGCTTTCTCATGATCAGAAGGAAAACAGATTCGCGTCGAGATACATTGACAGAGTAACTAATAAAAAGAATTTAGATGCTAGTAATGAGCTTTTTGCAAAGGTAGTGGAAGAAGCACACAGAAGGGGTATGAAAGTTATACTGGATGGCGTGTTTAATCACTGCGGTTCATTTAATAAATGGATGGACAGAGAAAGAATTTATGAGAATGCGGAAGGATATGAGAAGGGCGCATATATTTGTAAGGAAAGCCCTTACTCGGATTATTTCCAATTTCATAATGAAGAAGCATGGCCTTATAATGCAACTTATGATGGATGGTGGGGGCATGACACCCTTCCCAAATTAAATTTTGAGAAATCAAAAGATCTTTTCGACTATGTTATGCATATAGCCGCCAAGTGGGTATCGCCTCCATATAACGTGGATGGATGGCGTTTGGATGTGGCGGCAGATTTGGGACATACACCTGGATTTAACCATTATTTTTGGAAAGTATTCCGTAAAGTAGTAAAAAATGCAAATCCCAATGCAATTGTTCTGGCAGAGCACTATGGAAGCTCCAGGAGCTGGTTAAATGGAAAAGAGTGGGATACCGTAATGAATTATGATGCATTCATGGAGCCTATAACATGGTTTCTTACTGGTATGCAGAAGCATAGTGATGAGTACCGGGAGGATATGTATGGAAATGCGGACAGCTTTATTGGTGCAATGCTTCATCATATGGCAAGCTTTACTACACCTTCGCTCCAGATTGCCATGAATGAACTGTCTAATCACGATCATTCCAGATTTCTTACAAGAACCAGCCGAAAGGTGGGACGGACAAATACCTTGGGAGCACATGCGGCAGATGAAGGTGTTAATAAAGCAGTTATGCGCGAAGCAGTGGTTATGCAGATGACATGGCCGGGAGCACCTACTATTTATTATGGTGATGAGGCAGGCGTTTGTGGATTCACCGACCCGGATAATAGAAGAACCTACCCTTGGGGACATGAGGATTTAGATATGATACGGTTCCATAAGGAAATGATTCGCATTCATAAAGAAAATCAGGAACTGTTAACCGGATCACTTAAATTTGTGGATAAGGATTATAATATTATCAGCTATGGAAGATTTAACAGAAGATCTGCAATTATTGTGCTGGTTAACAATAGTGAGCGTGAAGTGACAAGGGAGTTAACTATTTGGCCTTTGGGAATTCCTAAGGAGAGCATAGTAAGAAGTCTCATTCTTACTACAGCAGAAGGTTTTTCTACAGTATCCCGTGAATATCCGGTTATCTCAGGGAAAATTACTATAAATATTCCAAAGACTTCGGCGATTGTGCTTAAGTATGAGCAATAATTTAGGTACAAAACCATAGTAAGAAGGGGAAAATGTGAAGATAGCAGTAGCAATGGATTCCTTTAAAGGAAGTATTTCTTCCATGATAGCAGGGAGAGCAGTTGAAACAGGAATCAGGCGAGTGTTTCCAAAAGCACAAATATGTGTCAGGCCATTGGCTGATGGTGGTGAAGGTACGATAGAAGCATTGATTCAGGGAATAGGAGGAAATGTTTTTTGCTGTGAAGTAACGGGACCGCTGGGCGGAAAGGTGGCCTGTAAATATGGCATTTTGAAGGATGGGATAACAGCAGTGATTGAAACTGCCCAAGCCGCAGGCTTGACATTGGTTCCAGAGAATAAAAGAAATCCATTGCTGACTACGACTTATGGAGTGGGAGAAGTTATTGAACATGCAATAAAAAATGGCTGCCGGAGATTTATAGTAGGCATTGGCGGCAGTGCTACCAATGACGGTGGTGTAGGCATGCTACAGGCATTGGGATTTTCAATGCTGGATAGGGAAGGAAAACAGGTAGGTTTTGGTGCAGGTGGATTAGAAAATATTTTTAAAGTAAGTGATGAAAATAAGCTGCCAGAACTTAAAGAGTGTACTTTCCTCATAGCGTGTGATGTGACAAACCCATTATACGGTGCAGAAGGTGCAAGTGCAGTTTATGGGCCGCAAAAGGGTGCCACAGCGGAAATGGTACAGCGTATGGATAGCGGTTTAAAGCAGTTTGCTGAAGTAGCAAAAGAAGTATTTCCAGAGGCAGATGCGGCGTACCCCGGTACAGGAGCTGCTGGGGGATTAGGATTTGCCTTTCGAACATTTTTAAATGGAGTTTTGGAGTCTGGAGTAAAAATTATTTTGGAAGAAACAAATCTGGTAGAATGTATACAAGATGCAGATTATGTAATTACTGGTGAAGGCAGGCTGGATGGGCAGACGGTGCAGGGGAAGGCGCCTATAGGGGTTGCGGCGCTTGCAAAAAAATATGGAAAACCTGTAATTGCTTTTTGCGGCAGCCTGGGGGAAGATGCAGAGGTTTGTAATGCTGCAGGAATTGATGCTTTTTTCTCTATTGTTGAAGCAACAGTAAGTTTGGAAGAAGCTATGAAGGAAGAAAACGCAATAAAAAATATGGCGGATAGCGTGGAACAGATTTTTCGACTGATAAATCTTCATATATTTCATAAATAAACATTATGTTTCCTTTGTTTTTTGTTCTTATGGATAAATTACAAGGGAAATTTTTTTATGCAGCAATTGATTTGAAATAAAGGAGCTTGAAATGTATGGCAAAGAGAGGGTGCTTAAATAAATTGGTAGTATTTTATAAAAAGTGGAAACTAAGTTTGTGTAAATAGTTTCTATAAAAATTTTTTTCAGTATGCTACAATATAGGAAACCAGAAATTAAAATATGGTTTCCTATATGAAAAATATAACTTATAAAGTATAAAGAGGTATTAGGTTGAATAAAATACGTATTCAACCTATTGATTTGTACGCGCGTCGCAACGCGCAGATGGGTATAAAGATGGATTTAAAAATAATTATTTTGGAAGGAACTTTACAGGCATTCCGGCAGAAGGGATTAAAATTTACTATGGATGATATTGCCAGGCTTCTTGGAATGAGCAAAAAAACTATTTATACGGTTTTTCAGGATAAGGATGCATTGTTTTTGGCGATGGTGGATTACTTGTTTGATTCAATTAAGGAATGTGAAAGGCAGATAGTGGAAGATGTTTCTCTGACTACAATAGAGAAAATACGTGCCATTCTTGGGGTTATGCCGGATGTATACAAGGATATAGATTTCAGGCAGCTCTATACATTAAAAGAAAAATATCCGGCAATTTATGCACAGTTGGAAATGCGCCTGGAAACAGGGTGGGAATCCACTATTCAACTATTAGAAAGAGGGATGGAGGAAGGAGTGGTTCGTCCTGTTAAAATTCCAATATTAAAGACAATGCTGGAAGCAACTTTGGAAGAATTTTTTCAGAGAGATATTTTACTCTGTCATCAAATATCCTATACGGAAGCTTTGGAAGAAGTGGTAGGAATTTTGATGGATGGAATTGCAGTACATAATTGAAGTGAGCGATAGAATAATTCAGGGAGATGGATATGGGAACAAAATGCAGAGAACGTATTTATTTAAACGATGGCTGGCGGTTTAGTAAAAAATACAGCGGAGAAATGTTAAAACCAGATTTTAATGATGAGAATATGGAAGAGGTCAGGCTGCCGCATATCTGTCAGGAAGTGCCTTATCATTATTTTGATGAACAGATTTATCAGATGCTATGCATTTACCGCAGGAAAATTGAGGTGCCGGAACGCTTAAAGGGGAAGAGCGTGATACTTACTTTAGAGGGGGCTGCCCATGAAAGTGAAGTATTTCTAAATGGGGAAAAGATAGGAGAGCATCATTGTGGCTATACGGCTTTTTCTATAGATTTAAGCAAAAAACTGCTTTATGAGCAGGAAAATGTACTGGCAGTGAAAGTAGACAGCAGAGAAAGTTTAAATATTCCTCCATTTGGATTTGTGATCGATTACATGACTTATGGAGGCATCTACAGAGATGTTTATTTAGAATTCAGGAACGAAACACATCTACAGGATGTGTTTCTGGCTTCGGAGATAAAAAGAGATGCTGCAAATAATTCAGCAGTGTTGATTTCACAGATCCAGATAGCGGGGGAACAGGATGAACTTGTCCTGCGTCAGTTTATTAGGAAGAAAGGTCAGGAAAGCTACAGACTGTTGGGGGAAATGCAGGTCAGTGCCGGACAGAAGGAAGCAAAGTTGAAATGGGAGGCTGGTAAGATAGAGCTTTGGGACATTGTGAATCCGGTGCTGTATGAAGTGAAAACAGAACTGACAAAGCAGGATGTAGTACTGGATGAAATGGTCACATGCTTTGGATTCCGAAAGGCAGAGTTTTTAAAGGATGGGTTTTATTTAAATGACCGTAAGGTTAAGATTCGTGGTTTGAACCGCCATCAAAGCTATCCTTACGTAGGATATGCAATGCCTAAATCCATGCAGTGTATGGATGCAGATATTTTAAAATATGAACTTGGTGTAAATGCAGTACGGACATCGCATTATCCCCAATCTCATTATTTTTTGGAAAGATGTGATGAAATAGGTCTTTTAGTGTTTACGGAAATACCCGGATGGCAGCATATCGGAAATGAAGAATGGAAAAGGCAGGCAGTGGAAAATACCAGAGATATGGTACAGCAGTATCGAAACCATGCTTCTATTATTTTATGGGGCGTGCGTATTAATGAGTCTCAGGATGATGATGAATTTTATGAGAGAACGAATGCTGTAGCAAGAGCCTTAGATCCCTACAGGCCCACAGGGGGAGTCAGAGCTCATCAAAAAAGCAGCTTTCTGGAGGATGTATATACGTATAATGATTTTTCCCATGACGGTGAGGCAAAAGGATGCCTTCCCAAGAAAAAAGTTACGCCTGACATGGAAAGAGCATATCTGGTCAGTGAATATAATGGACATATGTATCCCACCAAAGCTTTTGACTGGGAGGAACACAGGACTGAGCAGGCAATCCGCCATGCCAATGTTTTGAATGCCATAGCAGGCGAGGAAGATATTTCAGGCAGCTTTGGCTGGTGCATGACGGATTATAATACTCATAAAGATTTCGGAAGTGGAGACAGGATTTGTTATCATGGAGTAATGGATATGTTTAGGAATCCGAAGCTGGCAGCCGACGTTTACGCCTGTCAGCAGGAGGAAAGACCGGTTCTATCTGTTAGTTCCACTATGGATATTGGAGAGCATCCGGGAGGCAGCAGAGGAAAAATATGGATCTTTACAAATGCAGACAAGGTTCGCATGTATAAAAATGGCAGGCTCCTTAAGGAATACAGTAAGGAGAATTCTGAATACCCACATTTACTTCACGGAGCGATTTTGATAGATGACTTTATTGGGGATGCCATCATTAAGGAAGAACATTTTGAGAAAAAACTGGCGGAAGAGATTACAGAAGCATTAAATCTGGCTGCCCTGCATGGACTTTCCCATATGCCTAAAAAAGTATATCTGACAGCACTAAAAATGGTACTAATACATCACATGAAGCCTTCGGAGGCAGTCCGCCTTTTTACACAGTATATTGGCGATTGGGGAGGGGCATCCACAGAGTACCGGTTTGAAGGAATTAAAGATGGAAAAGTGGTAAAGACGGTAATCAAAAAGCCAATGACACAGATGAAGCTTTGGGCGGAAGCAGATCACACAGAGCTAATCGAGAAGAACTCTTATGATGTGGCGGCAGTCAGAATTCGTATGTTGGATGAAAATGGAAATCTGTTAAATTTCTTTCAGGAACCGATCCTGCTGAAAACGGAAGGTCCTGTAAATTTAATTGGAGGAGAAGTAATAACATTCAAGGGCGGTATGGCAGGAACCTATTTAAAAACAACGGGTGAAGAAGGCAGAGCAGCACTAATTATAAACAGTGGGCAGGCAGAGGGACTCAGGCTGGAATTTATAGTGAAAATCCCAAATAACGATTAAACAGATCATTAGGATAACTGGTTTTTCTGTGGGGAAGCAAAGCACCATAGAAAGATTTAAGGAAGGAGAAGGAAAATGAAACTATCAGGGATGGAAAAGATTTCTTATGGATTAGGAGCAGTGGGAAAGGATATGGTTTATATGCTTTCGGCCAGCTATATTTTATATTATTACCAGGATATTCTGGGTGTCAGTGCAATTGCAATGGGAATAATTCTAATGGCTGCGAGGGTGTTTGATGCATTTAATGATCCTATCATGGGTGTAGTAGTTGCAAAGACAAGAACAAAGTGGGGGAAATTTAGGCCTTGGCTTTTAATTGGAACTGTAACCAACGCAATTGTTTTATATGTCATGTTTGCGGCACCGCCTGCATTAAATGGCAGCGGCCTTGTGGCATATGCAGCAATTACGTATATTTTATGGGGAGTTACCTATACAATGATGGATATTCCCTTTTGGTCCATGATTCCGGCATTTACAGATGGGGGTAAAGAAAGAGAAGGACTTACTACACTTGCCCGTTCTTGTGCAGGTGTAGGATCAGCAATCGTTACGATCATTACTATGAAATGTGTTTATGTGTTAGGGCAGGGAAATGAACGGAACGGATTTAAATGGTTTGCCCTTATCATTGCAATTTTGTTTATTCTTTTTACCGTATTTGCCTGTCTTATGATTAAGGAAAAATCTACAGTGGAGATGGACTCTCCTTCTGTAAAGCAGATGTTTAAAGCACTGGTACAAAATGATCAGGCAATGACAGTAGTAATTACCATTGTTTTAATTAATTGTGCGTTATATATTACTTCTAATCTGTTGATTTACTTTTTTAAATACGATTTCGGAGGAGAAACATGGTATAACAGCTATACCCTGTTTAACACTTTTGGCGGTGCAATCCAGATTTTGTCCATGATGCTGTTTTTTCCTCTGTTGCGCAAATTTATGAGTACCATGAAGGTATTCTATTTAAGTATCCTAATGGCAGTTGCAGGTTATGGGACATTGCTGGTTTTGTCATTTACCAATATGTCCAGCATATATCTGTTATTTATACCCGGTTTTTTAGTGTTTACTGCATTTGGGATGTCGACGGTACTTACAACGATTTTTCTTGCCAATACGGTTGATTATGGAGAACTGAAAAACAATAGACGGGATGAAAGTGTCATTTTTTCCATGCAGACATTTGTGGTAAAGCTTGCTTCAGGTCTGGCGGCATTGATTGCGTCCATTTGCCTGACAGTATGCAATTTAAGTAATGATACCTCACAGGGGATGGCAGTAGTTGATGCATCTTCTTCTATTGTGGGACTTCGTATGACAATGGCGCTTATTCCGATTATTGGCCTGGTAATTGCAGTAGTTGTTTTTTATAAAAAATATAGATTGACGGAAGGTAAGCTGGAGGAAATCATGGCAGAACTGAAAAAGGGTTAAATAGGGAGATGAACTATGATTAGGCGTGAGAAAGAATATTTTATTTTAGATACAAGGAATACTACGTACTGTTTCCGGGTGATGGAAACGGGGCATTTGGAGCATTTATATTATGGACGTAAAATTTCTCTGCCAAAGGGAAGAGGAGCAGAAGCTCTTGTGGAAAAGCAGGTTTTTCTTCCTGGAAATCTGAATGCTTATGATAAAACACATAACAATTTTTCCCTTGAGGATGTCTGTCTTGAAATGTCTTCATACGGAAAAGGAGACATCAGGGAGCCTTTTATAGAGGTGGTTCATGGAGATGGCAGTTATACTTCTGATTTTTTGTTTGAAGACGCACGGATCATTAAGGGGAAGGAGACTTTTAGAACATTACCGGGATCTTATGATGAAACAGGCAGTGTAGAGCAGCTTTGTGTGGTTCTTAAGGACAGACAGTATGGGCTTATACTTCAACTATTTTATTATGTTTATCCTGATTGTGATGTGATTTCCAGAAGCGCCAGGCTGATCAATGAAAGCAAGGAGAGTATAAAGCTGCATAGACTTCTCAGTATGCAGCTGGATTTTCATACTTCTGATTATACTTTTACTACTTTTCATGGGGCTTGGGCAAGGGAAATGCGGAAAGTGGATGTGTCAGTAAAAGCAGGAAAACATGTTAATTCCTCTTACACGGGGACATCTTCCAGCCGGGCAAATCCTTTTGTCATGTTAAGTAAAAGAGGAACGACAGAGGATTTTGGAGACTGCTATGGATTTCATTTAATTTATAGTGGAAATCATTATGAAGCAGTAGAAGCAAGCAGTTTTGGAAAGACAAGGCTGGTAACGGGAATCAATCCACAATCATTCTGCTTTTTATTAAAGCCGGGAGAAGAGTTTGAAGCGCCTGAAGCGGTGATGACTTATTCTTATTCAGGCTATAATGGGATGAGCGGGCAGATGCACCGATTTATCAGAGAGCACATTGTAAGGGGCATATGGAAAAATAAAGTGCGTCCAATCCTGCTAAACAGCTGGGAAGCATCTTATTTTGACATTAATGAAAGGAAGCTTTTGCAGCTTGCAAAGGCAGGGAAAGATGTAGGAATTGAATTGTTTGTTATGGATGACGGATGGTTTGGCGAGCGGAATGACGATACAAGCTCTTTAGGGGACTGGGATGCAAATCCTAAAAAACTTCCCGGCGGCTTGGCTGGACTATGCAGAAAAATCAAAGAACTAGGACTAAAATTTGGTATCTGGGTGGAACCGGAGATGGTGAGCGTGAAAAGCCAGCTTTATGAAAAACATCCTGACTGGGCAATTCAGATTCCGGAAAAGCCTCATGGGGAAGGGCGTAATCAAAGGATTTTGGATCTGACCAGAAGGGAAGTACAGGATTTTATTATTGAAAAAATGAGTGAAGTATTTGCTTCGGCAGATATCTCTTATGTAAAATGGGATATGAACAGAACCTTTACAGATTATTTTTCCGGGGCGCTTTTGCCGGAGCAGCAGGGTGAAGTGGCACATCGTTATGTATTGGGGTCGTATCGGTGTATGAAAGAATTGACAGAGCGTTTTCCTCATATTTTATTTGAAGGGTGCTCTGCTGGAGGAAATCGGTTTGATTTGGGAATTCTCTGCTATTTTCCGCAGATTTGGGCAAGTGATGATACGGATGCGCTTTGCCGGGCGGAAATTCAGAACGGTTACAGCTATGGATATCCCATGTCTGTTCTTAGTGCCCATGTATCTGCCTGCCCTAATCATCAGACGCTCCGCATTACACCATTGGAAACAAGATTTCATGTGGCCTGTTTTGGTCTATGTGGATATGAATGTAATTTATGTGATATGAAAAAGGAAGCGCTTGACAGGATAAAAGAGCAGATCACGGTGTATAAAAGATGGAGGGAGGTATTGCAGACAGGTAATTTTTACAGGGGAAGAAGTTTTGGGGAGTATAGCGGCATGGCAAGCTGTTTAGACAGCAGTGAAGGGAATTATATGGAATGGACCTGTGTGTCGCAGGACGGGAAAAAAGCAATAGGATTCCTGATGCAGAAACTGGCAGTGCCAAACAGCAGATTTCATTATTATAAAGCGAAAGGGCTTCTTCCGGATGCGCTGTATCATTTTTATAACAGGCAGTTAAAGGTAAATGTCAAAGAATTTGGAGATCTGGTCAATACCATTTCCCCTATCCATGTAAAACAGGATTCTTTTGTTCATAATATGATTGCGAGATTTGTAAAGATGGACGGAGAAACAGAGGATTTATGGTGCTATGGAGATACGCTAATGCATGCAGGCGTCTGCTTGAAACAGGCATTTGCAGGTACCGGATATAACGATCAGGTAAGGCATTTTCCAGATTTTGGTTCCTGTATTTATTTTATGGAGGCAGAGTTCACTCGGTGACAGGAGAAAACGTTATGCATGATGGGGAGATCTTGCAGCGGGAGATCTACAGAGGATCGTTACTTTTCACAAGTTGGCCAGTAGTTCGCACAAGGCAGGTAAATATTACAACGTCGACGCGCTTTCGCTCTATAAAAACGTAGCAGCACTAAGTTCGTAAGGAA
>ERZ808044.1382-NODE-1382-length-13710-cov-2.941246_pt1 | contig 13710 bp, 9 predicted proteins | sample MGYA00380195_ERZ808044 | MGnify/ENA primary metagenome ERZ808044 (study PRJEB31490, sample SAMN06133423) | mouse gut metagenome | isolation source: Z7_2 | host: mice | place: China: Chengdu | collected 2015-05 ...
CGGAATCCGCCCCATCAATAATCTGGTGGATATTACAAACTATGTAATGGAAGAGTATGGCCAGCCAATGCATGCGTTTGACCTTGATACCGTAGCGGGCCATAAGATTATTGTAAGACGTGCCAAGGATGGAGATGAATTCCAGACATTGGACGAACAGATAAGAAAGCTTGACAAAGATATGCTGATGATTTGTGATGCAGAAAAAGAAATAGGCATTGCAGGCATTATGGGTGGCGAAAACAGCAAAATTACTGATGATGTTAAGACAGTTCTTTTTGAGGCTGCTACCTTCAATGGTGCAAATATCCGTAAATCTGCAAAAAGACTGGGACTTCGGACAGATGCTTCTGGCAAGTTTGAAAAAGGACTTGATCCTCATAATGCTGAAGCTGCAATTAATAGGGCCTGTCAGTTGATTCAGGAATTGGGATGTGGAGACGTGGTAAGTGGAATGGTGGATGTCTGCCAGCCTATGAAAGAGGAAGCAAGAATTAAATTTGAACCAGACAGGATAAATAATCTGTTGGGAACAGAGGTTTCTGTAAATGATATGCTGAATATTTTCAAAATGTTAGATATTCGGTATGATGAAGATGCTGGAGAACTGATTGCACCTACCTATAGGCAGGATCTGGGATGTTGTGCGGATATTGCAGAGGAAGTGGCAAGATTCTTTGGCTATGATAAAATTCCGACTACACTGCCTAATGGAGAAGCTACGGCTGGGAAATTATCCTATAAACTGCGAATTGAACAAAAAGCAAGAGATATTGTGGAATACTATGGTTTTTCCCAGGGAATGTGTTATTCTTTTGAAAGTCCCAAGGTATTTGATAAGCTGCTGATCCCCGAAGATTCTCCCCTTAGAAATGCAATTGTAATAGCAAATCCTTTAGGGGAAGATTTTTCGATTATGAGAACAGTGTCCTTAAATGGGATGCTGACTTCTCTTGCAACAAATTATAATAGAAGAAACAAAGATGTAAGACTGTATGAGCTTGGGAACATTTATCTGCCCCATCAATTTCCGTTAACCGAACTTCCGGAAGAGAGAATGCAGCTAACGCTGGGAATGTATGGAGAAGGTGATTTCTATACCATGAAGGGTGTTATAGAAGAGTTTTTTGACTGCGTAGGAATGAAAAAGAAAACCAGATATGATCCGGCAGCAGGGAAAAGCTTCCTTCATCCGGGACGTATGGCAAATATTGTTTATGATGGTGAAGTTGTGGGATATTTAGGCGAGGTACATCCAGTAGTATGTAGTAATTATGATATTTCTACAAGAGTTTATATAGCAGTGCTTGATATGCCGATTATTACAAAGAATGCCACCTTTGACAGAAAGTATGAAGGAATTGCTAAATACCCGGCGGTTACAAGAGATCTTAGTATGGTGGTGCCGAAAAATATTATGGCAGGACAGATCGAGGCAATGATTGAGCAAAGAGGCGGTAAACTGCTGGAAAGCTACCAGTTGTTTGATATTTATGAGGGAGAGCAGATTGAGGAAGGCTGCAAGTCTATGGCTTATTCCATTGTATTCCGGGCAAAGGACAGGACTCTGGAAGAAAATGATGTAACTTCTGCCATGAAAAAAATATTGAACGGTCTGGAAAGCATTGGAATTGAATTAAGACAGTAAAAGGAGAGAAAAATAATGGAAAAGAAAAATACATGGGAAACCTACAATAAAAAGCAGCTTAAGGAAGTTGATGCGTTTGCAGATGAATACCGAAAATTTCTTGATGAAGGAAAAACAGAGCGGGAGTGTGTAGACTATATTGTAAATGCAGTGGAGAAAAAAGGTTATCGTGAATTACAGGATGTGATCAAAAAAGGCGAGACCTTAAATGCAGGCGATAAGGTTTATGCAGTATGCATGAACAAGTCCGTGGTTATGTTCCGAATTGGGAAAAAGCCTATGACAGAAGGAATGAATATTTTAGGAGCCCATATTGATTCTCCCAGACTGGATGTAAAGCAAAATCCCCTTTATGAAGAGGGTGGATTTGCCTACTTGGATACGCACTATTATGGGGGTGTCAAAAAATATCAATGGGTGACAATTCCTCTTTCCCTGCATGGCGTTATCATAAAAAAAGACGGAACGACAGTAGAGGTCAATATTGGAGAAAATGAGGATGATCCAGTATTTTTTATTTCCGATCTTCTGATTCATCTGGCACAGGAGCAGCTGGAAAAGAAAGCAGCAAAGGTGATCGAAGGAGAAGCACTGGACATTATTATAGGAAATAAGCCGGTGACCATTGGCAGAGAAAATACAGAGGAAAAGAAAAACGAGGCGGACAAAGAAGAGGAGCCGGCAAAGGAGGCTGTTAAAAAAGGTATTCTTGATATTTTAAAGAAAACCTATGATGTGGATGAGGAAGATTTTCTTTCAGCAGAACTGGAAGTAGTACCTGCCGGAAAAGCAAGGGAAGCCGGACTTGACCGCAGTATGATTCTAGGTTATGGACAGGATGACAGAGTGTGCGCATTTTCTTCTTTAAAGGCAATGCTGGAGGTGGATGATACAGAAAGAACCGCATGTTGCCTTTTGGTGGATAAAGAAGAAATTGGCAGTGTGGGTGCTACCGGAATGCAGTCTAAATTTTTTGAAAATATGGTTGCAGAGGTGATGAATCTTACAGGTGAATATTCTGAATTAAATGTGAGAAGATGCTTGTCCTGTTCCTGTATGCTTTCGTCAGATGTAAGCAGTGCATATGATCCTTCTTTTGCCTCAAGCTTTGATAAGAAAAATGTTGCTTATCTTGGAGGAGGCATGGTGTTTAATAAATTTACCGGTTCCAGGGGCAAATCTGGTTCTAATGATGCAAATGCTGAGTATATTGCCTATATCCGTCAGATTTTTGAAAAAGAAAAAGTGAATTTCCAGACAGCAGAGTTAGGAAAAGTTGATTTGGGCGGCGGCGGAACAATAGCCTATATTCTTGCATTATATGGCATGAATGTGATCGACAGCGGAGTGGCAGTTTTAAATATGCATGCACCCTGGGAAGCCACCAGCAAAGCTGATGTATATGAAGCCAAACGGGGCTATGAAGCCTTCTTAAGGGGAGCAGGAATGTAATGGAAAAGGACCTTAAAACCTCGGACTTTTATTTTGATTTGCCCAAGGAATTGATTGCACAGGATCCCCTTGAGGATAGATCATCCTCCAGACTTCTTATGGTAGATAAAAATACTGGTGCAACCAGACATGAAATATTTCATAACATCATAGATTACCTGAACCCTGGAGACTGTCTGGTACTGAATGATACCAAAGTGCTTCCGGCAAGGCTGATTGGTGTAAAGCAGGATACCGGAGCGCAGGTGGAAGTGCTTCTTTTAAAGCGAAGGGAAGGAAATGTATGGGAAAGTCTGGTAAAGCCCGGAAAAAAGGTTAGGCCCGGGGCGTTACTTACCTTTGGAAATGGAATACTTAACGCAGAGGTATTAGAGGTAGTGGAAGAAGGCAACAGACTAATTCGGTTTTCCTATGATGGAATTTTTGAAGAGGTATTAGACAGACTTGGAGAAATGCCGCTTCCTCCTTATATTACCCATAAATTAAAAGACAAAAATCGATATCAGACGGTATATGCCAAATATGATGGCTCGGCGGCAGCGCCTACAGCAGGCCTTCATTTTACGAATGAACTTCTTACAAGAATAGAAAAAAAAGGTGTGAAGCTTGCATATGTAACGCTGCATGTAGGGCTTGGCACATTTCGTCCGGTGAAGGAGAAGCGTATTCTGGAGCACCATATGCATTCCGAATATTATCAGATTACGCAAAGTGCAGCGGAAATAATCAATGAGACTAAAAAAAGCGGACACAGGGTGGTCTGTGTGGGAACTACAAGCTGCCGGACAATAGAAAGTGCAGCAGATGAAAAGGGAATTCTTTCAGAATGCTGTGGTGACACAGAAATTTTTATTTATCCTGGTTATCAGTTTAAAGTGATAGACTGCCTGATTACCAATTTTCATCTGCCGGAGTCAACTTTAGTTATGCTGGTCAGTGCACTGGCAGGGCGTGAAAATGTACTTAATGCATATGAAGAAGCTGTGAAAGAAAAATACCGCTTTTTTTCTTTTGGAGATGCATGTTTTTTCACAGATGACTTTACAAAAAATATCATTTAGTATATGATAGCAATGTGTAAAATAGAACTCTGTCATGGGTATGCTAGGGAAAGGGTATTGGTTAAAGATGGAAGAGAGAAGGAGAAATAACCGCAGGAAATTAATTTCTACGATTATCGTAAAGCGGCTGGATGACAACAGCAATCGGGAAATTACGATTGATATTGTTGATGTATCGAAATCAGGAATTGGATTCAATTGTAGTGAACTCTTGGAAATTGGTGCAGTTTATGAGGCTAATTTAAGAATTTGGACACAGGAGGTGCTCCATGCATGTCTTGAAATCATAAGGATAGAAAAGAAGGATGAAGAATTTAATTATGGAGCAATTTTTATTGGATTGCCGGAATCGGAGGCGTCCAGAATTGAAGTATATGATACCGTGGCAAAGCTGACAAATGTCTGATCCCTGTGGCAGTTATCAAGGATAAGTAATTTTGACTTTAATATTGATTACAAAAATAAATAGTTTCATAAAAAGCGGTTCTGTAAATAATATACAGAACCGCTTTTTGGTGCGCTTTTCAGCATAAGCTCTATTTTTGGTAGATGGAGTAGCCTTTTGATTGAAGAATTTCAGAAGCTTTTTCAATGCTGTTTTCTTCATAAAATTCTACCTGAAGTACGCCGCCTTCCAGTTCTCTGTTATGGACAATTCCTATATTTTTAATGCTGATCTGGTTAAGGGCCAGAATTGTTGCAATGGCCGCTAAAGCGCCAGGCTCGTCTGCAATATCAATTCGAATCGTGTAAGATTTCTTAATGGGACCGCTGGAGGCATCTATGAAAGAGTCCCGATAGCTTCTGGCATTGTCAAAAAAGTCATAAAGCTGATTTGAATTGGAAGCATCAATTTCTTTTTTTATCTTTTTAAGAGAAAGAATATAGTCATCTAACAGTACTGAAATATTTTTTTTGTTGGTCAGACAGATTTGCTGCCACATTACAGGAGAAGAGGAGGCAATTCTGGTAATGTCTTTAAAGCCTCCTGCTGCAATCAGCTTCATAGTTCCTTCTTTGGAATCGGATGCTTTGATCAGGTTCACCAAAGAAGCTGCAATTACATGAGGAAGGTGGCTGACAGCGGCAGTGACAAAATCGTGCTGCTTACAGGTGAGTACCATAGGAATGGCACCGAGGGAGGCAATCAAAGTGCTGAAGGAAGCAACAGTTTCTTTTGGGACGCCTTCTCCGGGAGTTAATATATAATAAGCATTTTCTAAAAGAAGAGCTTTGGAATTTATATAGCCGATGCGTTCACTTCCAGCCATAGGGTGACCGCCGATAAACTGGCCTTCAAGTCCTGCATTTTTAATATGTTTGTGAATATCTGACTTTACACTGCCTACATCTGTAAGGAGGCAGGAAGGAGATAAGCAGCCTTTCAATTTAGAAAGGTTTTTATCATTTTCAGAGACAGGAGCACATAAAAAAATGTAACTGCATTCTGAAAATTCACTGCCAATATCAGATAATGGAAGATGAATGACACCTTCTGCAGCGGCAGTTTTTAATGCCTCCTGATTAATGTCATATGCAATTAGGCGGCTGTCAGGGTAAAACTTTCGAAAAGCCTTAGCGATAGAACCGCCGATTAATCCCAAGCCGATAAAGCCGCAAGTAAAAGTATTGTTCATGGAAAACTCCTTTCATAAACAACGTTTGACTAAAAAAATATAACACTTTAGTGCACAAAAGTCAATGAATCTGTAAAATGTATAATTTTGCTTGTATATTTCTGTGAAATTTAGTAAAATGTACTCATGGGGTTTGAAGGCTGAAATAATTTTTCTTTAAAATTATGGCGTATTGCCCAAAGATACAGAAAATGGAGGGACATATATGAATATTTACACAACTGATAAGATCAGAAACGTAGCGCTGCTTGGACATGGCGGAAGCGGAAAGACCAGTTTAGTAGAGGCTATGGCATATTTATCAGGTATTACATCCAGATTAGGAAAAGTAGATGACGGCAATACTGTCAGTGACTTTGGCAAGGAAGAGCAGAAGAGAAAAATATCCATTAGTACTTCCGTCGTTCCTGTTGAATGGGAAGGATATAAGATTAATCTGTTAGATGCACCTGGATTTTTTGATTTTTCAGGCGAAGTAGAAGAGGCAATCAGTGCAGCGGGCGCAGCTATTATTGTTGTAAATGGTAAGTCAGGTGTGGAAGTAGGCACACAGAAGGCATGGGATATCTGTGAAAAGTATAAGCTGCCGCGCATGATTTATGTAAGTAATATGGATGTGGACAATGCATCATTCAGGCAGGTTGTGGAAGATATGACACAAATGTTTGGTAAAAAGATGGCTCCATTCCATCTGCCGATCCGTGAAAATGAAAAGTTTGTGGGATATGTTAATGTAATTACTGAGACAGGTAATAGATGGCAGGGAAAGGATGTTGTGGAATGTGAGGTTCCGGAATACAACAAGGCAAACCTTCAGATCTGTCGTGAAACTCTTATGGAAGCAGTAGCAGAAACCAGCGAGGAAATGATGGAGCGCTATTTCGGGGGAGAAACCTTCTCAGAAGCGGAAATAAGGGCAGCCCTTAGAACCAATGTATGTGATGGCAGTATTGTTCCTATGATGATGGGGTCAAATGTTTTATGCCAGGGAATGTATACACTGCTTGATGATATCATTAAATATTTCCCAAGTCCTGAAAACAGAACGGTTGCAGGGATTAATATGAAGACCAATGAAATTTATCATGCAGATTATGATTTTTCGAAGGCAAAGTCCGCATATATCTGGAAAACGATCGTAGATCCCTTCATTGGAAAATATTCATTGATCAAAGTAAACTCCGGCGTACTTAAGACAGATGATGTAATCTATAATGTTGATAAGGAAATAGAAGAGAAGATTGGTAAGTTATATGTGCTTCAGGGAAATAAGCCTGTTGAAGTTAAGGAACTTCATGCGGGAGATATTGGTGCTCTTGCCAAGCTGACAGCCGCAAGAACTGGAAACAGTTTATCTACCAAGGCTACTACCATTAAGTTTGGAAAATGGGAAATGCCTACACCATATACATACATGCGCTACAAACCTAAGAATAAAGGTGATGTTGACAAGATTTCTCAGGCGCTTCAGAAGATTTCTCATGAAGATCTGACTATGAAGTATGTAAATGATTCTGAGAATAAACAGATGCTTCTTTATGGAATGGGCGATTTGCACCTTGAAGTGATTGCCAGCAAGCTTTTAAATGAATATAAGGTTGAAATTGAATTAACTGAGCCTAAAGTAGCCTTTAGAGAAACCATTAAGAAAACCTCTGATGTGGAATATAAGTATAAAAAGCAGTCAGGAGGACATGGACAGTATGGCCATGTTAAGATGAAATTTGAACCCTCAGGCGACTTGGAAGAAGCTTATAAGTTTGAACAGATCGTAGTAGGCGGTGCAGTTCCTAAGAACTATTTCCCAGCAGTAGAAAAGGGAATTCAGGAATCCGTGCTGAAAGGGCCTATGGCAGCTTATCCGGTTGTGGGTGTTAAGGCAATTCTTTATGATGGATCTTATCATCCGGTAGATTCTTCTGAAATGGCATTTAAGATGGCCACAATTCAGGCATTTAAGAAAGGATTTATGGAGGCACATCCTGTTTTGCTTGAGCCGATTGCGTCTATGAAGGTGACAGTACCTGATTCTTATACAGGAGACGTTATGGGTGACTTGAATAAGAGAAGAGGAAGAGTGCTTGGCATGAATCCGGCTCCCGGCGGTAAACAAATTATTGAGGCTGATGTGCCTATGATGAGTTTGTTTGGATATTGTACGGATCTTCGTTCCATGACTGGCGGACGTGGTGAGTATGAATATGAGTTTTCGCGTTATGAGCAGGCACCCAGTGATGTACAGGAGAAGGAAGTTGCAGCAAGAGCAGCGAAAGTTGCTGAAGGCACAGAAGAGTAAATTTGCGTTATGAAAGAGTAAGTTCTTTTTAGAAGAAGGAAACAGGTTGCTGGAGTGAAGTGAACAGTAACGTAACAGGATGCTGTATATGGGGGTATACAGCATCCTGTTGTATTTTATTGGAAGAAATTGTATAATCTATGTTATATGAGCTTAAAAGACAAGGAGCATATTCTCATGAAAAGAAATAAAATAATCAGAAACCTTATCATTGGTCTTGTGATTGTGATTGCGCTTGGCGTGTATTATTATGTGACGATACCTGCAATCAATATTCATTCTTCAGGAACCTGGGGAGCAATTTTCCTAATCATTGGTATTTTAATGCTTTTTTCACTGGTGAAGCATTTTAAAGGAAATGTGGAAAGCACGGTGGAAGGTATTAGTAAAATGCAGTTTCGGCTAAAAGAAACCAGCCTTATGTTTAAAGTATTAGGCATTGTGATGCTGCTATTACTTGCTGCTTATGGGATTGGCTATTTATTGTCCTCTCCCTTCTTTAATGCGGCAAGATACCAGAGACTATTAAGTATTGAGGAAAGAAACTTTACAGACGACATAAAGGAAGTGGATTATCAGACGATTCCTCTTTTAGATAAGGATTCGGCAGCTATTTTAGGAAACCGGAAAATGGGAAGCATGGTGGATATGGTTTCCCAGTTTGAAGTTGCCAGTGATTATTCCCAGATTAATTATAAGGGAAAACCGGTTCGGGTGACGCCGCTTACTTATGCCAGTCCTATTAAATGGCTGACCAACCAGAGAAACGGAATTCCCGCCTATATTTTGATTGATATGACCACACAGGATACGGAATGTGTGAAGCTTACGGAGGGTATTAAATATTCAAAAGGGGAATATTTTAACAGAAATATTTACAGGCATTTGCGTTTTCATTTTCCAACTTATATTTTTGCGGAGCAGATCTTTTTTGAAATTGATGATGAAGGGACGCCTTATTGGGTATGTCCTGTAAAAAAGTTTAATATTGGTCTGTTTGGAGGACAGACCATTGGAAGAGTAGTGCTGTGCAATGCACAGACAGGGGAATGTAAGGATTATGCAGTAGAAGATGTACCTGCGTGGATTGACAAGGTTTATTCAGCGGAACTTCTAATTGATCTGTATGATTATTCAGGGCTGTTAAAGCATGGCTATTGGAACTCCTTGTTAGGACAGAAGGATTGCCTCCAGTCCACCAATGGCTATAATTATATAGCTCTTGATGATGATGTCTGGGTATACACTGGAGTGACCAGCGTCAGCGGTGACCAGTCTAATGTTGGATTTGTGTTAATGAATCAGCGCACAATGGAGACACGCTATTATAAGGTGGAAGGTGCTATTGAGGATTCTGCCATGTCTTCGGCAGAAGGACAGGTGCAAAACCTGGGATATCGGGCAACGTTTCCCTTACTTCTTAATATTGCAGATGAACCTACTTATTTTATGGCATTGAAGGACGGGGCTGGTCTTGTCAAAAAATATGCAATGGTTAATGTTCAGAAATATCAATGGGTGGCCATTGGCGATACCTTAAAAGAGTGTGAAAAGAATTATACGGAGCTTTTAAGCACTAATGGGATTGTAAGCAGTATGGCAGAGGAGCTAAAGAGCATTACTGGAAAAATTAAAAGCATTTCATCTATTGTTTTAGAGGGCAATACCCATTATTATATTTGCCTGGAAAACAGCGGCGATATTTTTGATCTTGATATGCAGGACAAATCGTTGATTCAGATTGTAAAATACCAGATTGGAGATCAGGTGACGTTTGAATATTTGGATGGTTATGAGCTCAATCAGGTAAAGGCGGTTAAGTGACGCAGGTTTCTTGACATTTTGCCACAATATAGGTAAACTTGTAACTGTTCAGCTACGGAAAAATGAGAGGAGTGTAAACGATGGCAGCACCATATAATCACAGAGAGGTAGAAACAAAATGGCAGAAGATATGGGATGAGGAAAAGGCATTCAAAACTTCTGATGATTATTCAAAACCAAAATATTATGCATTGGTAGAATTTCCATATCCTTCAGGACAGGGATTGCATGTAGGACATCCAAGGCCCTATACAGCGCTGGATATTGTAGCAAGGAAAAGAAGGATGCAGGGATATAATGTTCTTTATCCAATGGGATGGGATGCATTTGGACTTCCCACAGAAAATTATGCCATTAATAATCATATCCATCCAAAGATTGTAACGAAAAATAATGTAGAACGTTTTAAGGGACAGCTTCATTCTCTGGGCTATTCTTTTGACTGGGATAGAGAAATCAATACCACAGATGTTGGTTACTATAAATGGACACAGTGGATCTTTTTAAAGCTATTTAATGCAGGACTGGCATATAAGGCAGAAATGCCCATTAACTGGTGTACCTCCTGTAAGGTAGGACTGGCCAATGAAGAGGTGGTAAATGGCGTTTGTGAGCGCTGTGGTTCCGAAGTGGTCCGCAAGGTGAAAAGCCAGTGGATGCTTAAAATTACCGAGTATGCAGATAAGCTTTTGGAAGGACTTGACAGTGTAGACTATGTGGAACGGGTTAAGGTTTCCCAGAAAAACTGGATTGGAAAATCTACTGGTGCGGAAGTGGATTTTGTTTTAAAGGATAAGGAAGACAAGCTTACTGTTTATACTACCAGACCAGATACTTTATTTGGTGTAACCTATATGGTAATGAGCCCGGAACATCCTTTCATTGATAAGTATAAAGAAAACATAAAGAATTGGGATGATGTGATCTCTTATAGAGAGCTGGCGGCGAGAAAGTCAGATTTTGAACGTACAGAGCTTGCAAAGGATAAAACCGGCGTGATGCTGGATGGGTTAACTGCGGTAAATCCTGTAAATGGAGAAGAAATTCCTATATGGATATCTGATTATGTGCTTATGAGTTATGGCACTGGCGCAATCATGGCGGTACCGGCCCATGATGAAAGAGACTGGGAATTTGCCAAGAAATTTAATATGCCTATCATTGAGGTGGTGGCAGGAAGCCCTGTAGATGTGAAAGAAGCGGTGTTTACGGATGTGGCGACAGGAACACTTGTAAATTCGGGATTTTTGAATGGTCTATCCGTTGCAGATGCAAAAGAAAAAATAATTGAATTTTTAACCGAAAAGGGGATTGGACATAAAAAGACTAACTTTAAACTTCGCGACTGGGTATTTTCCAGACAGCGTTATTGGGGAGAGCCGATCCCGATTGTAAAATGTGAAAAGTGTGGCTATGTTGCGATTCCTGAAAGTGAACTTCCCTTGGAACTGCCAGAAGTGGAAAGCTATATGCCTACAGATAACGGAGAGTCGCCTCTGGCACACATGACTGATTGGGTGAAAACGACTTGTCCCTGCTGTGGTGGTCCTGCTCTTAGAGAAACAGATACCATGCCTCAGTGGGCTGGTTCTTCCTGGTATTTCTTAAGATATACCGATCCGAAAAATGATAAAGAGCTGGCAAGCAAAGAAGCCTTAAATTACTGGATGCCTGTTGACTGGTATAATGGAGGAATGGAGCATACCACGCTTCACCTTCTGTATTCCCGTTTCTGGCACAGATTCTTGTATGATGAAAAGATAGTTCCTTGTCCGGAACCATATCTTAAGAGAACTTCGCATGGCATGATTTTAGGTTCTAATGGCGAAAAGATGAGCAAATCCCGGGGGAATGTAGTAAATCCTGATGATATTGTAAGGGATTATGGAGCAGATACTTTAAGAACCTATGAAATGTTTATTGGAGCGTTTGATTTAAGCGCTGCATGGAGTGAAGACGGTGTAAAGGGATGCCGCAGATTTCTTGAAAGAGTTTGGAAATTGCAGGATATTCTGGTAGAAGGCGATGGATACTCCAAAGATCTGGAAGTGACTATGCACCAGACAATCAAAAAAGTAAGCAATGATTTTGAAAATCTGAAATATAATACGGCGATTGCAGCTATGATGTCGCTGATCAATGATTTTTACAGGAAAAATAAAGTGACCAGAGGGGAATTTAAGACGCTGCTTACGCTGCTTAATCCGGTTGCACCTCATATTACAGAAGAAATATGGCAGGCAGCAGGATTTGGAGGATATATTTATCAAACTGCATGGCCGGAATTTGATGAGGCTAAAACCATTGAAGCAACTATAGAAATTGCTGTGCAGATTAATGGGAAGACCAGAGCTACTTTAGAAATTGCAAGAGATGAGGCAAAGGATACAGTAATTGCCAAGGCAAAAGAAGCCATTGCTGAGAAGCTGACAGGAAATATTGTAAAGGAAATTTATGTACCTGGCAGGATCGTGAATATTGTTATGAAATAAGTAAAACCCCACCACCTTGGAGCGAGAAAATTATTTTGAATTGCAGCAGGCGGTGGGGCTTTGAGCATTGGCTATTTTCTGGAGCGCATAGCCATGATTTTTTCTATTTTTCCAATTTCTTCAGGCGAGGCATGTTTGCGGAGTACCGCTACGATAGTGTCTATTTCGTTATCGGAAAAGGAGACTTTTCTTTCCTGCCCCCGCTTCATAACAGCCATTAAAAAAGGAAGCATCTGTTCCTTTTTCAGATTACTGCTTTCAAACATCAGTGCCTGGAGAAATTCAAGTTTATAAGGATCAATATTTTTTAAGGACTCGTCTTTCATCCAATCATTCTGCATGTTGATTACCTCCAAACATTTCATACATTTGTTTTTGCTCAGGAGAGAGCATATTCATTAGCAGATTCATCATGTCAAAGCTGCCAGAAGAATTGGAAGAATGTTCCGATTCTGGCTGTGAGGTAGCGCCTGGTTCAGAAGAAGCAGCATCTGTATCAGAATGGTCTGTAGTATCTTCTGAGGAAGAGCTTTGCATTGAGGCCGCAAAAGTATTTATATCAGGAGCAAAATTTGCAAATTCACTCATGTCAGGCATAAAATCCTTCATGAAATCCATAGTCTTTGACATTTCCTTGTACATTTCTATTCCTTGAAAAATGCTGCGAATCTGCTCTAGCTGCTTTTTTTCATGTTCTGTGCAGTAGGGAAGAAGTTCGGAGCACATTTTAAAAATATCAGGAGAAGATTCTTTTTCCATACATCCGCAGAGGGAATAAGGATGCTTTTTTAAAAATTCTATTGTGTAGTTTAATTCCAGAAACTTAATGTAGACTGCCATTGACTTTTGCGTCTGATTATCCATATAGGGGAGTATAATTTTAAGCATCTGTATATGATTGGTGCAAAAGAGAGTATCAAATGCAATTACCTTACTGCGCTCATTTGAATCCATAACTGCTCCTTCCCACCTGTTTCAATATTTTATGTTTCAAAATTCCGTAGTATGCAGAAAAGTAGGCTCTTTTCAGAGCCTACTCCTCAGACATGATGAAAAGAATTGCTGTCTGTGATTAGCATCCACATCCACATCCGAATCCAAATCCATTACCGCCGCCACAGCAGGACAGTAAGAGAATGATCCAGATAATATCGCAACCACAGTTGTTGTCGCCGCCGTTAAAGAAGCCGCTATTACCGCCGCATCCGCCACAGCAGGACAGTAAAAGGAGAATCCAGATAATAGAGCAGCATCCGTTATTTCCATTATTAACGCTTGATCCGCATCCACATCCAGTAGC
>ERZ808044.1384-NODE-1384-length-13688-cov-5.076335_pt1 | contig 13688 bp, 12 predicted proteins | sample MGYA00380195_ERZ808044 | MGnify/ENA primary metagenome ERZ808044 (study PRJEB31490, sample SAMN06133423) | mouse gut metagenome | isolation source: Z7_2 | host: mice | place: China: Chengdu | collected 2015-05 ...
CGTCCTCAAACTCCTGCAAGCCTTTGAAAAGGCTTGAGCGAAACTTTTAAAAGGAAACTACGTTTCCTAAAAACATTGATTTTATAATGAAAAACGCTAGTTTTTACAATAAAGTTTTTTGTCAAACTTTTTTTCAAAAAAGTTTGCTGGTGCGGACAGCCTCCGCAAAAAAAACTTTTTCCATGCTCTTTACCTGTTAAAAACCTTGAGGACTCCGTCCTCAAACTCCTGCAAGCCTTTGAAAAGGCTTGAGCGAAACTTTTAAAAGGAAACTACGTTTCCTAAAAACATTTTATATTGTAAATTCTCTCCACACAAAACTCTCCACAATATTTTTTGCAACTTCTTCCACATTTTCTGTACCTTGTTCTCCAAAATCTGTTATTTGTACCAATATATGTGCTTTTTCCCCTGCTATATAATATTGTACTGTTTTAACTGGAGGGTCATTTTGTTCATCATTCACTTCAATACGAAATACAGAATATCCATTTTTAGATATAAATGATTCTGAAATTAAATTCTGATATAATTCTGGTTTCAATTCTAATTTTAACTGATATAATATTGCAGATGTTAATACATCATATTCTTCCTTTTTATATTGATTTTGACGATATTCTACAAAAATATTTGTTGTTTGATTTGTAATTTCTTCCCCTTTTTTACAATAAAAAGCACTCTGCTCATCAGAATCTTTTTCTACTAAAACCCAATCCTCATATACATCATATGTTCCAAATAGTTTTTCTTGCTGTAATACCACTGGTTGTGCGACTTGCTGTGTTTGCTGTTGTGTTGTTTGCTGTACTTCCTGTTCTTCTGTATGAGAACAGCCAGCAATTAAAAATACTAACATAATATATAATGTTATAAATTTTTTCATACATTTCCTCCTATATTTGTATCATTATTATTGTCATAATAACATATTCTGTTGAAAAGTACCATACATATGTTTTATTTTTGTTGAAAAATGACAAAATAACTGTTATTATGGAAAGAGTAATGATAAAAAAGGGGGGGAGCAGTATGCTTTCTAAAATAATAAGCAGTGGTATATTAGGTATTGATGGCTATATGATAGATGTAGAGGTAGATTTAAGTAATGGTATGCCAAATTTTGATTTAGTGGGATTACCTGATTCTGCTGTAAAAGAATCCAGAGAACGTGTCAAAACAGCTATCAATAATTCTGGATTGACATTTCCTACGAAAAGAATTACGGTTAATTTAGCACCTGCTCACATGAAAAAAGAAGGAGCAGCTTTTGATTTACCTATAGCCATAGGTATTTTATGTTGTATGGGACTTTTTGACCACACAGCAAGCAAAGATATATTGATATTAGGTGAATTATCACTAGACGGTTCTGTACGCTCTGTAAATGGTGTATTACCTATGGTATATCATGCACAAAAACAAGGAATCCATCATTGTATTGTTCCTGCTGAAAATGCAGAAGAAGCGGCACTTGTAAAAGGTATGACAGTATATCCTGTTTCCCATTTAAAACAAGCACTTTCCTTTTTGCAGGGAAAGGAACAAATTCGTCCTTTTACTGTAGATTTCAATGCACTTTTTACAAAACAAACAGAGCAAAATGCTATGTTGGATTTTGCTGATGTCAAAGGACAACAAAATGCCAAAAGAGCATTAGAAATTGCTGCAAGTGGTATGCACAATATATTACTAATTGGTCCACCGGGAACAGGCAAAACAATGCTTGCAAAAAGGCTACCCTCCATATTACCTGATTTAACATTTGAAGAAAGCATTGAAATTACAAAAATATATAGTGTTGCGGGCTTACTTCCCTCTAAAAATACATTGATTAACAAAAGACCTTTTCGCTCTCCTCATCACACCATATCTTCTTCTGCATTGACAGGTGGCGGAAGAATACCACATCCTGGAGAAATATCATTAGCACATAATGGCGTATTATTTTTAGATGAATTACCCGAATTTCAAAGGAGTGCATTAGAAATTATGCGCCAGCCTTTAGAAGACCGTAAAGTGACCATAGCACGTGTGAGTGGAACATTAACATATCCTGCTAATTTTATGCTTATTGCTGCAATGAATCCTTGCCCATGTGGCTATTTAGGAGATGGTAACCGTTGTCGTTGTTCATTGCATGAAATTACCAAATACCATAATAAAATTAGTGGTCCTTTGCTTGACCGTATTGATTTGATGGTAGAATTACCTGCGCTTTCCTATGAATCATTAGAAAACTCTATTATTACAGATACCTCTAGCGAAATCAAAAAAAGAGTATTGCAATCACAACAAATACAATTAGAAAGATATAAAAAGGAATATTTCTTTTTCAATTCTCAATTAGGTGCTGCACAAATAGAACAGTATTGTGAATTAGGTCAAAAAGAAAAAGAATTGTTACAGTCTGTATTTACACGTATGAATTTAAGTGCCAGAGCATATCATAAAATATTAAAAGTGGCACGTACTGTTGCAGATTTAGAGGGTTGTAAAAATATTACTACAAAGCATATTGCAGAAGTCATACAATATAGGAGTTTAGACAGAAAATATAAAATGTAATATTTTTGTGGGTTTCACCCACACCCACCAACTTTTTTGAAAAAAAGTTGGACAAAAAACTTTACTGGAAAAACTAACGTTTTTCATTATAGAACAACTAGGCGATATGCAAATACATATCGCCTTTACTGATTTCAAAATAGATTTTTTTTAATACATTTCTTTTTAATATCCTTCGTACTCATTATAATTTAATTCACTTAAATCTTTTAATTTAAACTGACTTACCATTTGTTTCATCATTTGTGCCTGTCCAGAGAGTTCTTCACTTGCTGCGGCACTCTGTTCTGCTGTTGCACTATTTGTTTGTACAACACTTGCAATCTGGTCCATACCCGTTGTGACTTGTGAAATAGAATCTGCCTGTTCTACAGTAGCCGCTGTAATTTTTCCAACCAATCCTACAACTTCATTGACAGCACCTACAGACTCAGAAAGATATTGTGCTGTTGTATCTGCAATTTTTGTTCCTTTATTTACCAAACTAATAGAACGTTCAATCAATGTTGCTGTATTTTTACTTGCTTCTGCACTTTTCGATGCAAGATTTCTAACTTCATCAGCAACAACAGCAAAGCCTTTTCCTGCTGTTCCTGCACGTGCTGCTTCTACGGCTGCATTTAAAGCAAGTATATTTGTCTGGAAAGCAATATCTTCTATTGTTTTAATAATCTTACCAATTTCACTAGAACTTTGACTAATTTCATGCATGGAGTCAATCATCTGTTCCATTTGCTGATTACTTTCAAACATTTGTGTACCTGCAACTTCTGCTTTTTCACTTGCAGATTTTGCATTATTTGCAGTATCCTGCACTTGGAAAGAAATATTGTTAATTGTTGCTGCCAATTCTTGTACAGCACTTGCCTGTTCTGTAGAGCCTTGAGAAAGTGCTTGTGCGCCAGAAGAAACTTGTTCACTTCCAGCAGAAACTTGGTCAGCAGAAGTATTGATTTGACTCAATGCAACACTTAATTTTCTGTGTAATTTTCTGACAGAAAGCAATATATTTTCAAAATCGCCAATATAATTTTGTTCTGCTCTTGTTTTTACATTGAAATTTCCCTCTGCCATTTCTCCTAAAAGGTAATCAATATCTTCTACAATAGTAGATAAATTTTCAGTCATTCCTGCAAATGAATTTGTCAACATACCAATTTCGTCATTTGATGTCACTTCTGGAAGTTCTGCATTTAATTGTCCATGTGCAATATTTTGTGCTGCAGTAACAATGCTCTGCATTGGGTGAAGTACACGTCTTAATAATGCAATAATTGTTAATATAATCACAACTAAAGCAATCACAGACAATATTATCATAATGAAAGCAGTTGCTTCTACAGCTGCATTTACATCACTAGCACTAATTGCCGTTAATGACCACCATGTTTCTGTACCAGCGTGTATTGGTGTATAAAAACGACTTACTCTTCTGCCATCTTCTCTTGTTGCCACCAAATTAAAAGCCTGACCTTTTGCCATATTATCAATAATATTTTGATATTCATCAGGATTTGGTGTAAAATCAGAAACTTTTTTACCAATATCATTTTTTGTTTCACTATCATATACTACAGTTTGTTTATCATCATATATGGTACAGTACATACTAGGATAGCTTTCATTTGTTGTTTGAATCTGGTCAAATTTTGAAATATCAATATCCGTCATTACTACACCAACTACAGCATTATTTAACATAATAGGACTTGCATATGTAATCAATGTTTCTCCTTCGTATTCATAAGGGTCTGTTACAACGTCTGCTTTTGCAGAAACAGCACCTTGATAATATGCTTCTTTTGAATATGTTTCATAATCTGCAAAAGGTGTTATATTTGCTTCTGCTGTTTTTTTGTTAATATAAAAAGAATAACTTTTCATATTACTTTGAAATGCATAAGGTTCAAACATCACACCAATACCAGTAATATCTTCATTTGTTAATGCAGTATTACGAGCTGTTTCACGTAGATATGTTTCTATGTCATAATTCATAGGTGTTAATACTGTGTCAGCATATATTGTACTTTTAGACAAAGCAATTGCTGAAGGGTCTGTAGGTATGGTATTTTGCACAACATCAGATGCGTATGTTTTGTTTGTTCTTTCCACATAATTTTTAATATCTGTTGCAACGGTTCGTGCTTCATCAAATGTCTGCTGTATTTGTATGGCATTTAATTCAGATATTGCAGTTAATTCACCGCCAATAGATGAGGAAATTGCACGTTTTGACATAGAAACAGTAAATATAATTAATATTGCAAATATAACTGTCAATATTCCCCCTATAATGACCGCTAGTTTAGATGAAAGTTTTAATTTTTTTAACATCTCATATTTCTCCTCCTGTTGTATCAACAATGAGTCATTTATTATTCCATAATAAATTGAAGCTATTCCATCATTATAAAACATAAATTGCATTTATAATTTGTAATATATACAGACTTTTCCCTAAAAAAATTATAAAAAATTCGGTATTTTGAATAGTTTTTTATTATTTTATATGCTATAAAATAACAAATTGTTGATAATAATAATATTAATAGTAAAACTTTTTATACTACTTTTATTATACACTATGATAATAATTAGTCAATAAAGTAAATAAGAAAATAAATAAAAAGTAAATTTTACCAATAAAATATAGTCATAATTTATTCCATTTTTTGTTAAAAATTAAATAAAATCCTATTTATGATTGAGAAAACTTTGCTTTCTTCTACATAAATAGGATTTTGTTTTATAATCGCCATTTTAAAAACTTTTTTTCAAGTAACACAATCAACTGATACATAATTGCAGCCATAATGGCAAGAAGTATAACAGAAAGCATTACCCAATCCAGTTTAAATATTTGAGAACCATATACAATCAAATAACCTAAACCAGATTGTGCTACTAAAAATTCTCCTACAATCACGCCAACAAAAGAAAGTCCGACATTGATTTTTAATGCACTGATAATTGTTGGGACACTTGCTGGTAATATAACTTTTGTTAAAACTTGTTTTTTTGTACCACCGAATGTTTGTATCAATTTTATTTTGTCGCTGTCAATATGCAAAAAACCATTTAATACTGTCATAATTGTGACAACAATAGATGTCATAAGTGCAGTAGCAATAATAGAAGTCATATTATTGCCCAACCATACAATAATAATAGGTGCTAATGCAGTTTTGGGCAAAGAATTTAATACAACTAAATAAGGTTCTGTAACATCAGATATAAAATCATTCCACCAAAGCAGTATGGCTATCAATGTGCCAAATATCGTACCCAACAAAAATCCCAATACTGTTTCATATAATGTGATGCCAATATGTTTAAAAAGTATGCCACTTGTAGCCATATCTGTCATAGCTGTTATCATTCTGCTGGGTTGACTGAACAAAAATGGGTCAATCCAATTCTGTTGTGCAGAAATTTCCCATATCACAAAAAAAGCAATCAATATCAATATTTGTGTACTACGTACAATATACTTTCTTTTTTTCATTTTTTTCAAATATTCTAATTGTTGTTGTGAAGTACATTCTTTATGACACATGAACGTCCAACTCCTTCCATATTTTATTAAAATAGTCTTTAAATTCTGGTGCTTCTCTTGCCTTCATAGGTGTTCTTTCTTCTAATGTCAAATCAATATTGTGTATCGATTTTAATGTAGCTGGACGGTGAGAAAGTACAATCACTCTGTCAGAAAGGCTGATAGCTTCTGAAATATCATGAGAAACTAATATTGCCGTTTTTTTCTCTTTTCTGATAATCGTGCCAATTTCATCAGAAACATAAAGCCTTGTTTGATAATCCAGTGCAGAAAAAGGCTCATCAAGCAAAAGTACATCAGGCTGTATGGCAAGTGTACGTATTAGTGCCACTCTTTGCCTCATACCTCCCGAAAGCTGTGAAGGCATATGATATTTAAAATCACCCAGCCCATAAAGTTCTAGGAGTTCATCTACCTTTTTTATATTTTCAGGTGTTAATTTATTTTGAATTTCCAGTCCTAAACAAGCATTGCTGTGAATATTGCGCCATTCCAGTAAATAATCCTTTTGAAGCATATAACCGATATTTGTTTTGGAATGGATATGAAAAGAACCTTCAGAAGGTTTTATCAATCCAGCAAGCATAGATAATATAGAAGATTTTCCGCAACCGCTCGGTCCTACAATACATACAAATTCTCCTTGTTCTACAGAAAAACTCAAATCAGAAACGGCTTTCGTTTCACCAGATATACTATGATAATGAATACTGATATTTTTTAATTCTACCATAGAAGACATTATAAATACCTCCCTTTTTCCATTTAATCTATTATATTGAACAAAAGGACAAAAGGTGCTTTTTCACATTAAAAAAACGCTAAAAAATAAAAAAGGCTTATTCATAGTGAATAAAGCCTCGTTTATGATTGGGAAAACGAAGTTTTCCCTGAAAGTTTCGCTCAAGCCTTTTCCAAAGGCTTGCAGGGGGTGGGACAGCGTCCCACGGTCTTTTATGCTTGCAAGCGTGTTTTTGAAGAGGTCTGGAGGAACTTTTCACAAGTGAAAAAAGTTCCTCCAGAAATTTCTGACTTTCATCAAATTTATTATAAACCACTTTTTTGACAGCTAAAAGGCTCTATTCATAGTGAATAAAGCCTTTCCATTTATTATTTTGCTTCCTCATTGATAACAAGTGCCATAATTTCTAATTCTTCATCGGTATTATTTTCTAATGAATGCCACTCTCCTACATTGATAACACAAACATCGCCAGGTTTTACAACTGTTTCAGAGCGGTCATTGTCTATAAAAACGCCTTCCCCTTTTAATATCAAATAAGGTTCTGTATCGCCTACGTGCTGATGCCAGCCTATACTGCTGTGAGGACGCAATATCACACGAGCATACATTTTACCGTGTCCCATCAATTCCTCTTTGCTCAAAACGTGATGTACTTCAGCAGAACCTTTACCGCCACGTAACCCTTGTATTTCTGCAACGTTTTCTTTTCTTACCATAATATATCACCCTCCATATGTATGTATCAAATTAAATTACTTTATATTATACAATATGACAGTATTTTTATCAATATCAAAGTGATATACAAATACGGAAATCAATTTTGTTCGCCGTAGGCGATTTAAAGTTTTTTGCCAAACTTGTTAGAGGAAAAGCTTGCGGGGTTTCACCCCTGCACCCCACAAACTTTCTTGAAAGAAAGTTTGACAAAGAACTTTTGAATATGCGTTCGGAATGATTTCGTAATTTATGATAACCCCGACAAATCAAACAAAGGTGTATAATCAGATGTTGCAGAATATTTATTTTGCATAAAACCATTTTTTAATCCAATATCAAAAAAATGTTTTATCACTTTTTGATATTCCAATGTAGTCAATTTTCGTGAAATTTGTTTATATTCTGATGCCCTATGCATAGGGGTATATTGATTTAACAATGAAATATAAGTATCTTCTCCAACATTCTCCTTTATCCATTCCAATACAGCAAAACTATCTTTATAACAGCCAGGCAATATTAAATGTCGTATTATCATACCTTTTTTCATAATACCATTTTCATCAAATATATTACACTGTTGTTGTCTTTTCATTTCTAATATTGCATTTTTAGCATATTCAAAATAGTTAGAAGCATAGGAAAACATATTACTATATTCAGAAGAAGTATATTTCAAATCAGGCAAATAAATATCAATCAATCCTTCCAATAATTTCAAACTTTCTACTTTTTCATATCCATTTGTATTATACACAATAGGAATAGAAAGTCCTTTATTTTTTGCTAATAATATTGCTTGTTTTAGCTGTGGTATAAAATGTGTAGGGGAAACCAAATTGATGTTATGTACACATTTTTTTTGCTGTGACAAAAATACATCTGCTAAATTTTCTATTGTTAATGTTTTTCCGAACCCCTCTGCACTAATTGTATGATTTTGGCAAAAAACACAATTCAAATTGCAATGAGAAAAAAATACAGTACCAGAACCCTTTGTACCGCTAATAGGGGGTTCTTCCCACTTGTGTACAGAGGCAAGCGCACATTTTGGCAATAAACCTGCATGACAATATCCTTTTTCTCCTTTATAACGGTTTACGCCACAATTTCTTGGGCATATTGTACAATGTTTCATACTATCAGACATACTATCAGTTCCTTTCAGAGTTACTATGTTTATTTTAACAAATGTGGCAGAGTTTTAATAGTGCAAAAATAAAAGAGCTATGTTACACTACAATAAAGTAAACAACAGAGCATATAAGGGGGACTGTGTAATGAGAGTATATGAAAATGTAACTGCAAATGATGAAAAAGTGCAAAAAGTCCTTTGTAACTGTTGCGGAAAAGAGATTATAAAACAACAAGGGTATTTTTGTGACCATTTGCATATTGAAAAACAATGGGGATATTTTTCTGAAAAAGATGGTAGACAAGATAAATTTGATTTATGTGAGAGTTGTTATGATAAAATAGTAAATGGATTTGTGATACCCATTTCATAATGATATAAAATTCCGTGCGTAATAATAATTTATGAAATGATTCCGAGCGCAAAAGATAAAGTTCTTTGTCCAACTTTCTTTCAAGAAAGTTGGTAGGGTGTGGGACAACGTCCCACGGTCTTATAACATTATTTTGAATTTTATATTTAGAGAATGTTTTATGTTATAGTTATATGACATGATTCGATATTTTTAGTATATCGGTTGTTACTTTTTTAAAAAAAGTAAGCAAAAACGTGGCGGTGCGAAGCGTAGACCGAAACCCTACAAATAAAAAAATATTTCTTCATATTTGTGGGACGCTGTCCCACCCCCTGCAAGCCTTTGAAAAGGCTTGAGCCAAACTTTATATTATGCGAACGGGATGATTTCACCTATTCAATGATTCAACTTTTTAAAAAATTTTATTTTTTTTGAAGTTTTTTACTTCCTTTCATCGTTTCTTATATAAGGGTGGAAACAAAATGATATATTTGGCAGGAAAGGGGGAAGGCACAAACATGACAACAGAACAATGGCAAAAAAGCATAGAGCAATATGAAAAGCTGATATTTACCATCTGTTATCAAATGGTGCATGATTATCATGAGGCACAAAATTTAACACAAGAAACATTTCTTTCCGCCTATACCCACAAAGAAAGCTGTCAAATAGAAAGTGTAAAGCCCTGGTTGGCACGTATTGCAACGAATAAAGCAAAAGATTATTTGAAAAGTGCCTATTTTCGCAAAGAACGTATGGAAATCAGCGAAGGAGAAAAAGACCCTTCTCCTTTGCCCGAAATACTATATTTAGAAAAAGAAGGTATGCAAAAAATCAAAACACACATTTTAAATTTGCAAGAACCATATAAATTGGTGAGCTGTATGTATTTTTTAGAAGGCAAATCAATTACAGAAATTTCAAAAATATTACAGCGTCCGCAAAAAACAGTGCAAACACAGCTTTATCGTAGTAAAAAAATATTGCAGAAAAAAATAGATTCTACTACATAATATAGAATCAAAAAATGAAGAAGGAGGGATGAATATATGGCTATTTTTCATGAAAATGGACATATCACAGCAGAAGGCTTTTTTCTATTGGTGACGGAAAAGGCAGACGAAATGCAAAGGCTGGAATTATCCGAACATCTTTCTTTTTGTGATGGGTGCTTAGAACAGTATCTGAAAGAAATGGAAAAAATAACGTTGCTGGAAACAGAACAAAGTATTGCAAAACGTGTTGTAAAAAGTATAAAATATAAAACGGCATTTTTAGCACAAAAAAGATTCGGTACAGCCGTTGTTGCAGCGTGTATTGCTATGGTACTTTGGAGTACAGGCGCATTTTCTTGGACAGCAATGCAACGTCAGTCCGACACAATAGAATCTTTAGAGCAGGAAATACAAAAACTTAGTTGGCAAAATCAAAGCATATTGCATGATGTATCAGAAAAGTATCAACAGATATGGCAAGTATTAGATAGAAGGGAAGAAATATATTATGGAAAAAAATAAGTTATTTGTATTTTTATTTGCGTTGATACCAGGTGTTAGTCATATGTATTTGGGTATGTTCAAAAAAGGCATATTTTTGATGTCATTATTTTTAGCGCCCATTGCATTGATATTTTTAACAAGAGGAGGAATGGAAATTGTAAGCTGCATATTGCCTGTTGTGTGGTGCTATAGTTTTTTTGATGCATTTCGCTACAAATGTTATAACAAAGAAGAACGTTACCACATGGATATAGAGTTTTATGAATCATTACAAGTTTTTTGGGAACAGCAAGCAAGACCTATGATTCACAGAAGAAGAAAATTAGTAGGGTTATGCTGTATATTTTTAGCCGTATACACATTTATATTTAATATTATAGGCTATTTCGTAAATTGGTTTGGTAATGCCTTTTGGGTATTTTATATTGTGCTGAGCAAAGTACCTACATTACTTGTAGTGATATTTTTGTTGAAATTGGGTATTGATTTGCTCAGAAAAGAGGACGATGATTTTATAGCATATCAAAAAGAATATACCAAAACATATCAACAAAGTATGACGCAGCAACAATGTGATAAAGAGAAACAGCAAGAAATAAAAGTGGAGTATCAACAGCAATATGATACAAAAGAATGTGCGGAACAGTATACACAACAAACAGAACAGCATGATGAACAACAAAAAGAACAACAATGTGATGAGCAACAAAAAGTTGATTTGGAAAAACAGGAGAAAGTAGTAGAACCTATTTTTTTAGATAAAAGAATAGAAGAATAAATAATGACAGGCAAGCAATATGCTTGCCTGAATCTGTCTATAAAGTCTTTTTTGTGGACTCTGTCCACACCTGCAAACTTTTTTGAAAAAAAGTTTGACAAAAAACTTTATTAGAAAAAGTAAAACTTCGTTTTCTATATTTTCATTACAGCATGACTTTTACATGATATTTTTCAAGCCAATAGTTAATTTGTATCATATAGGCAATCATTTGAGGTGCAGCCATAAGCTGTCCATACCAAGGTTTACCATAATCAGAAGGACTTTTTAAAAAACGCTCCACTTTTTGTATATCCAAAAACTGCAATACAGGTGATGTGCTATCATTTATAATATCTTTAAAACGACTGGCAAGCAATAATTCATATTTTTTATCATATGTTTTAGGGTAAGGCGATTTTTTACGGAACAATATTTCATCAGGTAAATATTCCCTTCCTGCCTCTCTCAATATATGCTTTACTACACCATATTTTGATTTGATAGTCCAAGGGATATTCCAAAGATATTCTATAATATTGTGGTCTGCAAAGGGAACTCTTGCCTCTAATCCAGAATACATACTGGTTCTGTCCATACGGTCAAGAAGTGTTTGCATAAACCATTTTAAATTCAAATATGATATTTCTCTCCTACGTGCTTCTTCGGGGGTATCTTCATCAAGCCGAGGTGTTTCTGCAACCGAACGATGATATGTTTCTGATACATATTCATCCATATGCAGTACAGATAAAAATTCATCAGAAAGCATTACTTTTCTTGCCTCTAAGTCCATTGTCCAAGGGAATGTGTCGGCATCAAAACATTCTTTTTTGTGAAACCAAGGGTATCCCCCAAATATTTCATCTGCACATTCTCCAGTAAGTGCTACTTTGTGACTTTGTTTTACAACAGAGCAAAAATATAACATGGAAGAATCTACATCAGCCATACAAGGTAAATCATGTGCATCTACAGAAGCGCTTAATAAATCTGCTTGTTTTACCGTATCACATTCTAAAAAATGGTGTATGGAATCAATATGTTTTACCATTTTTTCAACATAAGGGCGGTCTTGAGAAGGCTGAAAAGCATTTGCTTTAAAATATTTATCGTTATCTACAAAATCAAATGAAAATGTATGAAGCTGTTTTCCTTGTTTTTTTAACTCTTTTGCACAAACGGCGGAAACAATACTACTATCTACACCCCCAGATAAAAATGTGCATATTGGTACATCAGAAACCATTTGACGACGGATAGCGTCCTGTACCAAAAAAGTTGTTTTTTGTACTGTTTTTTCATAGCTGTCTGTATGAAGACGACTTTCTAATTTCCAATAACAATGTAAATGTTTTCCGTATTCATCAAATGTGATGAAATGTCCAGAAAGTACTTCTTCTATATCTTTGTAAACACCACAACCATATGTTTTTGCTGGACCAATACTAAATATTTCATTTAATCCTTTGTTGTCTACAATCGGTACAATATCTGGATATTGAAATAGTCCTTTTAATTCCGATGCAAATACAATGGTATCATTTTTGTTTGTGTAAAATAATGGTTTGACACCCGCTCTATCTCTAAATAAATGAAGTTGTCTTTTTTTGGTATCTGCTATGGCAAATGCAAATATACCATTTAATTTTTTAACAATATCTGTACCATATTCTAAATATCCATATAATATCATTTCTGTATCGCTTGTTGTTTCAAAAACATAGCCTTTTTGTATCAAATCCTCTTTGATTTCTTTTGTATTGTAAATTTCGCCGTTGTAAACAATACTATATTCTTCACCGTATATTTTTTTTGTCATAGGCTGATTTCCTGTTGTTAAATCAATTATGGAAAGTCTAACATGAGCAAAACAAAAACAGTCATGAATGTAAATACCGCTATCATCAGGACCTCTGTGAGAAATGGCGTTTTTCATATCATGAAGTACTTTTTGATGTATAGCAATGTTTTTTGTAAATTGTTGATGAGGGTTGAAAAATCCTGCAATACCACACATAATAATCCTCCTTTATTATTTAATGAGAAAATTCCGAATGCAAAAGAAAATTACGAAATCATTCCGAACGCAAAAAATAAAGTTTTTGCCCCGCTTTTTTCAAAAAGCGGGTAGGGTGTGGGACAACGTCCCACGGTCTTACAATATTGTTTTGAATTTTATTTTAGGCAATATTTTATATTATAGTCATATGATATAAATCAATATTTTTAGTGTCTTGTTGTTACTTTTTTAAAAAAAGTAAGCAAAAACGTGGGGGGGCTGAGCGAAACATAGACCGAAACCACCCAAATATAACATTATTTTAAATGTTGTTTTAGAGAATATTTT
>ERZ808044.1385-NODE-1385-length-13687-cov-66.757825_pt1 | contig 13687 bp, 10 predicted proteins | sample MGYA00380195_ERZ808044 | MGnify/ENA primary metagenome ERZ808044 (study PRJEB31490, sample SAMN06133423) | mouse gut metagenome | isolation source: Z7_2 | host: mice | place: China: Chengdu | collected 2015-05 ...
GGCGCAGGCAGACATCCTGGCCGTCCAGTCACTCTCCGGGTTCCTTACAGCGGTTTCTCTCATACAATCTGTCCACACGTGCGGACAGGTTCTCGGCGCGCGCCAGCATCCTCTCAAGGACACCGGCCTCGATGTAGCATATTTCCATATTTTCAACTCGTTTAAATATCAGTGCGAATATAAGGGAAGAAACCATGAGAGGCAAGCACGACCGGCACACTGGCAGGAATAGTCATGGATAGTCGGTTTTTGTCATATGGGAAGGAAAAAGAAAGCCGAAGCAGGTCTGGATCCACTACCCCCTTTGGGTATGTGAAAGGAACGTTGTGGTGAAAGAAAAAACTCCTTTTCACACATGGATGAGGCAATGCCGGAAGTCCGGCAATAAAAAATGTGGCTTCTCTATCCGGGTAAATGCCATGATTACAGACTTCTTCCTGTTCCTATACCATCAGGTCGGTTACCTTCAGGTTAACAACTTATCCAACCTGTGATAGATCCGGATGTGAAAAGATTACTTTGGCTGGCTATTACAATATAATAAGTAGAATCATGTCAAATCTACTGCTGCTATTGTTTGTTGATAATGGCTGGCAGTAGAACAAACTTTCGTTAAACCAATACGTTCATTCTTTATTATCAAGTTTTTAGACTACCTTTGTATTTTATTAACTCATTTACCAAACATTATGGGACTACTCAAACCGAATCAAGTTTTGAACAAAGCATATAGACAGGTTGCGATTGAAACAACAGATTTTGACTTATTCAAAAATGCCCTTCGCACATTGAGAGACAATATTGTGGATGGGCAAAGAGAACACACGCAAAAAGAACATTTACGTAATTTTCTGAGTGAAACGTTCTACAAGCCATACTACATGGCTCCCGAAGAAGATATTGATTTGGCTATCCGATTGGATAAAACTATCAAGTCCAATATAGGGTTATTGATTGAAGTAAAGAGTACCACCAACAAAGGTGAGATGATTTCTAATGACAATCTTAATCGTAAGGCTTTGCAGGAATTATTGCTATACTATCTTAAAGAACGTGTCAATAAGAAGAACAATGATATTAAATATCTCATCGCTACTAATATTCATGAATTCTTTATTTTTGATGCCCATGAGTTTGAACGCAAATTCTATCAGAACAAACAATTACGTCGTGAGTTTCAAGACTTTGTGGATGGACGCAAAACCAGTAACAAAACCGATTTCTTCTATACTGAAATTGCAACAACCTATATTGAGGAGGTGAAAGATAGCCTTGAATACACTTACTTCAACTTACAAGACTATCAACACCTGCTTGATAGAACAGACGGTAGCGCTTCACGCAAACTTATCGAACTTTATAAGATATTCAGCGATACACATCTTTTGAAGCTATCGTTCCAAAATGACAGCAATTCGCTCAACCGTGGATTCTACACTGAGCTGCTACACATTATTGGTATTGAGGAACGCAAAGAGAATAATAAAACCGTGATTGTACGCAAAGCTGTGGAACGGCGTGACGAGGCTTCATTACTAGAGAATACTATTAACCAACTGGATGCAGAAGATTGTTTGCGTCACATAAATGGTAGTTTGTATGGGAATGATTATGAGGAACGGTTATTCAATGTTGCAATGGAATTGTGTATTACTTGGATGAATCGTATCCTTTTCTTGAAACTGTTGGAGGCTCAGATGTTGAAATACCACAATGGAGATGCAATCTATAAATTTCTTTCAATAACTAAGATTCATGACTATGATGATCTCAACACACTCTTTTTCCAAGTGCTTGCACGTGACATGGGCAGCCGCACACACTCCATTATGCGTGATTTTGCTTACGTTCCCTATCTTAACAGTTCTCTTTTCGAGGTGACAGATTTGGAAAGTAAAACAATTAAGATAAACAGCCTTTCACAACGTACGGTACTTCCTGTCTTGGCGAGTAGCGTATTACGAAATAAAAAACGCAATCTACAAGTCAACGCATTACCCACCCTGCAATATTTGTTTGCTTTTCTCGACGCTTATAACTTTGCGAGCGAAGGCAGTGAAGAAGTGCAAGAAGAGGCTAAAACACTCATCAATGCTTCTGTTTTAGGGCTTATATTCGAGAAAATAAATGGTCACAAGGATGGTTCAGTATTCACTCCAGGCTTTATCACTATGTTCATGTGCCGTGAAGCAATCACCAAGACCGTGTTGCAAAAGTTTAATGGTTATTATGGCTGGAATTGTACCACCCGTATAGAACTATACAACCATATTGACAATATAGTCGAAGCTAATGAACTAATTAACAGTTTGCGACTGTGTGATCCAGCTGTTGGTTCGGGTCACTTTCTTGTGTCTGCTCTCAATGAACTGATACTCTTGAAATACGAATTAGGTATTTTGGTAGATGCTACCGGTAAGCGTATCCGCAAAGCGGACTATCAACTTGCCATTGAAAATGACGAGCTGATTGTTACCGATACCGAAGGTAATTTATTTGCTTACAACCCACTCAATGCGGAAAGTCGCCGCATGCAGGAAACTCTTTTCAAGGAGAAGCGTCAAATCATTGAGAACTGTTTATTTGGCGTTGATATTAACCCCAACTCTGTGAAGATTTGCCGCCTACGACTGTGGATTGAATTGTTGAAGAATGCTTACTATACGGCTGAAAGTAATTACACTTATTTAGAAACCTTACCAAATATCGACATTAACATCAAATGTGGAAATTCTTTGCTTCACCGATTCGCTTTGACAGACAGTATTCAGACCGTACTGCGAGAGTCTAGTATCAGCATCAGCCAATATAAGGAGGCTGTAGCTAAATATAAAAATGCCCAAAGTAAAAGCGAAAAGCAGGATTTGGAAACGTTTATAACAGAAATCAAGTCGAAACTGAAAACAGAGATCAACCGCCGGGATGCACGATTGGTTAGATTGAACAAACGCCGCTCTGAGTTGGCAAACTTACAAGCGCCTCAACTGTTTGAACCGACAAAAAAGGAAAAGAAAGCGTCGGACAAGCGCATTGCCGATTTAAAGAAAGAAATTGCGACTTTAGAAAATATATTTGAGGAAATACGCTCCAACAAAATTTATCTTGGTGCATTCGAATGGCGTATAGAGTTTCCAGAAGTACTCGATGCCGAAGGCAACTTCTTGGGATTTGACTGTATCATTGGCAATCCACCTTACATTCAGTTACAATCTATGGGTAAGAGTGCCGATGTATTAGAATGCATGGGTTACATAACTTATGCACGCACTGGTGATATTTACTGCCTCTTCTATGAGTTGGGTATGAACCTGCTTACTCCCAATGGTTTTCTTTGCTATATCACGTCTAATAAATGGATGCGTGCAGGGTATGGTGAAGCCTTGCGAGGTTATTTCGCAAGCAAGACCAATCCTATTATGTTGGTAGATTTTGCAGGTATAAAAATATTCGATGCAATAACGGTAGAAGCAAATATTCTTTTATCTCAAAAAGCAGCAAATATTTTTAACACACAAGCTTGTTTGGTACAAGATTCGAATGGCTTGAATAATTTGAGCGATTTCGTGCAGCAACAAGGCGTGAAGTGTAACTTTGCAGATTCTATCCCATGGGTGATATTGTCTCCCATTGAACAGAGCATCAAGCAGAAGATTGAGTCTGTGGGAATACCCTTGAAGGATTGGAACATCCAAATCAACTATGGGATAAAAACTGGTTTCAATGATGCTTTTATCATTTCTACCGAAAAGCGTGATGAGATACTAGCGAATTGTCAAACAGAAGATGAACGTGTTCGGACGGCTGAACTTATACGACCGATTCTTCGTGGCAGAGATATAAAGAGGTATGGATATGACTGGGCAGGGCAATGGCTAATATATATCCCTTGGCATTTCCCATACCAATTTGATGAATCTATAACTGGTGCTTCTGAAAAGGCAGAAAAAGCGTTTAAAGAACAATATCCTGCTGTATATAACCATATGTTGGAATATAAAGAACCACTTTCTAAACGAAACAAAGCAGAGACAGGAATTCGATATGAGTGGTATGCTATGCAACGTTGGGGGGCCAAGTATTGGGAGGATTTTTCTAAGCCAAAAATCATATGGGGAGAAATATCTGATAAATCAAAATTTGCTTTCGACTTTTTGGGAGAATATATACCAGAAGCAACTTCTTTTTACATGAAAGGCGAGTGTATTGAATACCTTTTGTCTGCTTTAAATTCGTCCGTGTCTGAATGGTTGTTTTCTAAAGTAGGGACAACTACAGGAGTAGGGACTATTAGATGGAAAAAGTATACCATAGAACAGCTTATTGTTGCTAAGCTATCTACTGAACAACTAAATACTCATCTTGCTGCTTTCAATGATTTGAAAGTAGGCAAGATGAGCATTACGGATTTTGAATGTTTTAGCAATAAGTTGATGTATGATGTTTATAAACTTACCTCAGATGAAATTCAATATATTGAAAACCAGCAAATTGTCTAAATAGACTTTCGGAGTGAAGAAACAAATGAATGTAGAAAATTAGTTTCTTCACTCGTGAATCCATATATCATTGAAACCAAACCCTCTATTTTAGAGTCAATAAATGGTAGATTGATATTTTTATTTATTATACTGTTTGCAAGTTCTGCTAATTCAATGAGTTCTATTTTATTGGCATCATAAAAAGGTATAGGGAAAGTCGCTATATTTTGACCTCCAACTTGAACATCTCCAACGCCAGTTTTATTCATATTAGTCACATAGCTATACCATGTTATAGCTTGTGAATTCAATACTGCCAACAGATAATCCAAATGATCGCCTGTCATAATATAACAGGCATTGTTCATTACATAATTGTTGGCATCATATGCAAAAGCCATTTGGTTTCCGATTATTTTCCATACAATTTTTGGCTTAGAAAAATCCTCCCAATAACTGATGCTATCTTGTGTTTCAAACCACTCGTTACTAGTTTTCTTTCGGGCTTTTATTTTTTTGCCATTAACAATATGAGTTTCTCCTGTTTGTTCTAAACGCTCTATGCCAATTGACAGAAGATAATTTTTCACCGCAGGATAACTTTCTATATCATAATGCCGCGAAGGAAATGTGGCTATAATCCACAAGTCCGCCCATTCATATTCATATCTCTTGATATCCCTGCCACGAAGAATCGGTCGTATAAGTTCAGCCGTCCGAACACGCTCGCCTTCTGTCTGGCAATTCGCCAATATCTCATCACGCTTTTCGGTAGATATGATAAACGCATCGTTATACCCGGTAAGGACTCCACGATAAATGTTTATATCCCAATCTTTGAGTGGTGTACCAATAGATTCAATCTTACGCCTGATACTTTGTTCAATGGGAGACAATATCACCCACGGGATAGAATCTGCAAAGTTACACTTCACGCCTTGTTGCTGCACGAAATCGCTCCTTATGCTTTTACCATAAAAGTCTTAATAAATCGAGCGAGCGTATTTCTATCCACTTTACAAATTTTAGCGATTTTGCGTTGTGAAACTTCAGCTTTCAATAGTTCTTGTATGAGAATCCTCTTATCGTGGAGTTTGTACTTCTCTGGAGCACTTTTTTTCCCTTTAGGACGTCCTAATATTACCCCTTCTATTTTCTTTCGTGCTAAGGCTTCTTTTGTTCGTTGGCTAATAAGGTTACGTTCAATCTCTGCTGACAGTCCAAAAGCAAAAGCCAACACTTTACTTTGAATGTCCTCTCCTAACTTATAGTTGTCTTTGATAGTCCAAACCCTACATTCCTTGCTCATGCAAATATTCAGAATTTCCATTATCATAAAGAGATTACGACCCAATCTGGACAATTCAGCGCAGATAATCAAATCATCTTTCTGTACCTTATTGAGCAATTTTCCGAGTTCACGTTTGTTATAGGCTTTTGTTCCACTAATGGTTTCCTCTATCCAACCATCAATTTTTATGTTTTGATTGTCGCAGAAATTCTTGATTTCAAAACGTTGGTTTTCTACTGTCTGCTTATCACTGCTTACTCTAATGTATCCGTATATCATATGTCTAATTATAAATGTTTATAGATATATAATATGGATAGTTTTTCTATAGAAACCTAAGAGAGCGTTGATTTTACATTTAATTCTTTGCCATTTCGTTTTTAATGAACTTTCAATTTCCATTAGTCGTAAAGACCGTGAAAAATGTTTAGCCCCCACACTCTTACATCAGAAACCGGATAGTTCAATGGGCTTTTGAGCCCCCGCATTCGTAATGATGGCTCACGATGTAGTGATGTTGTTTAATTAAAGTTTCAGACTATGACCTACGTTGGAATCGATGTCAGCAAGGCGACCTTTGTTGTCGCTTATTCGTCCGCCAAGACCGGCAGGACAAAAACATTCAAGAACCACGGTTAAGGGTGTCCATGAGTTCATCCAAACCATTTCAGTAGCAGAGCACCATTGAGTATTAGAAGCCACAGGCAATTACAGTGCGTTGCTCGTCTATCTGCTTTCCGAAGCAGGGATAACCGTCAGCCTTGAGAATCCGCTGAAGATAAAGAACTTCGCCCGTGCCATGCTCTCCGTCACCAAGACGGACGAGATAGATGCCCGTCTGATAGCCCTGTACGGGGAGAGGATGCAGCCGGATCCTTATAAGCTCCGCAGTGACTCAATCCTCGTACTGAAGCAGAAACGAACGGTACTACGCCAGCTAAAGAAGCAACTTGTGGCAACACGCAACCTTAAAGGCTCGATGGAGTTCTTTCTTCTTTTGACCCTGAATGCAAGAAAACCATCGAAAAGACGATTGCTTTCCTCGAGAAGCAAATCAAGGCAATGGAAGAGAATATCACTTCCTTGGCGTAAGGCGAGTACAGGAAACAGATGGACTTGCTCACCTCCATCAAAGGCATCGGTGTTACACTGGCAGCCGCGCTTATCGTGGCCACAGGCGGGTTCACCTATTTTGATAATGCCAAGCAACTGACCCGTTATCTGGGCCTGTCACCTATTTACCAACAGTTCGGTACGTCAGTCAATGTCAAAGGTCACATCAACCAGAACGGGGATTCAAACCTCAGAAGCCAGCTCTATGTGGTGGCTTTCTCGTCACTCAGGTGTAATGCCGAGTGCAAGGCTTGTTTCGACCGTTTGCGGTCTAACGGCAAGCCAGGCAAGGTGGCGGTCGTTGCTGTCGCCAACAAACTTATAAGGCAAGCCTTCGCTGTGGTCACGCAAGGAAAACCGTATGTCGATGGGTTCAAGTCCGAGAAACCGTAAATACTCATCTGCGGAGGGAACGCCATGCGGCAACCTTAGATTTGCAGCATCAAAATATTTATCTTTGAATTGATATTGAAAGGAAAGCAAAAGGAAAACCATCAGCGGCAATAGAAGTCAAGTCTAAGTCCCTATTCGGTCCTTTTGCTCCTTCCTTGAACTCAAACCCATATAAGAATTTCAGTAAACCTGTTTAAGATTATTAGGTCAAGTTCAGGTCCTTTCTTTTTTGTTTAATGTTCAAAAACAAAAGTATGAAAGTTTTTTATTTAGGAGTTGATGTGAGTAAGAAAAAATTGGATTTATGTTTAAGGAGTAACGGTAAGGACATCCTTTATGATGTTATTCCTAATGATCTATCCTCTATTAAATCTTGGTTAACAAGAACGTTTGAGAAATTTTTCCTCTCTGAGGACAGTTTGGTTGTCTGTGCGGAACATACAGGGCAATATACCTATCCTTTGGTCTGTGCAACAAAAAGTATAGGAGTCTACTTATGTTTGGAAGATGCAGCTAAAATAAAATATTGTCATGGAATACCTCGTGGCAAAAATGATAAAATAGATGCCTGCCGAATAGCAATGTATGCAGAAAGATATAATGATTGCCTACAACCGTATACCGCATCAGAGCTTATAATACAAAAACTCAAAAACTTATCAACAGAACGCAGTATGCTTGTTGCAGATAGGGCTAAATATCAATCCCAGCTAAAAGATCAGGTAGACTATATGGAACACTCAATATATATTGCTAAATGCAATAGAGTTGAAGGGATTATCAATACATTTACAGATTACATAGCACAAATAGACCTTGAAATAAAAGAACTTATAAATCAAGCACCTGTCATTGCTCATCAAATGGATTTACTCATGTCTGTGGATGGAGTTGGGGAACGTGTTGCACTGAAGATGATCATGGAAACAGATGCTTTCACTTCTTTTACTGATCCCAGGAAGTTTTGCTGTCATGCAGGAGTTGTTCCGTTCGTCTATGTGTCAGGAAGTAGCCAACGTTCTAAAAATAGAGTATCTAATAGGGCTGACAAAAGCATCAAGCATTTGCTACATATGGCGGCACTATCTGTTTCACAAGTGAAAAATAGTCCATTGAAGAAATATTATGACAGAAAGGTCGAAGAGGGAAAAAATAAGATGTCGGTTCTGAATGCAGTTAGAGCGAAATTAGTTACGATTATGTTCGCTGTAATTAGGACGGATGCTTTTTTTTCGAGAAATTATCAAAATTCGCTTGCGTAATCCATAAGAATAGGGGCTGAGCAGTCAGCCCCGACGAGCTTTCCATGCACGACAACTGCATAAATATACTAATTATCGTTAACCATATTCAGTTTTCTTATTATAGTCCATTTTTCTTTCCATTTTAAATAGCTTCCTGTCAGAAACTCAAATTATTGAAATACAGTTCAAAATACTTTCCAAAGGCACTTCCGGCTGGGTGTCGTGGTTTCCGACTCCCCCTCGGAGCTGTTTGAAGAAGGAGTTCAATATATTTTTTACCGTTTCTCCGTTATCGCCTTTTTACTTTCCGACCGGTGATGAAAAGTCCTTGTGGGCGCCACCTCTTTCCGGTCCCCGGAAATGCGGTTCAAATATGAACCTTTAGCAGCAACGTATATCCGGCATCTTCTTCCCGTCGATATGATACGGATTTGGGGGTTCCTTTCAATGCTGTCCATAACCATAACTTCTGATTTATACATTAATTCCATGTGATAACCGGGTGTTTGGTCAGGCGGACGTTCCCGGTGGCGGATTGTCGTCCTACGCCGCAAAGAAAAAAAGAGTAAATGTATGAGGGAATACCTTGTCAGTTATAGTCATATATAGACATAAATAGTCAATGCCGGCAAAAGATATGACAAATGGCAGTCCGGCGAGAGCCCGGGATTCTTCCCGATATTGCCGGGATTGTGTGTAAAAGTACGACAATCCGTTGATAGCAGTATGAAAAGAGAAAAAAATGATTGAGGAAGGAGGTCGTGAAACCAGCCTCCGGAAAACAGGATACGGCGGAGATCAGATACCGTGAAAAAAGAAAAAAATCCCCACCGGAGATGAATGAACCGGCAGGGAACGTAACAATAAAGGAACGGGCCTCTCAGCCCTTGATGTAACCGTACTTTTTCAGGTCGTCCATGAAATGCTCCGGCGTGTCGGTCCTCACCGTCACCCCGTGCAGTTCCCTGTACCGCCCGGAGAAATTCACCATGTACTCCTCGTCGGTGCACTCGCTGTCAAACCAGCTGCCCTCACGCAGGAGGCGTACAAACTCGGAAGGGCCGGAAGCGGCAATCCTGCCGCCGTCCGCCAAAATATACATATGCTTGTTCATGCCGATAATTTTTTAGTCCTCAATTTATAATATAGTTTCTGCTCACTGTCCAGGAAGGGGATGTCACTGAGCGTGGTGGCCGCAGGCACATGTTCCCTTGTGGCAAAGGTAACCAATTTGTGGAGAAACAGCACCCAGTTACGCATTTTTGTGAAGTTGGTCGTTCCCGAATGCTGGCGGAACTCGACCGTCTTGTGCCGTGAGTAGGCCTCGAGGTTCACCTTATGGTAACGGTCGCCGATCCTTCCTTTCAACTCGTCCACAGTCCGGGCGGAACGTATCATCTCATCAGAGACGTGCCCCAGTCCGCGGCAATAGCGGTTGTCCCTACGGGAGGCCGGCATGAACCGGTCGATGACCGGTTCCAGATGCTTGTAGCTCAAAGCCAGGTTACGCCAGGTCTCCATGTTGAAACCGGTGGCATCGATATGCACGTGAAGACCGCAGCTCTCGTTCACTTTCACGTCACACAAGTCAAGCACCCAGCAGACCTTCTCCAGTTCCCGCAGTCCGGTTTCACCGACCAGGATCGGACTGAGCAGCTCGAAGGTGTCGTTGCCGCTCAGGCTGCTGTCCGTCACGAGCTTCCAATGCGGACGGGTGGTATGGTTATAACCTTCCACCGTAACCTCGATGCCGGCTTCCTTGAGCTCGCGTGCAAGCCGTTCACGGGAACAGTTGTAGGCCTCGATCTCGATACCGAACTTGCGGTTGAAAGCATAGTCCAACGCAGCTGTCGACGGATGGATATTCGGACCGTCCCCACACTCATTCATCCGGCGCAGGGCATTCACCACAAAACCGTAATTGCCGTTGGTTACCATTCTTGCGATTTCCGCGCGGGGAACACCTAAAAGATACAGCTGCCGGATCTTGCTTGTCTTTGTTGTCTCTTGTGCTAAAATGCTTCTAATTTGCTCGTTCATAACTTGTTACCTCCTTTATTATTACACTACTAAGGTAATGCTTTCATAGGAGAAATCGTAATTATAAGAGCTTTATTATCATGCTATTAGCTTACTTTATCTTAGGCTAAAAGTCCTTATTTAAGGTGTCTATACCCTGACATCCGCTACCGGTCGGTATCGGGTTCCTCCAGGCCGATGGTACGGCATATCTCCTCCACCAGTTCAGGAAGGCCGGAGCCTTTCTCCTGATGGGGATCGGGTGGAAACAGCGTGGAACGGAAGACACCCTTGCAGACAGGATCCGCCTCCCTGTTGTAGCGGAGGGTGTTCGGAATGTGTGAGGACAGCAGCCGCAGCCCCATCTTGTCGATGACCCGGTTCCAGGCGTCATACAGGTCCTTCCGCCCCCTCCTGTCCACCATGTTCCAGAACAGCCAGGTCCCTTTCAGGTTGCAGTTCTTCCTGGCGACCAGCTCCTCTTCCAGAGCCTTGGTAAACTGCAGGGAACTCTGCATGACGATGTTGTCCGCCTTGAGCGGGACGAAAATGTAGTCCATCGCGGCAACAGTATAGACCACCCCCTCGCTGCGGAGCGTTCCGGGAAGGTCGAAAAGCACGATATCGAAAGTTTCCCCCTTTTCGTCCATATAACGATGCAGGTCCTCCACCGCCTTTTCCGGATCGCTTTTGATGACCGGATAGGCAGGCTTCCGGATTCTCTCGTGCTGCCGGTAAAGGCTCACCTTCAGGTCGTCATTTTTCATGACACTCTCCATGTCCCTCTCACGCATCAGGGCGATGCTGTGCTGCGGGTAGTCACAGTCCACAACCGCCACACGCAGGCCTTTGCGGTAATGCAGCACACTGGCCAGCAGTACCGTAAAGACGGATTTTCCCACGCCACCCTTCTGGCTGGCGACGGCAACCAACAACTCTTTTTCTTTTTTCATCATACTTCTTGCATTAAATGTTAAACACTATTATGACCGGTCGGGCAGGGACTCTTCCAGAATCATCTCCACCGTTTCCCTGTATTCTTCCAGATGCCGCGATACAAGGTGGTTGATGAACCCCTCCAGCGTGACCGTTCCATTTCTCGAGGCTCCCGCCAGGATGGACAGTTTCCGGTGCAGGGCGGCAGGAATATGTAGTGACCGGCGCTGCACGCCCGCAATGCCATGCAGGTATTCCTCCCCATAGACGGACGGCTGCATGGGGCCGCTTTTCCTTGCGGGACGCATTATGTCGTTACCGGACGTTCCACGTCCCTTCCGGGGACAGGCAGGTGCTTCCCCCATGATCTCACGGATGCGGTCCGCGTCCATCCCGCCGGGACCCATCCGGTCTTTTACGTTCTTTCCTGTCATGATATATCTTCTTGGACAATGACAACATTTTATCGGCGGGCCGGTTCTCCCGGCTGCCCGTCCTCATCCCAGGGACGGTAGACCTCACCGAGCAGGGCGGCGATATCCTCCCTATGTTCCTCCATATGGAGCTCCAGCAGCCGGATGATAAACCCGGAGATGCTGCCGCAACCGGCGGCCCTGACCAGCATGGCGATCCGGCGGTGCAGCCTCCCGTCAATATACGCGGTCTTCCACTCCACAGACTTGGGAGCGGGAACCAGAAACCTCCTCTTGTATTCTTCCGGGGCTGTCACTTTCCCTGCACGGACCTGCCTTTCATGACCCGGCATATCCACCGCCGGTTCCGGGGATGGGGAAACGGGAGCTGACAGAAGGTTTCCCGTGAGTCCGACCCTCTCGAGAACGATATCGGAAAGCCGGTTCTTTTCCTTTTCTGAATCCATTGTCTTAAAATCTTAAATTATTAAATTACACAACTGGCATTGTTTCGGAATACAAAATAAAAAAAGAAGAGGACAGGACGGAACCACCTGTCACTTATAGTCATCCAAAGTCGGGGATTGTCATGATACACATGACGGGGGGACGAACATATGGTTCCATCCGGATGGTTCTTCCCATGCAGGAGTGACGTCAGAATCCTGCTGTCCGTAGCGGCGTGGAAAAGCGGCGGGATTCCGTTCCTTGTCCACCGCCCCTTTCAAATCCTTATGGGCAGGTGTGGGAGCATGCATCCGTCCTGATACGGATTCTTGAATTATCGGTCTGTGGAAGTGTAAAAATATCAATCCGTTAATGGAGACAAGGAAGAAAAAACATAAGGCGTACACGGCTACATGCACGTTCTCCATTTGCAGAAGTGTAGAAGTGACAATCCATTAATGGAGACAATGAAGGAAAACCATAAGGCATACACGGTTACATGCCCATTCTCCATTTGCAGAAGTGTAGAAGTAACAATCCGTCAAAGGAGACAGTGAAGGAAAGCCATAAAGCATATACGGTTCACTGCCCATTCTCCATTTGTAGAAGTGTAAAAGTAACAATCCGTCAAAGGAGACAGTGAAGGAAAGCCATAAGGCATATACGATTCACTGCCCATTCTCCATTTGCAGAAGTGTAGAAGTAACAATCCGTCAAAGGAGACAATGAAGGAAAACCATAAGGCATACACGGTTACATGCTCATTCTTCATTTGCAGATGTGTAGAAGTAGCAATCCATCAATGGAGACAAGGAAAAGAAACCATAAGACATACACGGTTACATGCCCATTCTTCATTTGCAGATGTGTATAAGTAGCAATCCGTTAATGGAGACAATGAAGGAAAGCCATAAGGCATATACGGTTCACAGCCCATTCTCCTTTTGTAGATGTGTAAAAGTAACAATCCATTAATGGAGACAATGAAGAAAAACAATAAGGTGTATACGGCTACCTGCCATTCTCCATTTGCAGAAGTGTAAAAATAACAATCCATTAATGGAGAATAGGGTATGGAAAGGGCAGATTTCCAGTACATACGTCTCCCTTATTCCTGAATTATGGGCGTAAGTCACATGATTCAGGAGAGACAGCCACCTTTTTATGGGGAGAGCAGCCGGCAAATGCCTGATGGAAATGACCCGAAAATCACAGGAGAATAGCCGTACAATGGGCTGATACACAATTCCTATTGGAGAATGTTGTCCCCATTAGGGGACAGCAAGTTGTGTTTTCGTTTAACCGAAAACGAACGGTTTAACGGCGAATACGCCGACAAACCATTTCAGCCTT
>ERZ808044.1389-NODE-1389-length-13669-cov-11.060918_pt1 | contig 13669 bp, 11 predicted proteins | sample MGYA00380195_ERZ808044 | MGnify/ENA primary metagenome ERZ808044 (study PRJEB31490, sample SAMN06133423) | mouse gut metagenome | isolation source: Z7_2 | host: mice | place: China: Chengdu | collected 2015-05 ...
CTATGAATCGTGAAGCTTTTAACCTGTTACATTGTTAAATAATCCTCAACTGGTAATAATTGTACTAAATCTGATACAAAAATTCAAGTGCTTTTCCTATTTTTATTTAACTTGTCCAAAAAGATCCCAACTTCCTATAAAAACTGCATAATACCTATGCACCGCTTCGTAAAACCCTAATCAGGGGAACCGGAGGTTTTATGGCTCATCCGGTTCCCCTGATCAGAACTATCTGTAAATACTCCCTTATATTTCATACATAACGGCACAAAACAGACATACCAACTGTGCGTCTATCTTTTTATACACCCGATTCACACTAAAAAAAAGCTTTTTACCATATTCGACACAATTTTACTAATTGCATAATTCTGCCGAATCACTTAATATGTTAATATTAACGTGCCAAAGATAGAAGGAGACTGTTATGACAATCGCTATTATAGATGATTCCGCTAAGGATATATCGCTTTTATACGAATACATATGCCGGTACTGCAACGAACACAAGATACATGCTTCGATCAGATCATTTATCCACGAGAGGGCTTTTCTCAGTGCTCTTAAATCAGAAAAATACGACCTTGTCTTTCTTGACATTTTTATGCCGGGTACAGACGGTATCCAGATTGCAAAAGAGATCCAGAAGCTTAGCTCCAGATGCCAGATTATCTTTTCAACTTCCAGCAAAGAACATGCTGTCAAGGCATTCCGGCTCCATGCGCTGGATTACCTGCTCAAACCATACACTTACGCACAGCTCGAGGACTCACTCAATCATTTTGAACATACCGCCGCAAGATTTACACACTATATTGAACTAAAAGAGGGCCGCTACCAGACACGGGTTCTGATTACAGATATCATGTATGTAGATTATCACAATCATTATATCCAGGTCCACACCCCGTCCGGCATTGTTCGTTCTTATATGTCCTTTGGAAGTTTTTCTCCTATGTTGTCGCCATACAGCCAATTCTTATGGTGTTACCGGAATTGCATGGTGAATATGGATTATGTGGATTCCTGGGAAGACAGTGATTTCATCCTTAAAAACGGAGAACGCCTGCCTATTTTCAAATCTCAGCGAAAAGAAATCCTTCAGGCGTATGCCAATTATATCTTTGATTATGTAAACGGAGGTACCACTTCATGACACCCGCTCATATTTTTAATACACTTTGTTTTATACTCCCCTGTTTTATACTCCTGCTTCTTATTTTCAGGGATCATATGCGTACCCCTGCCTTTCTGCATATTGCTGCCGCCATCCTGCTGTACCTTGCGGTTACATTCTATGGATCCGGCGCCTATGTCAGCTACGTCACTTTTCCTTTCAAATATTTCGTGATCGGGTTATCCACCATTATTCTCGGCGCCGTCATCTTAGATATGGCTACCGGATACCGCCTGAGGCACGGTATATTTATTGTTGCCATTGCAAAATCCTATGCGGAACATGTTACGCTCCTGTCTATGTATGTTTACTTCCTGTTCCATGGCCGCCTGCCGTCCTATGCTACTTTTGATTCATCCGGAATCCGTGCCGTCCTTCTTGTTATTACATTTCCGCTGATATACCGTTTCTTTAAAAACACATTGCGCCCGGCGCTGGATTATACGGCTTCTTTCTCCATATGGAATCATATATGGATCATTCCGATCTGTAATAACCTGCTTCATACACTATTGTTTTCCCAGTATATATCCGTACCTGATTCTGCACCGGACAGATTCTTTTATTATACCCCTCTGCTTTGGGTAATTCTCACATTTGCAACCTACGTCCTCATTATGAGAGCGGTACTTATAATCATCGAGAACGCAAATCTTTCCGAAAGGCTTCATATCTCTGAAACTGTACTGGCCTCACAACGCAAGCAGTCAGAACTCCTTCAGCTCCAGATCGAGCAGACCAGCCGGCAGCGGCATGATATGCGCCACCATCTACTTGTAATAGACTCGTATATCAAAACAAAAAATATCCGGGATTTGAATACCTATATAGAAAACTACCGCACCTCCCTGACACCTGCAACGGATATCTATTGTGAAAATCTTGCCTTAAATTCACTGATCAGATACTATAAAGAACAGTCAGAAGAAAACGGCTATACTTTTAACATCTCCGTATCTCTCCCGCCTAAGCCGCTTCTGCCCGATATGGACCTGTGTGCCGTTGTATCCAACCTTCTGGAAAATGCCGTAGAAGCCTGCGCACGAATGAAGTCCGGCAACCGCTTCATCAGTGTCAAGATATCGGCAACCACCAACTCTCTTCTTGCCGTTATCGTTGAGAACAGCTATGAAGGAAATATCCAAAGATTAGGGAATACCTTCATCTCTTCCAAGAAAAAAGGACGCAAGGGAATCGGAATCACCTCGGTCCTTAATATTACAGAACAATATAACGGAATATCAAAATTTGAATATCAGGATCAGATTTTCAAAGCATCCGTCCTGCTGAAATCCAAAGCCCCTCTGCCTCTCTAAGATCTTTACTTATCTTTGGGAATGCAGATTCTGGCGTCATAACTGCCTTCTGCCCGCTTTACAAATTCCAGGGCCCCGCCATGGGCCTTGATAATCTGTTCAGTCAGCCGAAGCCCCATAATGTGCACCTGACTGTCCGGATTCTTCATATTCTGCACCACTTCCCGGGGAATTCCGGAACCTGTATCCTCCACAAAGCAGATAAGAACATCATCCCGCCTGGTAAGAGTCACCGTTACCTGACACCCCATAGGATTATGCCGGATACTGTTGCCGAGAAGATTCCGAAGAGCGCGGGCAAGAAGCCCCTCATCCGCCTCTATCCACAGCTGCTCCATCTCTTCCTCCATCACGATCTCAAATTCATACTCCCCTCTCTCTTCCAATCCTTCATTACACAGATCACTTACACACCCTCGTACCAGAGACGCCATCAGGCATCTACATTTCTTGAGCGGCTGGACCCGGTAGGCAAGCTTGGAGGTCAGATTCAGATCTGCGATCGACCGGCGGATAATCAGGCTCTGCCTGCGGATACTCTCCGCAAGCTTGCGATTCTCACGGCTTAAGGCGGCATCCTTCGACATACGATCCGAATACCCTACGATCAGAGACAGGGGCGTCCGTATATCATGGGATACTCCTGCAATCCACTCCGTCCTTGCCAGATCTCTCTTCTCCAGCGCCCGGTTTTGAGATAACAGAAGCGCCGACGTCCCATTCAGCTTTTTTGCCAGCTCACCGGCAGCGCCGCTCTCCCTCAGGTGTACCTCCCTCCCTGACGCCAGATCTTCGATCCCCCTGGCGATCGACTTCATGGAACCATAGAACCGGAAACCAAAGAACAGAATAAATAAAAGAATCACAAGCAGATTGATGCAAACCACTGTCTTCACATACACAGGAACATTTTCAACAAGAGCCGAAGAAATAATCAGGCTGTGCCGGGTGATCATCCCCGGATCACATCCGAATACCAGAAGCAGATCCCCGCTTAACAGTACCTTGACCGGGTAATCCGCAAGATACCATCTGGTAAATGATGCAACCTCCCCAACACTATACTGCCTGGGGATCTGTGCGGGCAGTTCCCATTGCCAGACGACCGTCCCCCCGGCGTCAAGCGCCATGGCCCAGACAAATTCGGACTCTTCAAGAAGCTCCATACCTTCATCCGACAGGACATATCCGTCCGAGAATTCCTCCCCGATCTGTTCCATCAGCCGGGGAGATATCTTCGCGAATCTCTCGGCCCCTTCCTGACCGACAATATAATATCCGATACCCGCCAGCAGACAGCCGTTGCTTGCCAGTATGACCAGAATGATCAACCCGACCGTAAGAGAATACCGGCGGATAATACGTAATAAACTTTTCATACTTCTCTACTCCTTTGCCAGCCGGTATCCCAGTCCCCTTACCGTCAGAAGCCACCGTGGATGAGAGGGATCTTCTTCGATCTTCTCCCTCAGATGCCGGATATGCACCATCAATGTATTCTCGTAGCCGTAATAAGAATCTCCCCAGACCGCATTGCACAGCGTATCAAAGGTCACGATCCTCCCACGGTTCTGGTTCAGCTTCTTAAGCAGCATCAATTCCTTGGCAGTAAGAGGAGTCTCTGTCCCGCCGAACCGTACCTGCGCACGCTCCGGCAGTATCTCCCTTTCTCCCACAAAAAAGCTTTTTTCTTCTCTGGATACGTGGTAGGTCCTCTTCAAAATCGCACCTGTGCGAAGCACCAGCTCCTCCGGCAGAAAAGGCTTCGTCATATAATCATCCGCACCAAGCCCAAGTCCAAAGAGCCGGTCCTCGTCCGCATCCTTTGCCGACAGGAACAGGATCGGTACGTCGGATTCCTGCCTCATCCTTCGAAAGAGAGAGAAACCATCCTCCCCGGGCAGCATAATGTCAAGGATTACCATATCCGGTCTTTTTGCCGAAAATACATCCATCGCCCGTCTGGCATTGGAGACAGCAAAAATCTGTTCATATCCACTGTCTTTTAAGATGGATTCCACCATCTCTAAGAGTTCCCTGTTATCATCTACCACCATAATCCTGCACTCGTATATGTCCACGGCTATCTCGCTCCTCCCCAAACTCTTCCGTCTGACTCTATTATAATCAGATACCTGCCGTTTTCCAGTAATACCGGTAAAACTTAAGCTAAAAATAAGGAAGGGTTAAGTCTCAGATAAGGCGCGGCATCTATACTGACAATTGATTCAGACAAAGATATATCTGTGCAGGACGCTCTCTTCATATATGCAGTCCTGTACCGGCAAAGGAGGAAATCTATGAGACATGTAATCTTTACAGAAGCTCTCACCAAACAATACGGCGATAAGACCGTCGTCAACCAGCTTGACCTGGCAGTTCCCGCAGGCAGTATCTATGGATTCCTGGGCCCCAACGGCGCCGGCAAATCCACCACGATCAAACTCCTGTTAGGCCTGATCAAGCCTACAGATGGACACATGGAGCTGTTGGGCAAAGAAATCACCGAGACAAACCGCCTGTCCATCCTGTCACAGACCGGCTCACTGATTGAAGCCCCGGCATACTACGGACATCTAAGCGGTAAAGAAAACCTGCAGATCATCTGCACTCTGAAAAATGCTCCCGAGTCAGAGATCGACCGGGTGCTCGAAATTGTACGCATGGGTAATCAGAAGAATAAGAAGGTTCGCCATTATTCCCTTGGCATGAAGCAGCGGCTTGGGCTGGCAGCGGCGTTGATCGGCCGTCCAAGGCTCCTGCTTCTGGACGAACCGACCAACGGGCTTGACCCTGCCGGTATCCAGGAAATGCGTGAGCTCATCTGTTCTCTTCCGGAAAAATATGGTATCACCGTGCTGGTATCCAGCCATCTCTTAAGCGAGATTGACCAGATGGCAACTCACGTGGGCATCATAGATCATGGGCAGCTCATTTTCCAGGATTCCCTCGCCTGCCTTCATGAACACAGCCAGTCACGGCTCCTATTACATACCGATAACGACCCGGACGCCTATAAACTGTTGAAGCGGCATAAGATTCCGTCCGAACAAAGGGACGGGAAGCTCTATCTGCGCATCCGTAAGGACCCACAGGTAATAGACGCGGTTGCAGCTCTTGTAAATTCGGGCATCGGCGTCCTGCGCCTAAGCGAGGAACAGATGAGCCTGGAGGATATCTTCCTCCATCTGACGGGAATGCAGGTGAGCCTATGAACACTTATTTTTCATTTGCCCGGCAATTGCATGCGGAACGGCAAAAAGGACGCGGCCGGCACATGATCCTGCTTCCTATGACCTTTTTGATCTTTCAGGCGGTATGGGGCATCTGGCAGCTTAACGGCGCCTCATCGGAAGAACTTCGGACCGGCTATTTGCTGCTGTTTCATCATCTTCCCATAATGAATACCATCCTGCTTCCTATGATGGCGGCAGTGATCGCCAGCAGGCTCTGCGATATGGAGATCAAAGGAGATACCCTGAAACTTCTCTATACCATGCAGAGACAATCCGGCTTCTTCGACTGCAAATATCTGACGGGCTGCCGGTATCTATTGTTATTTGCCCTTGGACAGGGTTTGCTGATCCTGGCGCTCGGCCGGCTGTATCACTTTACAGATCCTCTGAAAAGCTCCATGCTCCTGGCATATCTGGCCGTCACCGCCGCGGTGAGCGCCGTTTTGCTTGTAATCCAGCAGACCCTGTCCCTCTTATCGGCAAGCCAGATTCTCCCGCTTGCCATGGGTCTTGGCGGATGCTTCCTGGGACTGTTTTCCCTGTTCTTTCCGGCGCCGGTTGCCAGATTGCTTATCTGGGGATACTATGCCGCCTTTCCGGTCTCATCCATGGACTGGGAACGCGCCGAAAATCTCGTACATTACTACGAAGTCCCGTTTCCAACGGCCGGATTCCTCTTATTCCTGGCCGCCGTCGTCGTCATTTACCTGATATGCAGATTTATTACCATAAGAAGGAAGTGTAAAAAAATGATGCTGCTACGCTGTATCAAATCAGAAAACCTGAAGCTTCGGCATTCCATGATATTTCCTGCCTGCATCATCATACCGGTCATTCCCGCCGTCATGGGAACCTTTAATTATATGCAGAATACAGGAATACTGACCCAGCAGTGGTATTCCCTCTGGACCCAGCATACTCTGTTCTATGCAAGCTTCTTCTACGCCCCGCTCATCGCCCTCTACTGCTCATATCTCTGGAGGCTGGAGCATCGCAATAACAACTGGAATGTCTTCATGACCGCGCCGGTGTCCATTCCCTGCCTGTACCTGGGGAAACTTGCAGTCGTCTTCCGGGTGACGCTGATCACTCAGGCCTGGGTAGGAATCCTGTACCTTCTTTGCGGCAAACTCATCGGACTGCCGGGCTTTTGTCCCGCAGACATCTGCTTCTGGCTCCTTCGCGGAACCTTTGCCGCCGCTGCGATCGGCACACTGCAGCTCTTGCTGTCTATGATGATACGAAGCTTCTCTCTGCCGATCGGCATCGCCCTTACAGGAAGCATCCTTGGAATGCTGCTCTCCAACAAGGGTCTTGGATTTGGCTGGCCGTACAGCCTGATGATGATGGGAATGAATTCCAACAAAGCAGAAGATACTTTAAACGGGAATACTCTGCCTTTTCTCCTGTCCACACTGATTTATTTTCTCATCTTCTATCTGGGGGCCGTGCATATACTGAAGACAAGAGATATACACACATAAAAAATCTCAGCAACCAAATAAAAATTGCAAAAAAAGATTGAGTAAGAAACATGTTTTAATGTTTCTTACTCAATCTCGAATACCGACCCCTTCCCGGCTCCCGGCACTGTAACCCTCCGAATCAGGCATTTCTTCTGGAAAAATACAGCGCCGTAACACTGTACTGCTTTATATCCATTCAAATACTTTGAAGCGTATTTTTTTAAGTCAATCTGTTGTAAGGCTTTTCGGCAATTCCTCTCCATCTCATCTTCCGAATCGGAATGCTTCACTTCAATGATAATTACCTTCCTCGTCTTTCGGTCTTTCACGACCACATCCGATCTGCCAAGTCCATTCTCCTCATTAGACGTAACCAGATAACCTGCGCCCGAAAACAATCCCGCTACAAATGCATGATAGTAATCTTCTTTATAATCATAATAACTGATAACATCATTCAGAATCATCGATACCGCATCTGTCACCGCCTTATCATCGCCATTCCACCAGGCCGCAAACATCTCACTTCGTTCCGCTGTTTTAATCCCGATTGTCTCCCGAAACCATTCTACAATCGTATCTCCAAAAATGGTTTTTATCTCCTCATTGGGTATCCTGAGAACGGCTTCGTCATCCTTACACCCTGCAGCATCCCTGTCTATAGTCAGATATCCTGTAAAATAAAGAATACTAAAGAAGTCCTCTTTTGCAGCATTCTCAAGATGATACGTAGAATCCTCAGTAATTCTTGATCTGATACTTCCCCCTGCAAGAAGCCTCTCAAGCTTATCATTGATATCCATGCCGTCCTTGCCAACAAACTGTCTGATAATATTGTTGTGGCTTGTATCCTTCCAGTAATTCCCTGGTGCCTTATCCGGTTCATACAACACGTCCGACACATAATTCGACACATCCCATGGACAATAGATATCACATTTTCCAAAATGATATCCGTCGTACCACCGCTTTACATCTGAAAAATGTGTCAAAAGTCCTGTATCTTCAAGCATCTGCACCACTTCCTTCTCCGTAAACCCGAAGCTGTCAAGATAGTGGCTTCCTGCGATAGAATTAGATTTAAAATTATTAGCGCCGGTAAAAATGCTTTCCTTCGCAATGCGCAGACAACCGGTAACAACCGCAAACTGCAGAAATCGATTTGTCTTAAAAGAAGTACTCATCATACTGCGGATCACATTCAGCATCTTCGAATAGTATCCATATTCACTTGCCTTCGCCAAAGGAACATCATATTCATCAATCAAAAGAATAACCGGCTTGCCATAATGCGCATGCATCATCCTGGCGATGATAAAAAGACTGTTTCGAAGTTCGGCTTCTGTCGCTTTTCCTGCTTTCAACCTTGCGAAACGTTCTTTATCGTCATCATCTGTCCTGACACTTTCCAGCAGATAAGCATGCTCCACACACAGATCAGCCAGGGTAAGCGCCATCTGTTCATAGGAATCCTCAAAATTATCATTGGCTACATCCTTAAAAGAGATTGAAAGCACCGGCCACCGATTCATCCATTGTGCACACAACTCTTCATGATGCATAATCTCGAGACCATCAAAAATGTCTCTACTATCCCTTCGTATATCAAAAAAGACTTCCAGCATACTCATATTCAGCGTCTTGCCAAATCGGCGCGGACGCATGATCAGATTAACCTTAAAATCTTCGTCTAATAATTCCGCAATAAATCTTGTCTTATCTACATAGTAGCTCTTCTTCTTTCTCAAAAGTTCAAAATTCTCTTCTCCAACAGAAATTCTGATCTTCTCCATATCCACATGCCTTCCGCCCAAAATCAATCTTTACAAAATCCAATATACATCATCTTATTAAGTAGTATACTTATCTTTTACAAATCTTTCAACTATAATTTCTTTCTCCATATTCAAATTTCCCTTGCTTTTATCTGCGGGGATGATATGATTAAACGAGGAGGTGATATAATCTATGCCTACTATACAGATTCCTGTCGGGACTTCCAATTTTACCGAGATCATCCGGGAACATTATTACTTCATAGATAAGTCAGGATTAATAGAAGAGCTTCTAAAGACGCAGAGCACAAAAGTCACATTAATCACGCGTCCCCGCCGTTTTGGAAAATCACTTGGAATGAGTATGCTGAATGAATTTTTTGATATACGAAAGGACAGCCGTGATCTGTTTGCGGGCCTTACAATCGCAGATAATATCAATCTATGCAAGGCGTGGATGAATCAGTATCCCACTCTTTTTCTGACCTTCAAAGATGTCGGGGGAAACACATTCGAAAATGCATACGGCCTTTTGGAAACTGTAATTGCAAATGCTTTCAATGCCCATGAATATCTGTTGCAGAGCAACCGGGTAAATGCTAATGATCAATCCGCCTTTTTACGGCTGAGCGCAGGAAATGCCAGGAAGAAAGAACTGCAGACATCCATTGCTCTGTTAATCCGCATGCTGTACGCACATTATGGCAAACCTGTAATTCTCCTCCTGGACGAGTACGACGTACCGATTGCAAAGGCAAGCGGTAATAACGGACTTAAAACCGACTATTACGATCAGATGATGGAAGTTTTATATCCCCTGATCAGTACCGCCATCAAGGATAATGAATATTTGAAATTTGCTGTCATTACCGGCTGTTTGAAGATTGCCAAAGAAAGCATCTTTACGGGCACGAATAATTTTGTTTCTGATACTATTACCGATACACGATTAAACGAATTCTTTGGATTTACACAGGAAGAGGTAAACCAATTGCTGGCAGATACAGGCCTTTACTCTCATGCCCTGGAGATAAAAGAATGGTATGACGGATACTATTTTGGCCATGTCAATGTATACTGTCCCTGGGATGTCATGAATCATGTGAAAAACCTGACTCTTAATCCTGTGAAAAAGCCTGTAAGTTATTGGAAAAATTCCAGTGATAATACAATTATCCGTTCTTTTATCGACCATACAGGACCCGCGGTGACCAGGAAGTTTGAAACCCTTATGGCAGGCAAATGGATTACAGAAAAAATCGAAGATAATCTGACATACCGTGATCTTTACTCTTCAGAATCCAATCTATGGAGCGTTCTTTACCTGACAGGATATCTGACACAATATCATACCGATACTCCAGATATGGGATTGCCTCAGGGATATCTTGCATTGACAATCCCCAATAAAGAGATTATGGAAATCTTCGAAAGCACAGTAAAAACCTGGTTTGAACAAAGTACACGGCATTGGGACCGCAAAGCATTATTTACTGCCGTATGGGCCGGGGATTCTGACAGCATAACATCAGAGATGACAAAGCTGCTCCGCAAAACAATCAGTTATCATGATTATAAAGAAGATTTTTATCACGCCTTTTTTGCCGGTATATTCGCCGGGGCCGGGTATATCGTAGAGTCAAACAGAGAACACGGGGAAGGGCGCAGTGATATCGTTATTCAGGATTACGCCAGAGACCGCGTGGCCGTATTCGAAGTAAAATATTCTAAGTCTCAAGAAGACCTGATAAAAGACTGTACCAAAGCATTAACACAGATGGATATCAGAATGTATGCGGAAGAATTTGAAGAAGAATATTCTAATGTTATCTGCTATGGAATCTCATTTTATAAAAAGCGCTGTATGGTGCAAATAAAAGAATAACTGATGACAAAGAGACAGACACCTCCCCTCTGACCGGTCCGGTGTCTGTCTCTTTGATTCCCGCATGCAATGAAACCATGCGGGAATACTTGCTTACATGCATATTCGGCTATGTTCAGCTCTCCATACTCATCTCAGTCTTCTCAACCCGGCACGGAACAGACTTCATAGCAACAAATCCGGTGATCGGATCGTTGTAGTCAAGACTCGTCAGTTCATTGACGTTGCCGATCTTCCACGCTTTTGGCATATACGCACTTCCTCCGCCATGAGGAATATGGATACAGTGACGCGCCATCCCGCTGACACGGGTCTTGAAGGTTCCGGTGCCAAAAGGTGTGGTTACCTGTGCCCAGTCACCGTCCTCGATCCCAAGCTCTTTGGCGTCTTCCGGATCAAGATCCATGTAGGGATAAGGCTCCGCCTTCGCAACGCCCGGAAGATTCGCTCCAAATACACCCATCCTGTGAGGACTTCTTGCCCCCGTTGTCATGGTAAACGGATACTCCGGCCCGTTAAGTTCCGGAATAGAACGGATATCCCTGTATTCCGGATAAGGAGTAAATCCATTCTCTTCAAGGAGAACGGAACAGATCTCGAATTTTCCGGACGGCGTCGGGAATCCGGGCTGTCCGTCGGCTCTCAGTTCTCCGGTCTTGTATTTCTGGTACACTCTCTGAACTTTTGCTCCTCCTGTAGCAAAATCCCCTGCGTACGGCGGCATCATCTGGCAGAGCCATTCCTTTAATTCCTCCACCGTCCCGGGGTAATCATCCCCGACTCCCAGTTTCTTCGCGATGCCCGACAAAATCAACACATCGTCCCGGCTCTCCCCTACCGGATCAATCGCAGGTTCGGCCAGTGTGATTTTTCCGTCTGCTCCCATCATCGGCTTATAAGTCTCAAATACCGTACACGCCGGGAACACCACGTCCGCATAGCGGCTGTCCTCCGTCGGATAACGGTCTGACACAATAAAGCACTCCAGCTTCTCATATACTTTCCGCCACTTTTTGCTGTCCGGGAATGTCAGCACCGGAGAACCGCCCACCAGAATCAGGCCCCGTACAGGATACGGATCATCCTCAAGAACTGCTTTGGGGAAACGGCAGAACTGCCCGCCGCCGATGAATTTATAGAACATCGGGAATTCATCCAAACCAATCGGCTTATTCTCCGTGGGAAGCTCATTGGGGCAAAATGTCGGTACATTTTTGCAATTCAGATAGATTCCGCCTTCCACATCCAGCTTTCCTGTAATCGCCCAGAGTGTGAATATCGCACGGTTATTCTGAATCGCGCTTAACTGATATTCCAGTCCCGTATAGGCAACCAGAGAGATCTTCTCTGTCGAGCAGAAGATCTCTGTCACCTGCGCTATCGTCTCCTCCGGTACGCCGCACCACTTGGAAAGCTGCTCCATTGTAAGTGTTCCCAGATATGTCTTGAATTCTTCAAAACCGCGTGTATAATCCCGGACAAACTCTTTATCATATCTCTCATTGTCAATGATCAGCTTCAGCATGGCAAGCGCCAGCGCGCCGTCTGCCCCCGGGATTACCGGCACCCAAAGATCCGCCAGTTCTCCGATTCCGTTTCTTCTCGGATCGATGACAACTAACTTTGCGCCTCTCTCCTTTGCAGCTTTGATACTCTTGATCGCCATCTGCGGTCCGTCGTCCGTCACCGGATTCTTCCCCCATGCAAAGATATAATCACTGTTCGGAATATCCTGCACCATCATGCGGGTATTCAGACCGGAGGTCGTAACCGGAGTTACCATGCTCGACGCCATGTTGCAGATTGACGCCGCATTAAAATCATTGGGTGAACCAAGCCTCTTCATCAGACACGGCTTCTGATTATTGGAAAGAATCCTACCCACCGGCATTCCAAGGACTCCTCTTCCCAGATAAGACGCCATAGAACGAGCGCCGTATGTTTCCATTGTTTTTCTGATCAGTTCAGCCGCATATTCAAAAGCCTCATCCCAGGTGGCACGACGGAATTTTCCTTCGCCCCTCTTCCCGTCACGGATAAGCGGATACGTCAGCCGCTCTTCGCTGTACAAAAGTTCCGGCGTAAGCGCGCCCCGAATACATAATCTCCCTTTGGGAGAAGTCTGATCCGGCACAACTTTGACGATCTTTCCATCCTCCACCGTGACATCAACCTGACATCCGCCCTGGCACATGCCACAGACTCTGTTTATTACCATACTGCCATTCCTCCTTTGAATCCTTTTCTAAATTGTAACTTCCAGGTACCGACAAGTCCAATCGGATTTTTCAATAAATGGCAGGCTTTTATTTCATTTTATAATAGATATCCCGCTTCACCGCACACGTTGCGATAAAACTTGGAATATTATGTTCCTTCAGATTCCCGCTTTCATTGGTATCTTCCATAATATGTGTCAGGATAAATCCTGCTCTCTAATTGCCTTTCGGAATAATCCAGCACCGTACATCTCGCACCTGCCGCCGTAAGAATCGGCATCTGCTGTCCGCCGCCGCTGGCAAGCCCAAGGACCTTCTTCCCCTTAATCTCTCCGAACCACTCTTTCGGAACCGGCTTCGTGGGTGTCAGCAAAACCTCCCAATCTCCTTCGCATGCGCGTAAGTATATATCATGAGAGATGGGAATTCCCCACTCCCATCCTTTTTCCACCCATCCGTCAATGGTCTTCGCATTTATTTCCTGGTATCCCATTATCCGTCCTCCATTTATTTCTGAAACTATAAATGAGCAAATCTGAAAATTGCACAAAAATAAGACATCAGCCTCGTTTCGGTGTATACTATTCTTGACTAA